>WNFR01000586.1_pt1 | contig 37361 bp, 35 predicted proteins | sample 5400221 | NCBI WGS metagenome assembly WNFR01 (sample SAMN13153357, study PRJNA577476) | soil metagenome | isolation source: 40 cm soil under Madrone tree | place: USA:California | collected 2016-06-14 | reverse complement strand
AAGAGGATGTTAACCGACGTCTCTGGGCTTCGCTCCCACCGTTGCACGATCATTCGCATCGACATCTCTCCAGATCTGGTGGAGAGCCGGGTTGTTGCGCCTCCGAGCTTGACATGGGACATAAGAGGATGAGGTTTTTGTGTGGACGACCGTCGCACGCTCATGAGGCTGGTACTACCCGGCTTTTCTCGAATGCTCACGTCCTCCCCTGCCACGGCGGCATCGGGAAGACCGGCGCCATGGCGGCGCTTTCGGCGGGCATCACCACCGTCGGAGCGCGGTTGCGGTTCTGGACCATGGCTGAGGGGATGTTGTTGTTCTGGCCCTTGTCGTCGAACGTGATCGGGCCGCCGATCATGATGTGCTCGGCAATACTGGTGGCGCGGATCGCCTTCATCAATTCGGCGCCGTTGGCGGTGCCGGCGCGTTTGAACCCGTCCGCCGCGACCAGAAGCGCCTCGAAGGTGAAGCCGACGTTGAAGCACTCCACGGCGAAGCGATAATTGGGGTTAGCGGGCCGGAAGGCCTTCTCGAGGGCCTGCGCCATGTCGCCCTTGGGATTGGCCCAGGGGTTCGCGTAGGCATGATAGTCGGCGAGCGGGCCGAGCGCCTCGTAGAATTCCTCGTCATAAAGGCCCGGTGCGCCGGGCGAAATGATGCCCATGGGCTCGAAGCGCTGCCGCACCATGTCGCGCACGAGCTTGATGGCGTCGGCGGCGCGGGTCACCACGAGAAGCATGTCGGGCTTGAGCGCGCGGATCTTGGTGACCTCGACGGACAGATCCTGGGCGCGCGGATCATAGGCGATGGACTCCAGCACACGGAACGGCAGGCCGGCGGTGGGCAACAGACGATCCATCGCTTGGCGCTGGGCGGTGCCGAAGGTGTCGTTGGCGTGGAGGAATACGGCGGTCTTCGGACTGGCCCTGGTGGCCTCGACAAAGGCCTTGATGCGAGCGAGCCCGTTCACGGCAAGCTGGCCGCCGGTCGGAAAGTTGCGCACCAGGAACCGGTAGCCTTGTTCGGTGAGGGCGGGCGCCGCCGCAATGTTGACGATGAGCGGCACCTGACGCTGCTCGCAGACCTGGGCCATGGCCAGCGTGGCGGCGGAATCAAAGGCGCCGACGATGCAGTTCACGCCGTCATTGATGACTCGCTCGCATTGATTGCGAGCGACATCCGAGTTGGATTCGATATCGACGTGGACGAGATCGACCTGGTGGCCGTAGTCGGCGAGCACCTTGGGGGCGATGAGGGCGCCGCGGTGGCAACTCTGGCCGGCCGGCGCCAGGTAGCCGGAGCGCGGCAGGAAGACCGCGATCTTGAGGGTCTTTGCTTGGGCGCGGACGACCGCAGGGGCGAGAGCCAGCGCACTCGCGGCCGCGGCACCGGCCAATACGCGACGCCGTGTCGGTACCGCCGTGCGTTGATGTGTCATCGGCATGTCTCCATTCGGCAGACTGACCGCCTCACCGCGGCGGCGTGCGGATCAGCTCCGTCAACTGCGCCGCGCTGAGCGGCTCGCGGAGGAACTTGAGTTTCACCGCATCGCGCAGAATTCCTGGCATGTCGGCCATCTTGTCAGTCTGCAGGGCTTCCTTCGGATAGAACACATTGATGGTATCGCGAACGAGCTCGGCGGATTTGTCGATCTTCTTGGCATAGAGATCGATCGCCTTCGGATCGGAATACATCCAATCGATCGTCTCCCGATACGCCGCCATGAAGCGGGCCGCGACGTCGGGGCGCTTTTGCAGGAGCTCGGCATTGATGATGGTCGCCCGCACGGTCTGCCCGCGGAGTGAGGGAACGTCGCTGCCGCGCGCGATGATGCGAACCTTGCCGTCCTTGATTTCCTGCATGGCGATGGGCGGCGCCGCCCAGCCGATGTCGATCTGGCCCGACATCACCGCCGTGAGGGTGGCGGGCGGGCTGCCGGTCGGCGTCGGCTTTGCCTTGAGGCCGAGTTCGTCAACGAACGCGAGCACGATGTTGTGGGAGCTCGATCCGTTGGTCGAGTACGCGACCGTGTTGCGCGCCGTCACGTCCGCGAAGGTCTTGAGCGGCGAATCAGCCCGCACATACCAATAGAGGTCGGCGGTGCCGGTGAACGCCGGCGCCAGGATACGGACCGGCGCGCCGGTGGAGAAGGCCCGCATGGCGCCCGCGACGCCGACCCCGATGCCGATGTCGGCGCTGCCGGAAATGATCGGCTGCAAGGTCTCGCCGGCGCCGGCGGTGCCAAACGTGTCGAGCACGAGGCCATGCTTCTTGAAGATGCCGGCCTCCTGGCCGAGCGTCGGCGCCTGGTTTTCCCAATTATTGATCTGGCCGATCGCGACCTTCAAGGTATCCTGGGCCTGAACTTCGGATATGGCGAGCGCAGCTGCAAGCAGCGCAAGCGCGAGGCTGGCGAAACCGGCATTTCTCATTTGTGTTCCCTCCGTTCGGCCCGGCGGCGGGCTTCCTGGCCGCAGCCTTCCTGGTCGCAATCTTGGGGCCGGCCGCGCCCCCCTCCCTACCCTCCCCCGCCTGCGGGGGAGGACCATGTCGGTCGAGCGGGCATGCCGCCGCGGTTTGCGAGCCGCGTTTCCCAGTATTCCCAGGCCCGGCTCTGCGCAGTGGGAAGTTGATAGATCGCTTGCGCCATTTCGATCTCGCCCGGCGTCAGCGGCGAGAAATTGCCGAGCCGCTTGGCCTCGTTCAAGTAACGGGCATTGTCGCAGGAATAGACGGCGCGGAAAACCAGCTCGCGCAGGCTCAAGCCGACCACGGTTGCGCCATGGCGTCGCATCAGCACCATGGAATGTTTGCCGAGCGCGCGGGCGAGCGAGGCGCCTTCGGCAGGTTTCACCACCAGCAGATTGGTGTCGCCGAATTCATCGCGGCTGTCCCAGAACGGCGCCAGCGCCCCCATGGCGGCGCCGAGATGAAACACCGGCACGATCGGATCGCCGCTGATGCAGAACGGCATCACGGCCGGCGCATGATGATGGCACACCGCAACCACGTCCGGCCGCGCTTTGAAAATCTCGCCATGGATGACGCGCTCGGCATAGAGTTGCACGATTGGGGGATCAATGGGCCGCGAGTCGAGGTCGAATTCCAGGATGTCGCCGGGCTCTACCAGTTCAGGCGAACGCGACCGCGACAGGAAATACCGGCCTGGATCGTCAGGATGGCGAATGCTGACATGCCCGAAGGCGTCGATCACGCCCTCATGGGCGAGAATGCGGTTGGCAACGGCAAGCTCGTGGCGCAGGTCGGCGAATTTGTCGGGCACGGAACACTCCTCGTCGTCAGGATGCGAGCGGCGCCAGGAGAATATCGGCCATGTCGCCGGCCTGCGCGGCGAACATGTCTTCGCCGGTCACGACGACGCAGCCGCGGCGGCGCGCCGCTTCGAGGAGCGGCGTAAGCGCGGGCCTGGTGACGAGATCCGCAACATATGCGGATGGTTCGAGCCGTGCCGCATCGACGGGCAACGGATCGGTCGGCTGCATTCCAGCCGGCGTCGCATTCACCACGAGGTCGAATCCGGCGGCGTCGGCCGTTCCGGCTCGCACGGCCGCGGGTGCCCTGGCGGCGAGGCGTTCGATGAGGCTCAAGCGTCGCTCCGTGTCCATATCCGCCACCGCGAGCGTCGCCACCTCGGCCTCGATCAGAGCCAGCGCAACCGCCGAGCCGGCCCCGCCTGCGCCAATGACGAGCGCGCGCTTTCCGGCGGGCTTAAAGCCGGCGCGCCGCAGCGCCGCCACCATGGCGGCGCCGTCGGTCATGTCGCCGCGCCAGCGGTCGGCGGCGATGCGGTGCAGCACGTTGGCGGCGCCGAGGAAACGGGCGCGATCGGATGCTTCGTCGCAATGGCGCAGCGCCGCGAACTTATGCGGGATGGTGATGACGATGCCGTCGATGTTCAGCCCGCGCTTGGCCGCCGCTACAAAGGCATCGAAATCCGCCGGCGCGACATGTACCGGAATGCAGATCGCATTCGCGCCCCGGGCGACGAATTCGCCGGTGAGGCCGGACGGCGACCTGGTCTGGCCGACCGGGTCGCCGAGAATGAGATGAAGGCGTGTCTCGCCGTTGAGGGATGGAAGCATCTTGATCCGTTGCGAGGGAGTGGTGCTACTGTTTTGGCTATTTCGGGCGGCCCACGATGCCGAGCGAGGGGACGATGGCGAGCTATCCGTTGATCGACATCTATTGCCACATCTACCCGGAGAAATTCTTCGAGGAAATGACCAAGTTGTCGCCGCAGACCCAGAATCTGGGCAAACGGTTGCGCACTATCACCAAGCTTTTCGACCTTAACGAGCGGTTCCGCGAGATGGATCGGTTCGGCGACTACCGGCAGATCATTTCACTGCCCAATCCGCCGATTGAGGAAATCGCCAACGGCGAGGCTGGGTTGCGGCTCGCCCGCATCGGCAATGACTCCATGGCCGAACTGTGCGCGCGGCATCCGCAGCGGTTTGCCGGCTTCGTGGCGGCGGTGTCGCTCAACGACGTCGAGGGTTCGGTCGCCGAGGCGGCGCGGGCCATCACGCAACTGGGTGCGTGCGGGATCCAGGTGTTCACCCCGCTCGCGGGCCGGCCGCTCGACGAGCCGGCGTTCGCTCCGGTGTTCGCCGCCATGGCGGGCTTCGACCTGCCGATCTGGCTGCACCCCGCCCGCACCGCCGCGATGACGGACTACGCGGCTGAGGCGAAATCCCGCTATGAGATGTGGTGGTGCTTCGGGTGGCCCTACGACACCTCGGTGGCGATGAGCCGCCTCGTCTTCGCCGGCCTGTTCGATCGGCACCCGGGCATCAAGATCATCACCCACCACTGCGGCGGCATGATCCCGTATTTCGATGGCCGCGTCGGCCCCGGCCTCGATGTGCTCGGCGCCCGCACCTCAGGCGAGGACTATTCCAAGGTGCTGGCGTCACTGCAGCGGCCCCACCTCGAATATTTCAAGGAATTCTACGGCGACACGGCGATGTTCGGCGGCAAATACGGCATTCCGTGCGGCCTTGAATTCTTCGGCGCAGATCACATCGTCTTCGCCACCGACACGCCGCTCGGGCCGATTGCGCCGACCATCGCGGTGATCGACGACCTCGATATCGACGAGGAGGCGCGGCGGAAGATTTACGTCGGGAATGCCGAGCGGTTGGTGAAGCGGAAACTCGCGGCGTCATGAAGTGCGGCGTCGTGCGTGGTGTAGGGGCGACCCTTGTGGTCGCCCCTTTGCCCGCCGCATCCGCCGGCAACGGGGCGACCACAAGGGTCGCCCCTACGTTTCCGAGGCGCGTCACAGGTCGCCAATCACTGCAGGCGCAGCCCGCGGAACGGCGTCACCAGCACCGACAGCTTCGAATTCACGCCGCCGTCGGTCGCCGACATGTTCGTCATGAACAGCAGCCGCCCCTTGAACACGGCGCTGGCGTTGAAGTCGAGCGCATTGTTGCCGGTTCCGCTGTAGCGATGGATCAGCTTCCCCTGCGGCGAGAATACGTCGACCTCGTTTGCGATGTTCGCCATCACGTAAAGATTACCCTTGACGTCGAACTGCATGCCGTCGGCATAGTACAGCGCCACGGGGCCATTGAGATGCAACTCCTTATCGATCGTCGCGCCGTCGGCGAAGAGCTCAATTCTGCCGGGGGGAGCGTCCCCGTCGATCGGAATGCGCAGGACCTGCCGGTTTCCGGCGTTGTCCACATATAGAAAGTGCTCGCCCGCATCGAAGGCGAGATCATTGGCTCCAACCGGCTGGTTGGGGTTTTGCGAAAGCAGCGTAGGATCCACGAACCAGTGCGTGACCCTGGCGTCGTCGCTGGAGAGTTTGAAAATCGTGCCGAGGAAAGAGTCTGTCACGTACTTGTTGCCATGGCGGTCTTCCGCAATGCCATTGGGGAATGCGAAGCCGTTGGCGATGGTCGTAACCTGATGGGTACGCGGATTGATCTTGAGTATTCTGCCGTGCGGCTGAATGTTGTCGGCCTGGTCGAGGACGTAAAGGGAGCCGTTCTCCCACAACTCGCCTAATAAACCGACCGCGGCGGCTCCGGGCGCGGCCGGAACCGGAATGATGTCGACGAGGCTGCCGTCCTTGTTGATGACGCAGACATAGCCAAAGGCGGTCGCGCTGTCGGAATTCGACGCGACGTACAGGTTTCCGTCCGGGTCGGTGATGAGGCCTTCGGGCTGCCGGCAGACGCCTGCGGCCGCCGTCTGCAGGTTGGGGCCAAAGTTCTGCACCGTGCCCACTGGCAGGTCAGCGAGATCGAGGGCGACGGCGGGCGGCGAAAGGCCTGCGATCGCCAATGCGAACCATGATAAGCGGCATGCTGTGCACAGAGTCATGACTGTCCCCTCCCCGTGATTACGGCTAACGGCCGAAAAATATTGGCCGGTCCGAATTTCTTATTACGCCGGGCGGAGTGTGCGCGAAATGAGCGACAGAATCCAGTCGCCGCGGGGGCGGATGAGCACCTACTCCCGAGCATCGCCCTAAATAGCGTGTTGACAATGTCGACACAAATATGCATCATTTCACAATGGCAAGATCGTCACAGGCAGCCGATGCGAATATTCACCTGCGAGCGCGGCCGCAGGATCGTAAGCTTATCGACCGGGCCGCGGAATTGAGCGGCGCCAACCGGTCGCAATTCATGCTGGCGTCGGCCTTGAAGGAAGCAAAGAACGTTTTGCTTGATCAGACGACGATCTATGCCGACGCCAAGACATTCAGGCAGATTCTTGATTGGATGGATAAGCCGGCAACCGCGCAGGAGACCGCCGGCATGAAGAAGCTTCTGGCCGCAAGAACGTCCCGCAAGCGTGCCTAGCTCGGAGAGCCGACTGACGGGGCCTGAGCCACTCGCAGCCGGGCACGACCTCTCCACATTCAATTCGGGCGAGCCATCTCTCGATGATTGGCTGCGTCGGCGAGCGCGGCAAAACACCGAGATCGCGGCCAGCAAGACCTACGTGGTATGCCCGGCCGGTATGCAACGAGTTGTCGGCTACTACGCGGTTTGCATGGGCCAGATTCTCAATCAAGACACGGTCGGCTCGATGCGGCGGAACATGCCCGTAAACATTCCGGCCGTGATTCTGGGTCGTCTCGCTATCGACGCGGCCTGGCAGGGCCAAGGCCTTGGCCGCTTGCTGCTGGCCGATGCGGTGGAGCGCTCCCAACGCGCCGCCGACGAGGTCGCGGCACGTCTTGTGATTGTGCACGCGATCTCGCCCGCAGCCGAAGCGTTTTACGTCGCCCACGGGTTCGCGCCGTTGCCGGTGGAAACACCGACCTACGCACTCGATCTCGTAAAGTTTGCACGCGTGGCCCGGCAAAAATAGCCATGGGCCATGGTTGCTCGGTCCCGCACTGTTGACGCGAACCATAATTTCACAAATTCGCGAAATCGATCTCCTTGTTGATATCGAGCGTGCGGTGCACCGGGGGAAGCGGATATTTGAGGCCGGTCGCGCAATTGAACAGCACGGCGCGCTCGTGGCGGCCGATGCGGCCATCGCTGAGGCTCTGCTTATAGGCCGCGTAGGTGGCGCCGCCTTCAGGGCACATCAGGAAGCCTTCGTCGCGCGCGACCTCGTCTACTGCCTCGGTGATCGCGTCGTCCGTCACCGCGATGGCGAAGCCGTTGCTTTCGCGCACGGCCCGCAGGATCAGAAAATCGCCGATCGCCTGCGGAACCCGGATGCCGCTCGCGATCGTATGGGCATTCTCGAAGCGCGGCGCATGCTCCACGCCGGCCTCGAACGCCCGCACCATCGGGGCGCAGCCGGCGGCCTGCACGGCGATCATGCGGGGACGTTTGGCGCCGATGAAGCCGATCGCTTCAAGTTCCGCAAAGGCCTTCCACATGCCGATCAACCCGGTGCCGCCGCCGGTTGGATAGAAGATGGCGTCGGGCAGCTCCCAGCCCAATTGCTCGGCGAGCTCCAGCCCCATGGTCTTCTTGCCCTCGATGCGATAGGGCTCCTTGAGGGTCGAGACGTCGAACCAGCCTACCCGCTCCTTTCCGGCGCCGACGATTTTGCCGCAATCGTCGATCAGGCCATTGACCCGATAGACCGTCGCGCCCTGCAGCGCGATCTCGCTGACATTCACCTCAGGCGTGTCTTCCGGGCAGAAGATCGTGGTCTTGATGCCGGTGCGGGTGGCATAGGCTGCGAGCGCTGCGCCCGCATTGCCGTTGGTCGGCATCGCCATGTGCTTGATGCCGAAGGCCTTGGCCATGGAAACCGCCATCACGAGGCCGCGGGCCTTGAACGATCCGGTCGGCAGCCGTCCTTCGTCCTTGACCAGAAGCTCGGCGCTGCCGAGCCTGGCCGCGAGCCGCGACAGCCCGACAACCGGCGTCACGGCCTCGCCAAGGCTGACAATGTCCTGCGCGCGGCGGACCGGCAAGAGCTCACGGTAGCGCCACAGGTCGGGCGCCCGCTGCGCCAACGCCTCCTTGCTCAGCGCTTTGGCGACCCCGGCAAGATCATAGTGCACCAGCAACGGCTTGCCGGCGCGCGACAGGTTGTGCACCTCGTCCGCAGCGTGGTGCTCCCCCGTCAAGGCGCATTCCAGATGGGTCACGAAGGTCGGCCGCTCGGCCGTCAGGTTGTCCTCGAAATGCAAGTGGTGGTCTCCCCGAATTGCGCTACGTTTCGCCGGACCTGTATTTCAGAAGGAGCCCCACTATGACAAGGACCACGACATTCGCCGCGTCGCTCGCCGCCTTGATCCTTGGCTGTTCAGCGACCGCTTCGGCCCAGACCGCGCCAACCTTCGAGAAGAACAACTACAACTATTCCGAATGGGCCAAGGGCCGTTTCTCCGAGGCCGTGACCGTGAGTTTCTCCGGACCAGCCAAGATGATCTTTTTGGCCGGCGTCGGGGCCGAGGACGAAAACGGCAAGCCCGGCGACATCCGCCACAAGGACGACTTTGTTGCCCAGTGCCGCTACGCCTACGACAAGATCCGGCGCGCATTGGAGAAGAACGGCGCCGGGTTCGGCGATATCGTCAAGATCGTGAGCTATGTCACCGACATGCGTTTCCAGGCCGACTACGGCAGGTGCCGTTCTGAGATTTTCGGCGCGACGCCGCCGCCAGCCCACACGCTCCTCAACATCGTGCAACTGGCATGGCCCGGAATGATGGTCGAGGTCGACGTCACCGCAATGGTGCCGGCCAAGTGAGGTTTCCTCGTTTGCGGAAGGGGTGAGGCCTCCGACTGAGGTGGTATTATTTACAGTTTTTCCGGCGGTGAATTCCGATCTTGGTAGCCGTTCGATCGACCTTGTTCGGAGCGCGGTTCAGAATCATGAATACTTGCCGCTCAAGTCGGATGTCTGCCAAAATCGCACTTGTACCCATTATCAAACCCGCAGCCAGATAAGTAAAAGTCAGCGCCCTGGAAGGTTGAAAACAGCTAAACAGGAAGAATGCCAGAAATATGATGCTAGCCTGATACATGAAGTGGATCAGGGCTGATCGTTGTCGGATCGTCGGAGTATTTAGCTCTGGATATAGAGTACGGACAGCGGCGTAAAGAACCTCCGATTCGGAAGCCTGCACGTCATAACGTTGTCGAATCCAGAGCCGATAATTCAAATTTCCGCGCTTTTCATTTATCCAGTCCAGCAAAGACAATATCGCGTAGTCATATAGAATGGTTCGATATACGGAAAATAAAACCACACCGCCAAGAAGGCAGGCGCCAACAACTAAGCCGACCTTCTCAAGGGGCGCTGCAGACAAGATAGTACTATCGAAAATATAAATACACACAAGAAATATTGCTCCGGGAAAGAGAAACTTTAGAGCATCGTCGAAATTCGTCCGCGGAACTTCCATCGCAGCCTCACCGTTGGCGATAAAAATTATATCGCCGAATACGCGTCACAGGTACTATGGATAGGTGCAATTGACGGCAGTTATCACATTCAAAATCAAGTCAAAGCAGGTCGATGCCTGACGCCACAGAACGTATATAGAACACGATTCCTCTATTGGCAACGACGAGTCAAGCTGCAAGCTATGTTGCGGCTGTATCATCGAACCCATCAATGCACCATCACTTCCGCGGCGCAAAATAGCGAAGATCCGGCGGCGGCTGGTCCTTCTTGGACGGCATCAGCATGTCGTCTCCGCTCAGGAAATAATCCTGGCCGCCGATCAGAACATGATGATTGTCCTCGGAGCAGTTGTACTCCAGCCGGACCGTGTTGGAGTCGCGGCGATATCGCTTCGTGACTGTCCAAGGCCGCGTCAAGGCGTGGTCGATGACGGTGATCTCGTCGTTGAGCGCATCCGGATTGCCCTTGTCGAGAAAAAGGCGCTCCTTCACCACCGTCTGGTTGTCGGCGTGAAACGGCATGCCCGTGCCCTCGTAGGTTCGCGGGCCCTTGAGGCCGCGGGTCTCGATCTCCAATACGTCGAGCCGGCCGTCGCCATCGGTATCGATCCACCGGCCGATCGAAAGCCCAAGAAACGTCGGCTCGATCTCGTTCGGCCAGTCGCGTCCGTCGGTGAGAATGCGCCTGGGCATGGAATGGGCAAACAGCATGTACGTTGTGGCGGGCGTGACGACGATCTCCATGTCGAACACCACCGTCATGACGCGCGGCATGGCGAACGGCACGCAGCGCGACGGTGCGTCGTTGCCCTGTCCGCCAGCCTTCTGGTCCGCAAGACTTGCCTCGAAGATCGCCTGGTACTCGGGCGTGAACGGCGGCTCCTGAGCGCGGCCCAGGGGCTTCGTCTGGTCCCATTGATTGCCGATCCCGACCGGCTTGCGCCAGACCCCGGAAAAGTCCGGATACTTGGTCTCGTCGAATGCGAATGCGCCGGTCGCGACCGAAAGCGCTGCGAACAACACCGCCATGGGCGTTGCGGGACCAGACGAAGCAAGAAAAGCCATACCTTCCTCCCCGGTGTCGCGTTGTTTGTTCGCGTTGCCGACGCCAAGCGCCCCTTCCTCACCCTCCCTCGTGGGGCGGGCAAAGTCGCCTGGCCGCAGCTGATGATCGCGGCGCACTGATTTCGCGCGCCTTTGCCCACGCGGTCATGCGGCGAAGTCGGACCGCGTGGGCAAAGGCGCACAACGGCCTCTACCAACAACCCCGCTCTACGCGATGCGCCTTTGCCCGCCCTACGAGGGCGGGTGGAAGGAGTGCAACAAGCGAAGAGCCGACGCTGCCACGAGGTGCAGCTCGAAGCAAATATACATCGCGCGACGCCGGCGGCGGAAGGTGTCACGGAACTGTCGTACCCCTGTGGTCCCATTCGGCTGAACGCCCCCAGCGCGGGCTCCACTGCGCCCTCTTGGGCCACGTGGCGCCGGCTGCGCGCGCCGGGCCTTCAGGCGCGATGTTAAAAAGTCCCGCGATGCTCTGCGTACCTCATCAACTTGACGTTATTTAGTTCGATGAAAGGGAAGCGCCGGCTGTTGGTGCACGCGCTGCTCCTTCTTGCGGTTCGGCGGGACCGCTAAAGAAGCCGCCGCGTCCGTTTCACCGGAACGTGCTGCCATATCAAAAGGAGGGCGCGCCTGTGTCATCCGATCGTGAAAAGTTGATCCTGAGACCGGGCCCGGTGGTCGAGACGATTGAGAGGCTCGTGGCGCGGATCTTCGAGCGATTCGGGGATTGTGGGCTTTACCGGGTGTGCGCCCAGCTCCACGCAATCGCGAAGGTAGATACGCGACGTGCAATCAGCATCGGACGCAGCTACATGTGGTTGCGCGCCCTCGTTTTCGGCCTGCTGGCGGCAGGTATCGCGGTCCTGGGATGGATGCTGACGCTGATCGACTTCACCAAGACGGCGGCGGATAATGTTTACTCGGTCGCGCAGGGCATCGAGGCAGCAGCCAATCTCACGGTCCTCACAGGGGCTGCGATGTTCTCCCTGCTCAAGCTGGAAGAACGCCTCAAGCGCCGCCGCGCTCTGGCCGCATTGCACGAGCTTCGCTCCATCGTCCATGTGATTGACATGCATCAGCTGACGAAGGACCCCAGCAAGTTTATCGTCCGCGCGAATACGCCATCGTCGCCGCCGCTTCTGCTCAACGAATTTCAGATGACGCGGTATCTCGACTATTGTTCGGAAATGCTGTCGCTGACCTCGAAGGTCGCGGTGCTGTTCGGGCAGAGTCTTGAGGACCAGGCGGTCGCCGAAGTGGTCAGCGATATCGAGCGCGTCAGCGCCGGACTTTCCCAAAAGATATGGCAGAAGATCATGATCCTGCAGGAACTCCGAACCACAACGGATGTCGGCGCGACCGCTCCTCAGGACGACGCCAGGGTCGCCATTCCTGTTTCGGATTAGGCTATCTCAATGCCGCTTCACGAAAGCCAGGACGTGCTCGTTGAAAACATCGGGATGCTCCCAGGCGATCGCGTGGCCGGAATCTGGCACCGTGGCCCATTCGTAGTTCTTCAGGTGGGCGGCCCAGGCGCGCATCAGCGCCGGTGGCGCAAGAAGATCGGCGTCGGCCGCCATGACGAGCACCGGCATCGTGACGGCGGCGAGCTTGGCGAAGGTGTTCGGCGTGCGCAGCGGTTGGGAGGGGGCGCCCGGTTGCTGGGCATGCTCGTCGATGTCGATCCAACGCTTGGTGCCCTCCGGATTGGCGCCCCGGTATGAAGGGCCAACCTCCCGATACACGGCGGCCTGCTTGCGAAGCTCGGGAATTTCGACCCGGGCGGTGAAATCTCGCATTTCCTTTTCGGCAAATTGTCCGGTGCTGGCGGCGACCACGAGGCTGCGCAGACGTTCCGAGCGCCAGGCCGCATAGTCGATTGAAACGAAGCCGCCGCCGGCTACTCCGACCAAGTGGAATTTGTCGAGCTTGAGCTGATCTGCGAGCGCATCGAGATCGCCCGCAACTGTGCCGGGTTGGGGGCCGGTCGTCGGATCGGCCAGGCTCTTGCCCCAGCCGCGGCGGTCGAAGGCGATGACGCGATAGCCTTGCCGTGCAAAGGCCGCCGCCTGGGCTTCCCAGCTTTCGCTGGTGCCGGTGTTGGCATGTAAGAGCACGATCGGCGTGCCGGCGCCTGCGGTGTCGGTGAACCAGAGCTTTACGCCCGGAAGCTCCGCATAGCGGCCGGCCGCAGGCGCTTCGGCCGCGTACGCGGGCGGCGCAAAACTAAAACATGCAAGCGCCAAGCCGACCATCCCGGCCAATCCCGGCCACCTTGGGCAAACGCGGTGCATGTTTTGCTCCATATCCGGTGCGTCGTGCGTAGGATGGGTTGAGCGATAGCGAAACCCATCCGGACCTTCCCGCGCCGAAGCCCACGATGGGTTTCGCTATCGCTCAACCCATCCTACAAGTCCCCGCGCCGATAGGCCCGCTTCGCGATGAAGGATGTCCGTTTTTTGCGGCGTTGTGAAGGTCAGACGCGCAATGCCGATGCCCGCTCTTTCGCCGCAACCCCGTGTCGTGTAGCTTTTACGCACAACGATCGCCAGGGAGGACCACATGGGTTACCGAAGTTTCATCGGTGCGACCGCGCTTGCGGCTGCGTTGTTGGCGTCGTCGGGCGCCCAGGCGTTCGACGAGTCCAGATACCCCGACCTGAAGGGTCAGTGGCGGCGGACCAATACCGGCAATCCGTTGCGCATCGGGCTGCCGTGGGACCAGACCAAGCCTGTGGGTCTCGGGCAGGAAGCTCCGCTGACACCGGAATATCAGGCCATTTATGAGGCCAATCTCAGAGACCAGGCTGAAGGCGGGCAGGGCACGGACCCGACCTTCACGTGCCTGTCGCCCGGGATGCCGCGGGTCATGATTGCGTATGCGCCGATGGAAGTCGTCGTCACGCCGGACACCACGTACATCCTGATAGAACACATCCACGACAATCGCCGCATCCATACGGATGGTCGGCCTTTTCCGAGCAACATGGACGAAGACCCGCAGTTCTCCGGCTATTCGATCGGCAAATGGCTCGATGAGGATGGCGACGGCCGCTACGACACCCTCGAGGTTGAGACACGTGGCATGAAAGGGCCTCGCGTGTTCGATGCCAGCGGCATTCCGTTGCATGCGGACGACAAGACCGTCGTCAAGGAACGCATCTACCTCGATAAGGCCGATCGCAATCTGCTCCACGACGATATCACCACGATCGACAATGCGCTGACGGGTCCGTGGGTGGTGAAGAAGACCTATCGCCGGGTGGTGACCGACAAGCCGATTTGGTGGCGTGAGGACGTTTGCGCGGAAAACAACGCCCACCTCGGCATCGGCAAGGAGAGCTATTTCCTCAGCGCCGACGGCCTCCTGATGCCGGCCAAGAAAGACCAGCCACCGCCGGATTTGCGCTACTTCAGAGAGACGCGGAAGTGATCCGGACGCTGGCGCAAGTAGGGAGGATTAGCGCCAGCGTAATCCGCCTTGGTCTCGACGTAGATGGCGGGTTAAAGAGAACCCGCCCTACGGAGCGCCCCGAACCGAGCGTCGTTATTCCGCCACCTGCTCGGTTTGCGGCTTGTCCTTATCCGTGATGTTGAGCTCGATCGCGCGCGCCGAATTGGCCGAAACGTTCTGGTTGCGGTGAATGGTACCGCGGGGAACATAAACGAAGTCGCCGGCCTTGAGCACGCGCGGCGGCTGGCCCTTTACGGTGAAAGTGACCTCGCCCTCTTGCACCGCCCACCATTGGTCGCCGGGGTGGCGGTGGAATTGGTTGCCGGCGCCAGCCGGAATGACGACCGATTGCAGCCGCACCTGGCGGGTCGGGTCCTTCTCAAGCGGCATCTCGAAATAGGCCTTCGGTTGAAACCGCGGCCCCTGGGGCTGCGGCGCCTGCGACCACGCCGGCGTCGCCGCAGCGGCTGCCACGATGATGGCCGGGACTATCAACTTGTTCATGAACTCCTCCCTTGTTTCGGAAATCCGCCGACTACTCGGTCACCGGCTCCAGCAGTGGCTTGTCCTTGTCCATGATATTGAGTTCGATTGTGCGAGCCGGCTTGTCGGTAAGGTTCTGATTGCGGTGCACGGTGCCGCGCGGGATATAGGCGCTGTCGCCGACCTTGAGAGTACGTGGCGCCTCACCCTTGATGGTCAACGTGACCTCGCCCTCCTGAACGGCCGACCATTGATCGCCCGGATGCCGGTGAAAATTGTTACCCTCTTTCGGCGGTATGGTGATCGACTGCAGCCGCACGATGCGCGAGGCATCGTGCTCAAGCGGCGTGGTGTAGTAGATCTTCACATTGGGATTGGGCGCCGGCGCCTGCGACCACGCAACGGCACTTGCTGCGCCGACGGCGACGATGACAGCCGGAATGATCAGCTTGTTCATGAGAACCTCCCGAGGTTTGAGTTTGGATTTTGCACTTCGGTCGATGCTAATGTATTTCGCCACGTCGCGCAAAGACGGCGCGCCGGATCTGGTGCACCGGCGCACCGCCATCGTGGCGTCGCATGTGGTGAGGTGACGCTGCTCCCTCTCCCGCTTGCGGGGAGAGGGTCGGGGGTGAGGGGGCCTCTCCGCGATCTCAAATTTGCGACTCAAAGCGTGTGGAGAGGCCCCCTCACCCTCGCTCGCTTCGCTCGCTCACCTCTCCCCGCAAGCGGGGAGAGGTGAAGGCCGCGCCGCCAGCACGTGATTTAATGTAAGCGAAATCCGCTCTGACTTTGAGGCAGAGCGGCGCGTCAGCCCTTCACGAAACGCCGCACCGTCATCTTCGCCGTGTAGCCGCCGTAGACGTTACCGGCATCATCCACTCCGACACCTTCCGGCGTTCCGGCCTCGGCCGAGGGCTCCGGAATGAAAGCCGTAACCTTGCCGTCCTTGGCGCTGCCGATGCGGACACCCTGTTTGAAGCCCGGATTGTTGGTCGGGTTTGATTGCGAATCGGCGACGTAGATCACGTCGTTCTTGTCGATCGCAATGTCACTTGGCCGGCCGAACTGCTTCCATTCGGCGACGAACTTGCCGTCCGGCTCGAAAATCTGGATACGGCTGTTGGCGCGGTCGGCGACGAAAACGCGTCCGGCCGAATCGAGCGCGATGCCATGGGGCGTGTCGAATTCACCCGCCGCCTTGCCGTGCTTACCCCACGCCGTGATGAATTTCCCGTCCTTGGCGAACTTCACGATGCGGTCATTGCTGGTTCCGCCATGGCCATCAGCGACATAGATGTCGCCATTGGGGGCAACAACCACGCCGCTCGGCCTGTCCAAAAAGCCGGGACCATTGCCGGGCATTCCAGGCTTGCCCAGGGTCATCAACACTTGGCCCTGCGGGCTGAATTTGACGACCACGTTGCCCTTGCCATTCTGCGCCCGCTCGTCGGCCACCCACACATTGCCCTCGTGGTCGACATAGAAGCCGTGCGGCTGGTTGAACATGTTGGCGCCGAACGCCCTCACGAGCTTGCCGGAGGCATCGAACTTCTGGATCGGCGGAATCATCGAATTGGAGCAGTCGTTCGACGCGCAACGGTCGAACACCCAGATGCTCTTGCCGTCGCTGTGGTCAACCTGGACCTTGATGGCTTGGCCGAATTTCCGGCCGTCGGTGAGCTGCGCCCAGTTTTCCTGCACCTTGTAAGGATTCGGCGCCGCATTGGGGTCGGCGCCCTGGGCGTGGCCCCAGTTTCCCGACACCGTCATCACCGCGCCAGCGGCGACCCCAACCATCAAGATGCGCTTGATTGCATGCCTCATAGTCGTCCTCCCGTGTGAAATTGACATGGCCGGGTGCATCCGGACTTGCATGCCAGACACCCGGACATTCGGTTGTTTGCTTGGCTCGAAGTACGCGAGCGAACCTAAAGCCGATCGTTCGTTTCCAGTCCTCATGCTACCCGGGATAGCAGCCGGATCATAGCGAGCGGCGTGGGGGATCGCAAAAAATACGAAAGTCAATGCCGCGCTTGTAAACTTCGCACAAAGTTGTCAACTTATCCACTCACTTATGCCTCCGCAGCCGTATCTCGTGGAAATTGCTGGGGGGCTCGGAGGGTGTAATGCCACATCGAGTCAATCCATTGGTGTCCGCGGTTTTTACCGGGTCGCTCGCGGCAGCGATGTTGCTCTGCCCGAATTGGGCGGCGCGGGCGGCCGGCGAATGTATTTCAAAGCCAGATCAAGAGGTCAATCAGGCCGGCCACTGGTACTATTACGTTGACCGTGTGCATCATCGACGATGCTGGTTTTTTGAACCATCGAAAGCGACAGCCAGCCCGCCCTCGTCCGCTGATCGAATGCCGGCCCCGAACACGGATTCCCAACAATCCTGGTTTTCGCGTTTCGCGGCAGATGTCGCAAAAACTTTTTCCACGGAACCGCAACAAAATAGTATATCGGCCTTCTCCTCAGAACCGCCGCAAAATAGTATACCGGACAACTCAAGCACAGCAACGAAGCTCACTTCGCCGAAGCGCTCCAGCACCAACAAAATGGCGAGTCGCGAGCGGCCGCAGATCGAGCCTCCCACGACGAGCGGCGTCGCCAGCACCGAGCGACAGGACCAATTACCGCCGCAGGGAAACACTGAAAAAAATGAAAAACGGTCCCCTCAACTCACGGACACCGAGCGTCAGGCGCTATTCGATGATTTCTTGAAATGGTATAGGGACAGGAGCATTTTCGGCAGCCGTGAACGTTAGCGCGCCCCGACGGCTCTCATCCTGAGGAGGCCGCGCTTCTGAGCGCTTGTTGAAGGATGCGCGGCTGTCTCGAAGGATGGACCCAGGCACCGACTCGTTCCATCCTTCGAGACGCGTCGCAATCGAAATCGGCTGTTGCCGATTTCGATCCTTCTTTGACTGCCGAAGTCGGGCAAGCCCGACTTCGGTGCGACGCTCCTCAGGATGAGGCCGGTGTTGGTTCCCCCTCTCGTCGGGCTGAGGCGACTGCCTCGCTAGCTTGCTTCACTCCGCTGCCTTGAGCACCGGCGCCCCGCCGGCACGAAATTGCTCCAGCAGCGCCGCTTCGTCGGCCTTGGCGGCTGCGAGGTGGCGCAGCTTGACGTGGCCGAAGCCGCGGATTTTGTCCGGGATGGCGGCGAGGCCGACCGCCAGGTCATGGTTGTCGGGCGCGAGTTTGGCGAGCAACTCGTCGACTAGCGTTTCATAGTCGCGCACGAGCTGTCGCTCGATCTTGCGCTCGGCCGTATAACCGAATGGATCAAGCATGGTCCCGCGTAAGAACTTCAACTTCGCCATCAATCGGAATACGGTGAGCATCCACGGCCCGAAGCTCATTTTGCGCGGCTCGCCGGTAACCTTGTTGCGCCGGGCAAGGAGCGGCGGCGCGAGGTGGAACGTGAAACGCAGATTGTCGCCGTCGACCTCGTTTTTGACTTGGCGGACGAAGCCGGGGTCGGCATAGAGGCGCGCCACCTCGTATTCGTCCTTGTAGGCCATCAGCTTGAACAGATAGCGCGCGACCGCCTCTGCAAGTCCGCTCTTGCCGGGCGCGCGGGCGGCCTCGGCGGCACGCGCGGCATCAACACGGCGGCGATAGCGCGCCGCGTAAGCGGCGTCCTGGTAGGCGGTGAGGAATTCCACCCGCCGCGCGATGATGTCCGCAAGCGACGTCGAAAGCATGCGTGCGGGGTCGCGCGCATCCGGTGCGGGCTTCGCCAATGCTTCGACGGCGGCGAGGTCGACGGCGGCGCGGCGGCCCCAGTGGAACGCCGCATGGTTCATGTCAACGGCCTCGCCGTTGAGCGTGATCGCCCTTTCGATCGCCGCCGCCGACACCGGCAGCGCACCGAGCTGATAGGCGTAGCCCAGCATGAACATGTTGGCGCCGAGCGACTGGCCGAGCAATGCGGTGGAGAGCCGGGATGCATCGACAAAATGGCTGTGGGCGACCCCCGCAAGGCCGGAAATCGTGCGTTTGATCCGCTCGGTCGGCAGCGAGAAGTCGGGATTGCGTGTGAATTCGCCCGGCAACACCTCGGCAAGGTTTGTCACCATTGTGGTGCCGGGCTTCACGGCGGCCAGCACCTTCTTGTTGCCGACCACCATCATGTCGCCGCCCAACACCAGGTCAGCGCCGCGCGCCGCAACCCGTATCGCATGAATGTCTTCGGGCCGGTTGGAAAAGCGAATGTGACTGTGGACGGCGCCGCCCTTCTGGGCGATCCCCGCCATGTCGATGATGCCGACGCCTTTTCCTTCGAGATGCGCCGCCATCCCCAGGATGGCGCCGATGGTTATGATGCCGGTGCCGCCAATGCCGGTGACGATGACGCCATAGGTCTGGTTGATGAGCGGCAATACCGGCTCGGGCAGAGCGGCGGTGTTCTGCGGCAGCGTGATGCCTTGGCCGCGCTTGAGCTTGGCGCCTTCAATCGTCACGAACGACGGGCAGAAGCCCTTCACGCAGGAGAAGTCCTTGTTGCAGCTCGATTGATCGATGGTCCGCTTGCGGCCGAACTCGGTTTCCAGCGGCTGCACCGACACGCAATTCGACTTCACGCCGCAATCGCCGCAGCCCTCGCAGATGAGCTCGTTAATGACGACGCGCTTGTCAGGATCCGGGAACTGGTGCCGTTTGCGGCGGCGGCGCTTCTCGGCTGCGCACGTTTGATCATAGATCAGCACCGTGCATCCCGGCACCCCTGCCAGTTCCTTCTGTACCTCCTGAAGGTCATCGCGATGGTAGATTTTCAAGCCTGCGGGCCATTTGGTGCCGGCGGGATATTTCCAAGGCTCGTCGGTGACGACGACGACGCGTCTTGCGCCTTCCGCTGCCATTTCGTTGGCGATCTGCACAACCGAGATATTACCATCGACGTGCTGGCCGCCGGTCATCGCCACCGCATCGTTGAAAAGGATCTTGTAGGTAATGTTGACGCCGGCGTGAATCGCGGCGCGTACCGCGAGCGAGCCCGAATGATTGTAGGTGCCGTCGCCGAGATTCTGAAATACGTGCGGGCGTTTTGAAAACGGCGCCTCGCCGATCCAATTCGCGCCTTCTCCGCCCATCTGGGTAAAGCCCAAAGTGGAGCGGTCCATCCATTGGGCCATATAGTGGCAGCCGATGCCCGCGTAGGCGCGGCTGCCTTCCGGCACCACGGTAGAGGAATTGTGCGGGCAACCCGAGCAAAAATACGGAATCCGCGCCGCGACATCCTGAGTCTCGGCGAGTGCCCTCTGGGCCTCCTTGAGCTGCGCCACCCGGGCCGCGAGATCGTCGTTGCGAACGTAGCCGAGCAGCCGCTCGCCGATACAGATTGCAATGTCGTTTGGATCGAGCGCGCCCTTGACCGGGAAGAGCCAGTTGCCCTTCTCGTCCTTCTTGCCGATGCAGACCGGCTGGTTGGCCGTGCCGTAAAGCTCCTCGCGCACCTGCACTTCGATGAGCGAGCGCTTTTCCTCGACCACGATGACGAGATCGAGGCCGGCGGCAAAGTCCGTCAGATCCTGACGGCTGATCGGCCATGGGCAGCCGATCTTATAGAGACGCAGGCCGAAGTCGTTGCACCTCACCTCGTCGAGCCCGAGTTCGTCGAGCGCCTGCCGGACGTCGAGGTAGCTCTTCCCCACCGTGATGACGCCGATCTTTGGCGCCGGCCCGCCGGTACAAATCACGCGGTTGAGGCGGTTCGCCCGCACAAAGGCCAGCATGGCGTCACGCTTGAAATCATGCAGGCGCGCTTCCTGGCCCAGAACGCTGTCGCCGAGCCGGATATTGAGCCCGCCCGGCGGCATGGCGAAATCGTCCGGCGTGATGATCTTTACCCGATCGAGGCTGCCGTCGACCACGGCGGTCGACTCAACCGTCTCGTGCATGCATTTGAGCGCCGTCCAGGCTCCCGTGAAGCGCGACATCGCCCAGCCGTAGAGCCCGTAGTCGATGATTTCCTGAACACCCGCCGGGTTGAGGATCGGGATCATCACGTCGACGAAGTGAAACTCGGACTGATGCGCCGTCGTGGATGATTCAGCCGTATGGTCGTCGCCCATCAGGGCAATGACGCCGCCATGGCGTGAGGTGCCGGAGAAGTTGGCATGGCGGAAGGCGTCGCCCGAACGGTCGACGCCCGGCCCTTTGCCGTACCACATGCCGAACACGCCATCGAACCGGCCCTCGCCGCGCAATTCGGCCTGCTGCGAGCCCGACAGCGCGGTCGCGGCGAGCTCCTCGTTGGTGGCAGGATGGAACTTGATATCGTTTTTCGCGAGCACCGCGCCGGCGCGCATGAATTGCTGGTCGAGCGTCCCGAGCGGCGAACCCCGATACCCCGTCACGTAGCCAGCCGTGTTGAGGCCGGCCTGCCGGTCTCGCTCCTTCTGCATCAGGCTGAGGCGGACCAGCGCCTGAAAGCCGGTCACAAAGATGCGGCTTTTGCGAAGATCGTATTTGTCGTCAAGGCTGACCGGCTCGAGGGGCATGCGCGTTCTCCGCGACCAGAAGGCGAAGGCCTAGAACTGCCATGATATAGTCGCCGGCTGATTTCGGCGGAAGCCGGCATGACAACGCACGCGGACAAATTCCGTTGTGCTGAAGAGGAAAGAAATTGCGGCCAAGAGGGCCGTAGAGACTTTTTGTTGTGAATGCCTGTGGCCGTGGTTCCTACCCGCGCAACGCGACCATCTGGCCGCCGTCGACCACAATAGTAGCGCCGACGATGAAACGGCCGGCGTCGGACACGAGCAGCAGTATCGCGCCGTCAAGGTCGCCGTCCTGGCCGAACCGGCCGACCGGAATTTCGCGTTTGAGCTTATCGCCGGCTTCGCTTGTCAGATAGTCGCGGTTGAGGTCGGTCATGAACCAGCCGGGCGCGATAGCATTGACGCGAATGCCTTTGAAGGCGAGTTCGAGGCCGAGCGCCTTGGTGAGTTGCACGACCCCGGCTTTGGCGGTCGCATAGGCCGCCACCCCCTTCGACACCCCGAAGCCCAGCACCGAGGCGATATTGACAATGGCGCCTCCCGTGCCGGCCGCCAGCATGCGCCGTGCCGCCTCCTGGGCGCAGAAGAAGACCGCATCGAGGTCTGTGTCAAGCACACGCCGCCATTGCGTTTCCGGCATATCGACGGCGCGATCGGCATGCGCAATCCCGGCGTTGTTGATCAGGATAGTGACGGTGCCAAACTGCGCCTCGACGGCGTCGAAGGCACGGTTGATCGCGTCGCGGTCGCGTACGTCGGCCTCGACGGCGATGACATGGCCGCCCGCTGCCTCGATCCGGGACGCCACCCGGGCGAGCCGATCCCGGCGTCTCGCCACCAATCCGACGGCAGCGCCGTTGGCGGCCAGAAGCTCGGCGAAACGAGCCCCAAGGCCGCTCGACGCGCCGGTCACCAGCGCCACCCGTCCAGTGATATCGAACAATTCGGATGCTTTCATGCCGGTCACCACCAAAGGCTTGGCGCATTTTTCGATTGGGGTTGACCCTACCATTGTCATTGCCCGGCTTGACCGGGCAATCCAGTATCCACGGGCCGGTGGTTACTAGATCGCCCGGTCAAGCCGGGCGATGACAGCACTGAGGCGGGTCAACCTAATCGAAAAATGGCTTGGGGAAACATGGAAAATCCAAAGTATCCGGACTTGCACGCCCACATCGCTGCCCTGGAACGCAATGGCTTGCTTTTCCGCGTGCGGCGGCCAATCAACAAAGACACCGAGATGCACGCGCTGGTGCGCTGGCAGTTCCGCGGCGGCATTGCGGAATCGCAGCGCAAGGGGTTCCTGTTCGAGAACGTGATCGACAGCACCGGCCGACGCTACGACATTCCGGTTGCGGTCGGGATCCTCGCCTCCAATCGTGAAATCTACAGCATCGGCATCGGCTGCAACGTCGATGACATCAGGAAGAAGTGGGATTACGCCGAACGCAATCAGGTCGAGCCGGTCCTGATTGAAAACGCGCCGTGCCAGGAAATCGTCGTTGCGGGCGAAGCGCTCCGGGAGCCCGGAAAGGGCGTCGACGGGTTGCCTATACCAATCTCGACGCCCGGCTTCGACAACGCGCCCTATGCGTCGTGCTCGATGTTCATTTCCCGGGACCCTGATACGGGCCGCCAGAACATCGGCAATTACCGTGCCATGGCCAAGAGTCCGACCCGGATGGGAATGAACCCGGAGATCGAGCTGAACCAAGGTATCCACGAGCACTGGCTGAAGTACAAGGCGCGCGGCGAGAAGATGCCGGTGGCGCTCATGCTTGGGGCGCCGCCGGCCATCACCTTCGCGGCGGTCCACAAGCTGCCGAAGCATCTTGATGAACTCGCGGTCGCCGGCGGGCTCGTGGGGGCCCCGATCCGTGTCTGCAAAGCCAAGACGGTCGATCTCATCGTGCCGGCGGAGGCCGAGATCGTCATCGAGGGCTTGATCGACACCGAGTGGCTGGAACCGGAAGGCAGCTTCGGAGAGTCGCACGGCTACATGAACCTCAAGGAGTACAACGCCTTTATGGACGTGACGGCGATCACGCGCCGCCGCGATGCGGTGCTGGTCTCGATCATCAGCCAGGTCACGCCCAGCGAAAGCAGCCTGATCAAGCGGGTGGCGTACGAACCGGCGTTCCTGCACCATCTGCGCCACCATCTGAATATCAGCGGCGTCACCCGGGTTTTCATGCACGAGCCGCTCACCAACCTGCGCAAGCTGATCGTGATCCAGCTGCGTGCCGACACCCTGGAAGCGGAAGTCTGGCGCGCCCTCTATGGCGCCTCGGCCTTCTCTTCTGCGGTCGGCAAGATGATCATCGCCGTCAACGAGGACATAGAGCCCGAAAATCTCGACATGCTGTTCTGGGCGATGTCCTACCGGATGCGGCCCCATCGGGATCTGCGCATCCTCGATCACAAGGACATGGGGCACGGGCCGCGAACCGGGCAGGACGACAACCACTACGAGGCAACCGACTCCGCGATGCTGATCAACGCGATGATCAAGCGGCCATTCCCGCCGATTTCGCTGCCGGCGAGACAGTATATGGAAAATGCCAAGTTGATCTGGGAGGAGTTGGGACTGCCGCCTTTGCGGCCTGAAATGCCCTGGTACGGCTACTCGCTCGGCCAATGGCCGGAGGAGTTCCAGGCCGAGGCCGAGCGGGCGACACGAAGCGAATACTGGTCGACCGGCGAGGTCATGAAGCAGAGACGGCGCAACGACAAGCGTCTGAACGATCCTTTCCTTTCGCTCTAAGCCGCTGCTTGAGTCAGGACTCTTGGTGCCAACGTGTCAACCCTAGTCGGGCGCGTCATTCCGGGGCGCCGTAGCGAAGCAGAGGCGAGCCCGGAATCCATACTCCCTGACCTGCGGTTATGGATTCCGGGCTCTCGGCCTGCGGCCGAGCCCCGGAATGACCGGACAAAGGTTTGCCCTCGTCGGTCTGAGGCGAAGCCTCGCTAGCGGATGCAGATGAGCAGCGACCTCGCTCAAGCCCGCGCGTGGGCTCCGTGACGCGGCTCACGCGTGCCTTAAGTGGAAATATCCCTCCCAAATCGCGCCTGTATTAACTCACTCTTTACCGTAATCCGGAGAAAGTCCGGGTCGAAGGCTGCGGACTATTTGCGCAAATTCGGTGCGCGATGGCAGGGCGCCCAAGCGGTCGAAAATCCCGACCTGTCCAAAGCTCGAACGGGGAGTGAGCATGAGATACGTGCCTTGGCACGTGAAAGGAGTTCGTCCCGAGGTCCGTGAAGCCGCCAGGGAGGCCGCGCGCCATTCCGGGCTTTCCGTCGGCGCGTGGCTGAACTCGCTCATCATCGACGCTGCCGCCGGCGGCCATTGGCGGTCCGCATCGTTCGACCCCCGTTTCCAGTCGACCCGCATCGACGACGCGGGGTTTGCGGAGATCCGCAAAGATATCGATGAACTCAAACAGCAAATATCGCGGCCACAACGCGACCGCGACATTTTCGAACGGCGGCTACACGAAATCGATGCGCGGATCAACGCCCTGCAAAGCTCAACCCGGTGCGATGACGCCGCCGAAGCCCTGCGCCAACAGTTCGGCGAATTTCGCAACGCCCTCAGGGAGGCGCCGCCCGTCGAGGAGATCGCCAAGGTCTGGCGTCATGACCTCGAGGAGATCAATGCCACGCTTCGAGACGCTATGTCTGCAAGCGTGATTACGGCCCTTGGGACACAGGTTCGCGCGCTCGGGGAACGATTGGAGGAGCACCGGGGCGCCGAGGCCGCCACCATGGCGACCGCAGACATGGAACAAGCCCTGATAGGTATCCGCGACCGGCTGGAGGCGCTGACTCCCGCGGAGGAGCTCGGCGAACTCATCAATGCCGTCAACCTGTTGTCGAGCAAAGCGGATTCAATTGCAAACGCGGACGCCGCGCCCGCCAAGACAGAGCAGCTGGAGCATGCGATTGGCGCGCTTCAGAGCCTCGCATCTCAAGTCGCTTCACGCGACGTTGTCGCTGTGCTGTCGCGCGAGATCAAAGCGCTCAGCGACAAGATCGATCGCAACAGCCGGCCGGGGGTTGATTCCGATTTCATGAATACGCTGGAGGAGCGGCTGGCTGAAATCGCGGAGGCCGTGAGACGCAATCGTGCGGACGAAGGCGCTTCGGTTCCGGCAAGCGTCGATGCCATCATCAAGGCGCTCGCCGACCGGCTGGAAGCGGTTCAGATTTCGGCCGCCGGCGAGGCAGTGCTCAAGAGCTTCGAACAGCGCATCGGCGCCCTTGTCGAGAAGCTGGCAAATTTCGACGCTCAATCGCAGCGCCGGGACGGCGCCGATCGCCGCATGGACGAGTTGCTGGCGCAACTGCGGGAGTTGCGCGAGCAGAACGAAAGCAGGCTTGCGGCGATCCATCAGCAGATCGCGACGAGTGCAGCAGACATCATCAGCAGTCCCTCGCAGTCCATACGCCGCGACGTCGCATCGCTGAAGGAAATTCAGACCTCAGTGGACCGGCGGACCCAGGACACATTCGAGGCCGTCTATGGCACAATCGAACAGATGGTGGATCGCCTCGCCGTTATCGAGGATGAGCTTCGGGATCGCCATTTGGCCCCGGAAGCCCCAACCCTTGCGCCGTCGGCGGCACCGGGCGCCGGCGGCGCCGCGCCTGCGCCCGCTCTTGAACCTCAGGGCGGGCATGAGTGGGTCGCCCTCGCCCCATCCGATATTTTACCCCCTCATCCGTCCGCGACGACGGCGAGGCTGCGTCATCCTGCCGTTCCGGACTTTGCTGCCGCCGCTGATGCGTCTTTCGAGCCGGACTCCGGCGCCAATCGGATCCGGGCCGTAGCCGATGCGATTGATCGGATCGCGGCGTCCGAAGCCGTGAACGGCATCGCCAAGACTGCCGAAACTGCAGCGCCGGTGCGGGCCAAATTTGTTGCGGCGGCGCGCCGAGCCGCCCAGGCCGTCGTAAGCGAGCACAAGGTAACGGATCCGTTCGAGAAACCTGGCCGGGACGCTGCGCAGAATGTCCTCATCGGCTCGCTATTGGCGAGGTTGAGGCCGCGAACAAAATCCGTCGTTCTTGGCGTCAGCATGGTCTTGCTCATGGGCGGCGCACTCCGCCTCGCGCCGGTTTTTTTTCACACTCCCGCGGGTGAGGAACAGGTTCGGCCGGCAAACGCACTCCCGGATGAGGCCACGCCTGGACTGGCGCCGGGGTGGGCCGTTCCGCCCGATTTGGCGGCGCCCGCCACGATTGCGACTTCGGCGGCCACCCAAACACCAGCCGACTCACCCTTCCCTCCCCCACTTGCGGAGGAGGCAAGGGTGGCGGCGGCTTCTTCGCCGATGCCAAATGCGCTGCTCCAGGGGACGGCGGATCGTGCCCCGGCGTCGCGATACACTGCCTCGGCCGCGCCGGATCTAACGGCAATGCCCTTGCCGCCGGCGATCGGCGGCAAGGCGCTGCTTGCAGCCGCTTCCGCGGGCGACCCCAGTGCCTGCTATGAAATAGCCATTCGGTTTGCCCAGGGCCGCAATACAACCCCGGACCTCGCCATGGCAGCGGCATGGCTGGAGCGTGCCGCGCGGGGCGGCCTGGCGCCTGCTCAATTCCGCCTTGGCAGCATGTACGAAAAAGGGGTCGGAGTGAAGAAAGACCCCGCGGAGGCGCGTCGCCTCTATGTGGCGGCTGCCGACAAGGGGCATGCCAAGGCGATGCATAATCTCGCCGTACTCTATGCCGCAGGCCTCGACGGCAGGCCGGACTATGCGGCCGCGTCGCAGTGGTTCCGCCGGGCCGCCGCCCATGGCATCATCGATAGCCAGTACAATCTCGCGATCCTGTACGCACGCGGCGCCGGCATCGAGCGCAACCTTGCGGAATCTTACAAGTGGTTCGCGCTGGCGGCAAAAGGCGGCGATAAGGACGCTGCTCGCAAGCGCGACGAGGTCGCCGTGCGGCTTGACCCGAAGCAACTCGAAAGCGCCAAACTGAACGCAGCGTCTTTTGTGGCTGTGCCGCAACCCGATGAAGCGACCGCGATCAAAGCGCCGGCCGGCGGTTGGGACGAGGTGGTTGCGGCTGCGACAACAAAATCCAAGCCGCTCGTCACGCCAGAGCGTTTCCCCGGAAAGTAGTAGGATAAAGCGGTGAGGCCAGGAGCGCCTTTCCCAGCGGGAAGGCGAATTCTTGATGTTGGCGGCCGAAAAGGCTTTGCGTTTGGGCCGCAACTCGATACCGATTGAGGTTAAGCCAGCCGCCGCGAGCCTGTGGCGCGCCGCCCGTCACCGCAAATCCGGTGCCTCATTCGTCGCACCGTCTGGTTGAGACTGTGGAAATCTACCTCCCGATCGCCGACCTGCCGGTCAATGTATTTTTGCTGTTGGGAATGGGGCTGGCGGTCGGCTTCATTTCCGGCATGTTCGGCATCGGCGGCGGATTTCTGATGACGCCGTTGCTGATTTTTGTCGGCATTTCGCCCGCGGTCGCAGTCGCGACCGTATCGACCCACATTGCGGCTTCCTCGTTCACCGGCGCCGTGGCGTATTGGCGCCGCCGGGCGATCGACGTCGCGCTCGCCTTGATGCTGCTCGCCGGCGGGATCATGGGGACGATATCGGGGGTGTTGCTGTTCACGGCGCTGCGCCGGCTCGGGCAACTCGACATCGTGATCGGGCTCTCCTATTTGCTCCTGCTCGTGTCGGTGGGCGCCATGATGGTGGCCGAGGGACTGCGGGCGATACTGCGCGCGCGGCAGGGCAAGCCGGTGGAACTGCGCCGCCCGGGGAGCCATACCTGGATCCATGGTCTGCCGCTAAAAATCAGGTTCAAGCAATCAAAGATATACGTGTCGGCGATCCCGGTCGGTGCGATCGGGTTCATTATGGGATTTATCGGCGCCATCATGGGCATTGGCGGCGGCTTTCTGCTGGTTCCGATGCTGATCTATTTTCTGCGCGTGCCCACCAATGTGGTTATCGGCACCTCGATGGTGTTGACTTTGATCACCATGGCGTCCGCAACAATTCTGCATGCCGCGACCAATCACCTTGTCGACGCGGTGCTTGCCCTGGTGCTGATGGTCGGAGGCGTGACAGGAGCTCAATTCGGCGCCCGAGCCGGCCAGAAGATGCGCAGCGAGCGCCTGCGCCTTCTGCTCGGAATCCTGGTTCTTGCGGTCGGACTGCGATTCGCGTTCGACCTGATCGTGGCCCCGGACGACCTCTACACGATCCGTACCATCGGGGACTCGCCATGAAGCGGACCTCCCGAGCGCGTATCGCGGCCGTCTGCGCAATGGCATCGCTGCTGTTTGCGCTTTCGGCGCTGCCGGCGGGCGCGGAACGCCTCGTTTCGTCGCTGTCGAGCCATATCGTCAAGATCACCTCGAACTTTACTGGCGTCGAGCTCACTCTGTTCGGGACGGTCGAGAACGATCAGGCGACGGTGCCGCACAACGGCTATGATATTGTGGTGACCGTGACGGGCCCGCGTGAATCCGCGGTGGCTCGCCGCAAGGAGCGGATCTTCGGCATCTGGATCAACGCGCAATCGCGAACTTTCGTCGACGTGCCGTCCTTCCTGGAGGTGCTGGCGACCCGTCCATTCGAAAACATCGCCGACGCCGAGACGCTGCATCGCGAGCAGGTCGGCATTGCCAATATATTGCTGCCGCAGCAGATCGGGCCTGACATTGCGGACGTTATTCCGAACGATCAATTCCGCCAGGCGTTCGTGCGCATCAAGCACGAGCGCCAGCTTTATGGCGAGATCACGAACGGGGTGACGTTCCTGACGCCCACGCTTTATCGCGCCTCGATTTTCGTGCCGGCCGAAGCGCTGGTCGGAAATTACGATGTCGACGTCAAGCTTTTCGCCGACGGCGCGGCGATCGCCCGCACCAGCTCCGCGTTCGAGCTCGTGACGGTCGGCGTCGAGCGCTTCATTGCCAGCGCTGCGGTGGATCACGGCCTTGCGTACGGCGTGGCGACCGCCATGATGGCGGTGATGACAGGCTGGCTCGCGTCGATCGTTTTCAGGCGGGATTGACGTGCATCCCATCGTTCTGATGGGCGGAGATGTTTCGTTCGGTTGCACACGCTGTTCGGGGCGGGTTCAGGGTCAACAGCCGACATTTAGGAGCGAGTATTTTATAAGAACTTTCCCCACGCCCGCTCTGTAGCCCACCAAATGATCTTGCTCCCAGCGAGAATAAGAACCCCCAAAAAAAGCCATGTGTAAAGGTCGGTAGAAACGATGCCGGATGCCAGCACCAGTACGGGCGCGATCATGGCGAGATAATAAGGTCCCGTGTAGCGGCAGTGCCTACGTCCGCAGCGCCTTGCATTCAGAATGCACGCCGTTCCCATCCAGGAGAGCGCGATGATCCAAATGGCGGCTCGAACCGTCACCGGGACGAGCAGACCGGCGAGGATCGCGGCTTCAGGAATCCACCACGCTAAAAGGCTGGTGCGCGGGGTGCGCAGCCAATCACGTGAGCGTTGAATCCTATCGCTCGTCATGACAGCTCACCCGGCACAGCAAGAAGCCGCGCCTGCCTCACCCGAACGCTCGGCCTGAACCGGCGGACAGGGCACGGAACCGTAAGAACAAAACACGCAACAATCGCCAGCCTTCGGCTTTAGACGCGTACCGCAAGCCGCGCAGTTATAGAAAAACTGACAGGCATCCGTTGGCATTGTCTCGGTCGCTTTGTAGCGACAATGGGGGCATGTGATCACGGATTCAGGAATCATGGGATTTCCTAAAGCATGGAACCGACATCCGACGCTGCGGTCGGATACGCGAACATCGTTGATTTGAGATCATTGACCGTCAGGTCGTGACGAATTGCCAATCCAAGCAGGTTGATCAGTTCGTCGGCATGCGGCCCGACGAGGTGCGCACCGACTAGCCGGCCGGTGCTTTCGTCCACCAGCGTCTTATAACCGTAGACGGATTCACCGACGCGCCGGGCCGTATACCAGTCCGGCACCATGCCGGAATTCACACGCAGGTGAGGGGTCTGCCGGCGTGCCATCGCTTCGGAGAGGCCGACAGCGGCGATCGGCGGCAGCGTGAAAGCGACGCTCGGCACGCCGCGATAGTCTGGCCGTTGGCGATTGCCTTCGAGAATATTGGCCGCCACGACCTTGGCGTCGTGGCTCGACACGGGTGTCAGCGGTGGCCCTTTCGCTGCCGCATCGCCGGCTGCGTAGACAGTCGGATTGGAAACGCTTTGCAGAAAATCGTTGAGCCGAAGCCGCCCCTTCTCGGCTGCAACATCCGCGGCGGGTAAATTCAGTTCGTCAATATCCGGAATACGTCCGGCGGCGTGAACCACGAGATCTGCTTCCACGGCGGTCTCGCCTTCCGGCGTTTGCGTGTGCACGCGATATTCATCGCCCGCGCGTTCGACTGCTGTAACGGCATTTTTCGTCCGCACGTCCACGCCGATCTCGCGGAACTTCTCCATCAGCCAGCCAACCAGCTGGGGATCGAAATACGGCAGCATCCGCTCGCCACGCTGAAGCACGGTCACCTTGGCCCCGGCGCGCGCCGCGATGTGCGAGAACTCGGCGGCAACGTAACCGCCGCCAACCATGACGATACGCTCGGGCAACCGTTCCAACTCCATGAACGCATCGCTCAAGGTCAGGTGCTCTGCGCCCGGAAACCCCAAGGACGTCGGTCGCGCCCCGCTTGCAATCAGGATATGGCGTCCTTTCAGGATATGGCCGCCGACCGCGACCATATCAGGCCCGGTGAAGCGCGCCGCACCATTGAAGGCATTGATGCCTTGCTTTGCGAATCCGGCCTCGCGTCTCGCAGGCACCGGATCGGTGAAGGTGCGCTTGAAGGCGATCAGCTCTTTCCAATCGATGCGCAATTCTCCGGCGACGCCGTGGCCCTGCATGCGGCGCGAAAGATCGATCGCCTCGGCACCACTGACCAGCATTTTCTTGGGATCGCAGCCCCGTAGCGCGCAGGTGCCGCCAAACGGGCGATGATCGATGATCGCCACCGAGCGTCCTGCCTTGCGGACGCGTCCCGCCGCCGTCTGTGCTGCGGTGCCGGTGCCGATCACGATAAGATCAAATTCATCCATGCATCAACCGGGTCGAGTGCGTCGACGATAGAGGCCGAAGCCATTCAGCATAACGCGCAGGACCAGGGCCGGGATCAGCACATAATCGGGCGTGGCGATGAGGGTGCGGCCAAGCGTGGCCTCAGGTCTTCGGCGCGGACGGATAGCCCGCCTTAGTGGTCGCGGCGGTCAGCGCCTTCACGTCTGCCCTCGCATCATCGTAGGTCACCACGGCGGTCTTCTCTTTATAGGAGACGGCCGCCTTGCTTACGCCCGGCACGCCTTCGAGGCTCTTCCTCACGATGAGCGGGCAAGCGTCGCAGAACATGTTTTGCACCGCGAGGGCGATGGTTTTCTCGGCGGCGAAGGCTGAGGACGAGGCAAGCAAGGCGCTTCCGAGAGCCGCAATCGAGAAAAGCTTGATCATGAGTATCCTCCATTCATGAGTTGAGCAGGAGCGGCGCAAGGAAGTCGAAGCCGAGCGCGGCCGCGACCAAAATAGTTGCCGCGATCAGCGCGGCTTTGACGAGGCGATCCGGCAGCGGGCGGGCGCAGGCCTCGCCTTCGGCGCAGGCGCGTTTCGATGCGCGGTGGACGAGCCAGTAGCCGGCACCTAGGAAACCCAGCGTCGTGGCGATGAAGTAAGGCTGATAGGGGGCAAGCTGGGTAAAATTACTGATCCACGCTCCACTGATGCCGAAACTGAACAGGACCAGCGGCAGGATACAGCACGACGAGGCGGCGAGCGCGCCGAGGAGGCCGCCTGCCGCGATCAGCGCCTGTCCGCGCCCGGGATGCGTGGCGCTATTTTCGTCCTTGACCGTCATAATTATAAGCCTACATCCTGTAGTAACTACAGGATCAAGGACTTTTTTATGAGTGCGATCACGGCTGCGGGAGCGGATGGCCTGACGATCGGTAAACTGTCGCAGCTTTCCGGCGTGAACATCGAAACCATCCGCTACTACGAAAAGGTCAAGGTGCTGCCCACCCCTGCGCGCGCCGGAAACGGCCGGCGCACATATGGGCCAACGGAAACGCGCGTCCTCGTCTTCATCCGGCGCTCGCGCGAGCTTGGGTTCTCACTCGACGAAGTCCGCGCGCTGCTGCGGCTCGGCGGGCCTGGAAAGGCCTCGTGCGGTGAGGTCCGGGAGATTGCCGCGCATCACCTCAACGATATCCGCTTGAAAATTAGTGATCTTCGCAAGCTGGAGCGTTTGTTGTCGAAAACCGTGGCGCAATGCACCGGCACGACAGCACCTGAATGTCCTGTCTTGGACATTCTCGATATTCGGCAAGCCCCGGTGACGGTGCCGAAGCGGCCACAGCCCGGCGACTTACGCAACGAGCGAAAATGACGTAGACTTGATCACAGAAAATACCGCGAGAGGAGGAGCGACAATGTCCTCGTTCACGTCGAGAGGAGAGCTACTCGCAGGCAGCGTCCTGGCTGTCGTGGCCGGCCTCCTCGGGGCGGTCCCGACAACACCAGTGGCAGGGCAACAAAAGGCGGCGCCGCCGAATTTCTCGTCGAGCCAGTTGGGGTGGGTGCGGGTCGGGCAGGGCGGCCCCGACTTTGATCCGGTTCCAGGCCAGGTGCTGCCCGTCACCAACGACCCGGCGCATCCTTTCGTCAGCAACGGCGCCGGCAGACAGCCGACCTACCGGATCGCGGATCTGAGCAATCCGAACCTGAAGCCGTGGGTGAAGGAGCACATGAAGAAGGACAATGACGAAGTGCTTGCCGGTAAAATCGCCTTCACGGCGCGCCAAAGCTGCATGCACGCCGGCGTTCCGGGCTTCATGGCATATGGTGGACCGACGCCGCTCTATTTTGTTCAAACGCCCAAGGTGGTTTGGTTGATCTTCTCGGGCGATCATCAGGTGCGGCGCGTGTACATTGACGTGCCCCATTCGGAAAATCCGAAGCCGTCCTGGTACGGCGAGTCGGTCGGACACTACGAAGGCGATACGCTGGTGATCGACACCATCGCCCAGAACACCAAGACTGTCGTCGATCCTTACCGCACGCCACACTCCGAGAAGCTGCACGTGATCGAGCGCTGGCAAATGACCGAGGAGGGCAAGGGTTTGGAAGTCGTCTTCAGGGTGGACGATCCGGACACTTTCTATCAGCCCTGGTGGGGCAAGCGGCGCTATCGGCGCGTGCAAGAGGCGATGCTCGAAGACGTCTGCGCCGAGAACAACCAGCATTTGTTCGACTATCACATCCCGGCCGCCGCCAAGCCGGATTTCTGAGCGGCAGTTCGTCATCGCCGGGACAGGACACAGTGCGCGACTATCGGGATGGCCGGGACAAGCCCGGCCACGACCAGATAGGATCCGCCCTGAGTGTTGCTGCTCCTCAACCGAAATCTGCTCTACGCCGGCGATTGTTCCGCGATATGAGCCATTGCGGTTCGTTGCAAGCGCGGCAATACGACCATCCCGATTACAACGAACAAAATCGCAATCGCGATACCGAGGCCGATGACCTGCCACGGGCCGGTGAAAATCCCGGCGCGCAAGAACAGCCGGACGAAGATTTCGCTGCAGGCTGCGGCCAGCAAGGCGAGATAGGACCACGCCATGCTCCAGTAGTGGGCCATGAGCCAACCCGGCCGGCGGCGCAGCGCCGGCACCACGCCGCGCATGACCGTTGCCAAGCTGAATAGAGCCAATGCATGGAACGGCTCGAAATGACCGGTCAACCGGTAAATAGGGAGCGCGGAAACGTTGAGGATCACCATTGCGGCGACGTAACCCGCCCCGATGGTGCGATGAAGCGGGGTCCCTTTCGGCGCGCCAAGCACGATGGCGCCGAACGCGAGAGCCACGATCGCGGTGGTAAAATGGATAGCACCCAGCGAGCTCCCGATCATGATGTTCCCTCCCGATCATGGTGGCGCGACGCAGCCGCGTCGAGGATGGTGCGCAGGAATTCGATATGTTGCGCGAAGGCTTTCCGTCCGCTTCGCGTCAAGGCCACGCGCGTGCGCGGCTTCTTGCCGACGAAATCCTTGGCGACCGCGATGTAGCCCGCGCCCTCCAATGTCGCGATATGGCTGCCGAGATTGCCGTCGGTCGCCTGCAGGACCGCCTTCAACCGGGCGAATTCGATCCATTCGCCTTGCGGTATTGCGCGCAGCGTCGCCATGATTTTCAATCTCGTCTGCTGATGGATGATCTCGTCCGCTTGCGCCATCTCACGCCCGCTTGAGCCAGATACCGGCGAGGATCAGAGCGGCGCCGCCGACTCCGGCCATCCACAGAAAGAAGTGCTGCTTCAAAAGAAAGAACCCGGCCAACGTCAGCGCCGCAACCGCTATTCCTGTAGTGACGTATCGTGGCCCCCGCCAAATGCCGGCGATCACGTAGGCGGCCGCAACGCCGAGCGGTATCAAGGCGGCCTGCTGCCGCGGATTGATCGGCCACAGGACGAGAAAAACAGCCGCGAAAAATGCAACCAGCGTCAAGGCGACGGCGCCGTAGCGCCAACCCACCTCGTGGCCTGCACCGCGGAGCGCCGCAAATCCCGCGATCAGTCCGATCGGCACAATCGCGCCCCAGATCACGCCCGCGTGGGCAGGAAAGAGGTCCTGCAAGCCGTAGCCGATGACCCAAAGAACTCCCCACAGCAGAAGCTGGGGAGAACTGCGCGCATAGCCATGCAACTTCGCGCTGCGCGCCTGCGCCGCTTCGATATCGCGTAGCGCCCCGGCAGCGTCTTGGGGTGAGAGCATCATGGCGAATACCGCAATGAGATATTATTTAATGCAAAGTACTCTGTATTGCAGAGTACGTCAACAGCATTTTTTGCGCCGGCTCTTCGCACGGACAAGCAAGGTCAGATCCTAATTGAAGCACGGCCGGACGAAATGCAGCGTGTGTCGACCAGAGGCATTCTACACTTATGTTGACTTCCACATTTGGCACCGGATTGGTTAATAAGATTCTCAAGGATTCGGGCCTCAAATAATGCTCGCCTATCTCATCAAGCTCACGCCTGATGACAACGACTCGTTTCTCGTGACCTGCCCGGCGTTTCCGGAAGTGGCGGCGTTCGGCGAGAGCATGGAAGAAGCGCAGCGCGCGGCCTTGGGTGCGATCGAAGAAGCAATCGCTGTGCGCATGAGCTATGGCGAGCGAATTCCACCACCTGTCCCGGCCGCGGAAAATACGCCAAGCCGAAACAGCCTGCTGGTGAAATTGCCAGCCATGGTATCGCTCAAAGCGCAGCTTTACATGGTGCTACGCGAGCGCGACACGACGCGAGCTGAGCTTTCGCGTCGACTCGGCTGGCACCGCGAACAGGTCGATCGCCTGTTCAGGCTTGATCATGCATCCAAGCTCGATCGCCTGGAGGCTGCCTTTCGGGCGCTTCAATACGAACTTGACCTGGATATCCACGAACAACGACCGCGCCCGAAGGCGGTCAAGCAACAACCGAAAAGACAACGCGCCGGTTGACGAGATGAGCAAGAACCCGGGGGCCGGGGAAAGGTAGCAGCTGCAGGCGAAAGTCGCGGACCTAGCGTTTTGACGGACCCCGCGCCTCTTTCATGTACGATCCTTTCAAAACAAGATCGGCAGATCGACGCTTCGTTCAGTTGCACGACCATCCACCTCAGAAAGCAGACTCGATGGCTGGCCGTCGGGGTTTCAGCCATGGGCCACAATACCGGACTCATGCAGTGCAACAAATCAGCTACTCAATCACCGCATCAGCGCGGGCGAGCAGCGAAAAGGGCACAGTGAGGCCGAGCGCTTTGGCGTCCCGCATTTTCTCGCGACGCAATATCTCCGCACCGAAGGTATCAAACCTCAGTTCCCGAATGGGATCGTCAGTTCCGTCTCGTTCGTGTCCACCACGAACACCGCGAGGAGCTTGGCCGGCTTCGTCTTGCTGGCATTGGCGCTGACGCCGTGGCGGTCGCCGGGCAGCTCGGAGAAGCTCTGTCCGGCGTTGTAGGTCGTCACTGGTCCGTCGTTGACCTGACTGCGGATCGCCCCCTCAAGCACGGTCGCGTAGATGAAGGCGGATTTGGGATGCGTGTGACCAGGCGAGTAGCCGCCCCGGCCGTATTCGACGAGCACGCCCTTGATGCTCTTGCCGGGAACGTTCGGCAGCTCGTGCTCGTAGACGAGGGTCACCTTGGCGTTCTTCGACTTCGGCGCATCCGCGAGGACGCTGCCGAACGGCAGGGTGGCGACAAGCAGCGAAGAGAGGATGCGGTTCATGGCGCCCCTATCCTCCAGTTGGCGGATGCGGGATCAGGCTGCTGCCTGTGAGCGGCGGAGCCATTCGTCGAAACCGATGCGGCCGAGGCGCGCCTCGCCCAACGGCACGAGCGAGTGCTCCTCGACCCGACCGCCGAAGTATCGGGCCTCGGGGTCGCTCACGACCTCGCGCGGGTCGCCGACCGCTTTCAGATAGCGGGCGACGATTTCGTTGAACGGCGCTCGTTCCGGGCCGGCGATCTCGACGATGCCGCTTCGCGGCGCCGCGAGCGCCACATCGGCAACGATGGCAGCAACGTCGTCCGCCGCGATGGGCTGGAACAGGCCGGGCGAAAGCCTGACCATGTTTCCATCCGCACTTGAAGCGGCGATGCCGCCGAGGAATTCCAGGAACTGGGTCGAGCGGATGATGGTGTAGGGGATGCCGGAGGTCTCGATCAGTTTCTCTTGGGCGACCTTGGCGCGGAAATAGCCATTGTCGGGCGTCCGGTCGGTTCCGACGATGGATAGCGCGACATGGTGCCGGACGCCCGCTGCGGCCTCCGCCCCGAGAAGGTTGCGGCCGGAGGTCTCGAAGAACTCCAGCACTGCCTTGTCTTCAAATGAGGGCGAATTGGCGAGATCGATCACCACCTGCGCGCCGGCCATGGCCTCTTTGAG
>WNFR01000582.1_pt1 | contig 37388 bp, 64 predicted proteins | sample 5400221 | NCBI WGS metagenome assembly WNFR01 (sample SAMN13153357, study PRJNA577476) | soil metagenome | isolation source: 40 cm soil under Madrone tree | place: USA:California | collected 2016-06-14 | reverse complement strand
ATTCAGGTTCGCAGTCTGGACACCACGGGCCTGGTTCGCCTGCGTCGGGTCGAGCATCGTCGGTGCGATGGTCTGGGCAACCCCACCGGGGCGGCCTGATTGCTTCTGGTAGAAGTCCGCAAGAGCACGAGCCCGTTGCGCATCGGCGCTGTTCGCCGGGTTGGGCAGTGAGTTGGGGTCTGTCGTCAGCCCGAGCGTGTTCGTGACGTCTTGTCGGGTTTTTGAAAGGTTTCCGCCAGTCACCGCCGGGATGACAGACGCGCCACCGGGGACAGCAACATCCTCGGCCGCACCCTTCCAGTCACCCTGGAGGGCTCGCTTCGCTGCGCCGACACCTGGAATGAAATCCCAACCGCTTGCCATCGGTTCTCCTTACATACCCGTCGCGTAAAAGTTGGTCACAGCGTCGACCTACCGTAAAACAGCGACGCCGGGTAATCGACGCTCGGCACCGTTGCCCCAATCGGCGGCGCCAGCGTTCCGTCCCACGGTCTGATCGACTCTCCGATGATGATGTACTTGCCACCCGCGATGGTGTCGCCGTCGTTGAATCCCGAGGTCGTCCACCACTGGTCCTGCAGGTAGCCGCAAAAACCTTGCGTTGGGCTGCCGCCGTTGAACGCGAGCATCCCCAGTGGCGACGTCCACAGATGGCGCGTCGACCATGGATGTCCGAGGTCTGGCGGATAGAACGCCACACTCGAATCGTCCTTCACCAACTCTTGAGAGCCGTGGAGCAGAGTCTGCCCTTGCGGATTGCCGGGAGAGGGAATCCACGCGAGCTTCGTAAAGTCGCCGAAGCCTACGCCACTGAAGGCAAACTTATTTTGTGAGAGCACGGCGAAATCGGTGGTTGGATCTGAAATGCCGTTGCGCGCCGCCGCCATGAACGGCGTGGTCCATTCCGCCGTATTGACCACGCCGGCCGTATAGAGGACATCGAACTGCCACAGGCTCAGCCACTTACCCGCGAAGAACCAATCGATTCGCGTTCCACTTCCATCGGAGGCCACTGAGGTGAGCGCATAGTATTGGTCGTCCGCAGTACGGCGCCCAATCCACGAGGTCACGCTATTGCTGAGCCCATCGACCGCCGTCGGGGTGACGGTCGTCGTGCCGCCAACGAATGCACCGCTCGCCGAGTAACTCAGGTCAATCTCAGTGTCCGCGATATTCTGGGTCACGTTGATCATGATTTCAAAACCGAACGCGACATTCTTGAGGATGATGAACGAAAACACACCATCCGGAAAGCCCTTGAGCTTCGTCCAGTTCGTCCAGAGGTCGGAGGCTGAGACGGTCACGCCATCACACGATGAGACGACGATCCATTGCCCCGACGCCTTGAGTGCGTCCTTGACCTTTACGAGTAGGTCGAACTTGTTGGGAGCCCCGCCGCCCAGCAAGGCGTTCTGCTGCTTCGAGGTGATCCACGTCTTGAGCACGAGCGGAACCGGGCTCGGCGCCGGGATAGCCGGGCAGTCTGGGCACGGCTTCGCGGCGGCCGTCACTCCCGCCAGCCAGTTGTCCGCTCCCGTCAGCCCTTGCATCTCGGGCTCGATGGCCACGAGCGCCGACCACGAGTCGAAGCGAATGGTGGCGTCCCCCGCCGGCAGGGTGAGCTGCGCGGAGAATGCCGTGCAAAGTTGCTTGCGCGGCTTGCAGTCGGCGCGCATCGGGCCTACTTGCGCCGCGATCTGAACACGGGGCTGGAACGTCTCGATGATGGTGTCGTCGTTGTCGAAGAAGATCGAGATTGTGGGCTGCGCGACTGTCCCGGCCGTCGTGCATTCCCCGAGTGCCCGAAGATGGCGGAGGTTGATCCACCCCTCCATGTTCGCGGGGCGCATCCAGGGACTTCTGACCTTGCCCGCGAATGCCACCCCGGCATCGGCGGGAGTGTTCGAGTCGTTGGCCTCGACCCACATCTGACCATTGGCGAGGAACAGCGCCTGCTTGCCGTTCAGCATTCGCGTAAAGGCGATCCCTGAGGACATCCCGCCCGTGTCGCGCTCCCACACGTTGAAGATCCGATCGTGAACGAATCGGTAGTTTGTGGTCTGGACGCGGACCTCGTTCTTCGACGCCGAGAGGACCATGCCGATGACGGTCTCCTCTGACTTGAGAAGAGGCATCGAAAGGAAGAGGTCGATGGCCGCGCCCACGAAGTCGAATTCTTGCGACCGACGGGCACGGAAGACGCCACCCGACGAGACGACGTACAACTCCGAGCCCGTCGAGAGCACCGGGGCGCCGACGATGGAGCCGGTCTCCGACGAGAAGCGGTTGAACACCGGGGAGGCCCCACTCCCGTCGTTGCCAGGCCCGTCACCGCCGGCCGCATAAGCCGCCTGAGCCTTGAGCGCTGTGATCTTGTCGTCGAGGGCCGCGAGACCCGTCACCGACCCGAATTCGTCGGAGATGTCGACCACGAAGTCAGCGGGGAAGATGGGCGAGAAGCCCGACGCGATTGGCTTGCTGAACCGAATGAGCGACGGGAAGTCCCGGTCCACTCCCCAGAGGCGCTGATTCCAGAACACGACGTGCGAGAGGGCCGACAGGACGGTCCCCTGAAGCTCGGCGCTGATGGCTTCCGCCAGTGCCGTGTCCGCGATGGTATCGAGCCACGAAATCGAGACGGTGTTGGCGATGGTGTCGGTGACTTCATGGACGAGGAAGAACGCGGCGCCGTTTCCCTTCGTGCGCCAGAACTTCACCGTGCGAAGTCGCGCGCCATTCTCGAAAGGCGTGTTCTGTGCGACGACAGTGATCTGATTGTTCCCCGCCATGGCTGCCGTGCTCACCTTGGCGCTCACAAGGCACGGGTCGGAGCTCCAAACGTTCCCTTCCTCGTCGTAGAGGTCGGTCGTGATGACGTGCTGGTAAGCGGCCCCGGGCGTCAGGTTGCCCGCACCGTTGGATGGGGTTGCCGTCGGCGAGAATGGCAACGCACTGGCGCCGAGAGAGCACAGGAGTTGCCCCGTGGCCGTCTGGAGGAGAGAGCCGGCTGGCAGGTACGCGCACTGCTGCGTTTTCGTACCCTGCCCGTGGTTCTGGTTCGTGTATGTGGTCGCGTTGAGGTACTGGACCGACCACGCGTCGATGGCATACCGATAGGCGTTCGTCCCGGCGATGTCGTCGAAGCTGGCAATGCGAGCCAGCGGGAGCACGAATCTGTCGGTCCCCGTGCGCTGCACTTGCGCCATGGAGGCAAACTCTTCGAACCCCGCCCCAGCGTTCAGCGGAAGGATCCGCGCCTGTGGCTCGGTCCACTTGTTCGAGACGGTCGCGACGCCGTTTTCGAACTCGAGTGCCATCTCATAGAAGCTCGACTGGACGAAGTTCGGCCCCACGGCCTCGGCGATGTACATCACGTACCTCATCGCGTCCGTGCCGGGCTCCCTCCAGGCGTTCGTCGCGAGAGAGTGGTTCACCGTGAAGGCCGCGGGCGAGATGTTGGCGACGGCACTCGTCGCCCCGTTGCGGCGCTTCACGGCGCGCAACCTGGGATTTGCGGTGGTCGAATAGACGAGCATCCACCCGGGCGTTCCCGTGGTCGATTGGTAGGCGCAGCCGGCGAAGTTGCGCGCCAGGACCGCCTCGGCAAGCTCGTTCGTCTGGATGACCCCAACGGCATTGAGCCTGACTACCCGGACCTCGGGGACGGCGCTGCACACCGCCACGTAGCGGGTCCCACTCGCGTCAGGGTCGGGGAGCAGCGCGAGGCAGTTGCTCGCGTCCTGCCCCGGCGTGTACTCGGTGGACGTGACGGCGGTCGGGTTGTACTCGATGATGCGGAGACCGCCCGTGGCGACGTTATCGCGGAAGGCGATCGTGATGGTCGCGCCGCCGTAGTAGAACGCGTCGAGGAAAAGGTCGGAGCCGACGTGGCCATTCGTCGAGAGCGCCGTCACTCCGCCGACTTGCAACCCCGTCGTGGTGTCCCACTGCGCGGTGTTGATGACTCCGCCGGCACTGGTGGCCCACACGAGGATCAGCCTGTTCGCGGCCGACGAGTAGACACACTTCGGCCGAACCGCAGTCGTGAAGTTCCCGAAGAGCGACGAGGCGAGAATGGTCATGCCCGCCGTCGTGGTGAGCGAGACTTGGATGCCCGCCCCAGCGACATTCGACCACCAGGCCGTCAGGCGGTACCCACCGCCCTCGGCCATCGACGATTGCGACGGCATTCCACCCATCGGCGAGATAGGCAAGCGACCCCACTGCCCCGGGGACGTCTGCGAGCACTGCTGAGCGCTGCCGCTCACGTTGAACGTGACGAGGGGCGAGTTCCAGCGGGGCAACGCCGAAGGCGTGTAAACCCGCCCAGCAGTCGCGCTGTCAGCCTGGCGGCAGAGGCCCACGAAGCCGCCCCAAGGAGCCTCGGTGCAGAGCACCGGGACGTTCCCACCGGGCAGATCGTCGTTCGCGTCGTGGTTGGTCCCCGGACGGGTTCGCCACTCGTTGAGCCGCTCCTGGCGGACGTCGTCGAGCAGGAGCGCCGAGCCCGGCTGCACCATGAGGGGCGCCTGCTTGGTGGATATTCCACCATCGGCCCTCCAGTTGACGATCGTCCCGTTGCTCATGACGGCGCCACCGACGAGTAGAGCTTCACGAGCCAATCGAGTAAGCGTCCCTGATCCGCCAGGGTATACGACGTCGGGCGGGGCAAACCCTTTGCACCGAGGATGAAGGCCCCGCCGTAGAACTTCATGAGCAGGACGAGCAAGCCTTCTCGATCGGCCTTCTCTCCCGGCCAGTACGCCACCGTCTGCGCCGTTGGCTTGTTGAGCGAGACCCCCGACGGCTGCAAGAGCGAGTAGAGCCCGAGCAAGAGCACCAAGAACGAGGCGGGCGTGGAGAGCGCCGCGCTGTCTGGTTTGCGGGTATTCACCATCCACCGTTTCCATACCAGCCACCCGTGAGCGACTGACTCTCGCGCATGCGCTCGGGACCGGGCTGGCGCGTGGTCGCAAAGTACTGCTTCATGTCGCCCTCGATGCCGCTCTTGCCGTCGGGCCCGTCGAGGCGCTTCATGAACCCCGAGGCGGTCTCTTGGCGGTTGTCTCGCAGGATGGCCGGGATCGCTGTCTTGAGGTAGAGCACCTCCAGCCACTTCTCCAGCACGTAGTCCACGGCTGCGCCTTCGGTCCAGGCTTGCGCCGCTTCGATGGCCGTGAGGGTCGTGAGCGTGAAGAACTTCCCCTCCTGCGTCCCGACTGCTTGGGCCGCGTCCGTCTGCCCCACGGCCACTATGTCACCGAGCATCATCCCGCCTGCGTAGGTGGCGGTCGTGTCGTAACCGGGGGTGCGAATGAGGATGAACGGCGTTCCCGCCGTGCCGGGCTGGACGACGGTGTAGACGCCATCGTTGCCGGTCGTGACTTGGTCTTTGACGAGCAGCTTGTCGCCAGCCGCCACGGCCGCGCCATCGACCGAGAGGGCGCCGTTCCCCGAGGCCGTGAGCGTCTTGCCCACGCCTGACCCAGCGGCCACACAGGCGGGAAGCGGAGCCACGGTGGCGAGCCTGACGATTTGACGGGGGACGTGGACGCGAGGGCAGTACCAGAGGCGATACGTGCCACCGGCCCGGATGCCGGGCTCGAGGAAGATGTTGGGGCTCATGAGGCGCGCGTTGGTGGCGCCAACGACTCCACCGAAGGGGCTCACCGCCTGCCAAAGCCAGCCACCAGGAGACCTTCGGTTGAACCAGTTGAACGGCCCCAGCGAGTACTCCTGCTGAGTGTCGGGGGAGCAAACCACGTCGATGATGTCGTGAAAGTCGGGGGGGATGACGATGGACGCCGAGTAAGACGACGCGACGGTGTAGTCGGCGAAGAGCACCTGGAAGTCGGGGCGAGCGGCAGAGCACAAGGCCCATGCGGACTCGGCGGCGTCGCGGTAAAGCTGCGCCCACTCGCCCTGCAGAACGCGGTGGCTGTCCTGTAGGTCCGCCCTGAATTTCGCGGCGGCGATCACGTCGCTGATACTCGACACGCGCTCTCCCCTCCTCGAATCAACCGCGCCGTGGGCTCACCACCGACGGCGCGGGTTGGAGTTGCTAGTTAGGCCACCTTGCAGAAGGCCGCGAGGGCCTCCGCAAAGCGATCCATGTCGGGCGGGTTGAATCCGCCGGCCTTCGCGACGTGCTTGGCAGCGAGGACCATGTCCTCCTTCTGCGCGTCGTCGGCCGGGGGCTCTTCGTCGTCCTCCATGTCGGCGCCATATGCCTGGTCGCCGCCCTTGTCCATCTCGTCGTCGACTTCGTCCATGAAGTCGGGTTTGGGTGCGGTGTTGGTTCTCATGACGCTGCCTCCGGGGAAAGTCCGATCGTGACCTTGGTGAGCACCAGGATGTCCGCCGAAGCGAACGCCTGGTTTTGGGTGGTGATGTCGAACCGGCCGGCGGTGACGACCGAGTTGTCCGACAGGAACCAGGGACCCGATCCGCCGTCCGTGCTCGCGGGAGACAAGAACGTCAGGGAGACGCTCTTGAGATGCAGGTTCTTGACCGCGTTTCCCTGCTTGTCCACGAGCTGAAAGCGGTAGACGCCTTCTCCCGTGCGCGTGACGACGACGTTCCCCTTGAACTTGACCCCGGTCGGGTTCGCGTTGTTCGCCCCGGTGAACTCGCCATCGATGAACGCGCGATCGCGATTCGAGGCGAAGAGGGTGCCGTAGAAAGTGCTGGTGAGGACCATGGTGTTCTCCTTTCGAGAGAAACAAGCCGCGAGAAGCGGCGGCCTTTGCTAGCGCCGCCGCATCCTCGCGAGCCAGTTAGCTGAGCGTCACCACGGTGTTGAAGCCGGGCGCGTTCGTCTCGAGCTGCGGGAACCCGCCGACGGCGCACTGGATCTCGCCCGTCTTCGGGTCCATGAAGATCGACGGACCGACCCCGGTGAGCGGGTCGGCGATGACCGTCGGGAACTTCATCCCCCATCCGACCAGGGACCAAGTCGTCATGTTGAGCATGAAGATCTTGTTCTTCGGGCAGAACTTCGGGGTGAACACGTCGACCGTCCCGTTGGGCGTCGACACGGTGTAGCCCGAGTACAAGATGGAGCCTTCGCGGCCCTTCTTGGTCATGGGCTGCGCGGTCATGATGTTGACCGTGCGGGACTGCATGGCCTTGGCGAGGTTCGCCCACATCCTCGGGTGCATGAAGGCCGTGAGATCCTTCGTGCCGTTCGTGGAGGTGGTGAGGGTCTGCGCCAGCGCGTCGATGAACGCGCCTTCCATGTCGGCGTTGGCGCCGGTCGACTGCATGCCGATGAGGCGCGCGTCGATCGTGCGGTCCACGGAGAACAGGGTGTCCGCCGTCGCCGGCAGCCATCCCGCCACGCCCGTGATTCCGATCTTCGTCGGGCCAGCGCCTACGCCGCGCTGGTTCTTGACGAAGATCTGATCAGCGTCGTTGAACACCGTGTTGGCGTTGACGTCGAGCTGCACTGTGCCCGAGGTCGACGTCATGGTCAGGATCTTCAGGACCGTCGCGAACACGCCGGGGAAGCTCTGCGCGCTCGTGCTGAGGTCGGGCGCCCCGAAGATGACGTCACCCACGGACAGTTTCACGACGTCGTCCGGATCGAGGAGCGTCAGCGTCGTCGTCCCGCCGGGCGTCTTGGCCTGACCGAGGGACGGGAAGCCATTGCCCCACAACTGGATCGAGGCGTGCTTGGACACCTTGCGGATGGCCTGATCCACCTCGTGCTTGAGCGGCTTGACGAGCCTGGCGAAGTCGACCTGACCCGCGGCAGCCGCGAGCACGTCGAGGGACGCCAAGTTCGTCATGCGCGCGGGGAGCACCTGGAACTGAACGCCCTGGGAAGGGGCGGCAGTGCCGATGACACCCGCGGCGTTGGACGGAACACCGGAGCCGTCGAATCCGACGGTGACGATGTCCGACTGACCGCCCGTGAGCTTGAGGCCACGCTTTTCGAGCTGCCCCATGAACTCGTCGGGGCCGAACGACAGATCTGCGATGTAGTTGCGATTGCGGTACGCCCGCATGAATTGATATGCGAGGTCCGTGAATGATGCTGAGGCCATGAGCCCCTCCTATCGGGGAGGCGGCTCCTGTCAGTCTTCGGTGTAGTCGTTTGCCTTCAGACCCATGGCAGCGAAGAGATCCTTTTCGACCTCATCCCTGCTTCGGGCGTCAGGTCCACGCCGAGCGGCTGGCGGAGTCGCCGAGTTTCGAGAGACGGTTTTGGAATCTTTGACCTTCGGTGTTGGCGTCTGTCTCTCGCCCGTGGGGGCGTCCTCGTGGCTTTCGCCGGCTGCGCGCCGGGCAAGCACCCGCTCCATCGTCTCGGCGACGAACTTGAGCGAGGGTGCTTTCCCGGTCTTCTGATAGTGGTGATCTGCGCGGTCGTAGATGAGCGCTACCGCATTTCGCTTCTTGGAAAGCTCGGGGAACTTTCCGTCATTGGCGTCCAGCACCGCGTCGATCTTGTCGAACACGATCTGCCGAGACGCCTGGTAGGTGATCTTCTCGTCGAGCTCGGTCAGCTTCGCCGTCAAGGCGTCGTTATCGCCGAGGGACTTGGACAGCTTCTCGTACTTCTCGCGGAGGGCCGTCAGCTCCTCGGCGCGCTTGTCGGCGCCAGGCTGGGGCTTGCCCGAAGCGGCGGCGGCGGCGTCCGCCTCGGTCATGGCGGCGATCTGAGTCAGCACGTCTCTCACGGCCGCGGCGGCTTCCCGCTCGGCGGGCGTCAGCTTTGTCGCCGGCTCCTCGGTCTTCTTGGCAGGCTCCGCCGGCTTTGCTTCGACGACAGGGGCACCCGTGGCGCGGGCGCGCTGGGTCTCCTCGTGCTTGCGCTTGCGGGCGGAAGCTCGCTTGCGGATCTCAGCCAGCTCGGCGGCGTCGGCGGCGAGGAGTGCCTTCTGCTCGTCGGTCTCCTCGGTTTCGGGCTTGTCTTTGTCCTTGCCCTCGTCGGCCTCTTCGACCATGCGATCGACGGTCTTCGCCTCGGCCTCCGACAGACCACTGGCGCGCTTCGCGATGATCTCCTTCACCTTGGGCGGTGGAGCATCGGGGCTCTTGTCGTTCAGGTAGGCGCCAAGGCCGGCGTCGTCGAAAGCCTCCGCGAGGTCGGCGTGCATTCCCGGCGAGGTGGCGGCTGAGGCTGGGGCTGCGTCTTCGGGTGGCATCAGGAAAGGGCTCCGACGATGGCCTTGAACACTGCGTCCTTGCGCTTCTGGTCCTCGGGCAACTCCTCATAGGGCACGAAGCAGGGGTGCTCCTTCTTGTCGGCGTCCTTCACTGGGCCGTACTTCCAGCCGTCGGCGCGCTTCACCGCGAGCCACGAGTCATGCGACGAGGAGGCGGGGGCGGTCGGGTTGGCGATGTTGAACTCGACTCCCTTGACGGCGCTCAAACGCTGCCACTCGGGGGCGTCCTCCCATGCGGCTTGCGAGTTGTCACCGAGGCCGGCGCAATAGGCGCGGTTCGCCTCGTGACAGACCTTTGCGATTGCTTCGTTGTCCATGTGTTCGTCTCCCTTGATTTCCGTTTGTGTCTACGCGACTCCAGCGAGTTGCTGGCCAAGTTGAGCGGGAACAGGCGCCGCCAGCGGCGCGGGCGGCAGGGGCGCAATCGAGGTCCCTTGGACTCCCGGCGCCGGGGCGGCCGGCGGAGCGGCCTTCGCCTGCATGGCCACGACCTGGTTGATCCAGTCGTTCAAAAGGCCAAGCTGGTCATCGGGCATCTCGTCGGCGATGCCGTTCAGCCACTGGGCCGTGGCGTATTCGAGGGCATAGCCGAGGTTCATGCGCGGGCTCGGGCCCTCGAACTGCCGGTCCCGCAGCATTCGCCCCACGATTTTCTCGACGGCACGGCGAGACGCGAGGTGAATGTCGAGCTTGCTCTTGAGGTCGGGCAGCTTGACGATCTCCATGAACTGGTCGCGGTCGATGGCCTGCATTTGCAGGAGGTCGGCAGCCGCCGCCAGCTTGCCCGTGGGCGTCGATGGCAATGCGCTGATCGGGTAGGCCTGAATGACGTAGTCGTCGTCTTCGAGGTTGAAATCCTCGGCCTTGACTTTGCGCAGAAAGCGCCCGTTCGGGTCCTTGATGGTGATTTCGTACTCGGGGAGGTCTTTCACTTCCTCGAGCAAGAGCGTGGCGCCGTCGACATGGCCCTGCTGGTACTGGAGGGCCACGAGCGAGAGCCGGTCCTGTCTGATTTCGTTCCACTCACGCTGAGCGGGGGCGCTGTTCAGGCCAGCGGGGCGATTTCCCTGCGCGCTCTGCTCGCTGATTCCCGCCTGCTGGAATCCCCGCGTCCACACGCGGTCCTCGTGCTGGAAAAGCTCGTTGCCGACCTTGTTCCCCGCCGAGACTTCATGAAGCTCTTTGCCAACGGGGACCTGGATGAGATCGCCGAGTGCATCTTCGCCGCTGCGGATCTGAGTGACGGCGGTCGAACCGGCGGTGTTGCCCGTCTCGATGTACCTCGGGATGGCGTACTGGCGAAGGATCTGGGAGATGCGCCGACCCACGCCATCGAGCTCGTCCTGGTTCGCCGAGTTGATGGCCGCGATGGAGACCGGGTAGCAGCCAATCGGGTCGTCGGCCCACCCGAAGAACACGAATGGGAAATGGTCGAGTTTCCACTCCTCGTCGAGCAATAGCGCGTGGTCGGTGCAGATGACGTGACGGCCCGGCTGTCCCCCGATGGGCAGGCGCCAAAGCTCGTAGCCTGTGCAGTGCTGCTCCGACATCGTGTGGTCCGACGTCGTCATGCCCTCGGGTGTCGAGGTTCGGATCTCCTCGGCGAGGTCGCGCTTCGACCACTGCGTCTCCGCGTCGTCGCCGTCCTTCACGGTCGCGAAGTCGAAGATCAGCTCGTCTTTGTCGGCCGTGAACCGCTCGACGAGGATGGTGCGGCCCCTGCGACCGTCCACCGGGTCAAACATCAACTCCCAGGAGAACCGGTGCTCGCAGATGGGCTTGCCGTTCCGCCGCAGAATCTTCACCGACCCGAGGTCGAAGACCGTCGCCGAGAGGGCCGCCTTGCGCATCTCCCGCTCGAACCCGGTTTGCAGCATGAGCGCGTTGGCGGCGTCGGTTCGCCCCTCGCTCACCTCCTGCTGCACCGTCGTCCCACCGGTCGTGAGGTACTGGGCTCGCGTCTCGGTCTTCGCGAACTGGGACATGGCCGTGTCGACCAGCGTCCGCGTCAGGTTGCGGGGACTTCTCCCCACGTTCACAGGCGACGGGATGGCGTTCGGGACAGCCTCGAAGTCAGTCAGCGCCGTGATGGGGCGGCCGATGTACTGCGAGGCGTAGACAAGATGACGCGAGCGGCGATCTACCTCGAGCGCGCTGTTCCAAAGGCCATCGGCAAATGACCAAGCCGCAGCGCGCGCGTCTTCACCCTGGACGTCTTGGCGGAACCAAGCGGCGCTGGGGAATTTCGTCGAGTCGGGATAGAGGTTGGCGATTGGAGGTCTGCGCAGTTGCAGTCATTTCGCAGTCTCCTCGTGCGCGCCGACTTCGCGTCTTTGCGGCGTGCTCACGTATAAGGCACCACACAATTACGTGGGCGTCAAGTCGTAGTCGCCGAAACGGTCGCGGGCGCGCTGGAAGTCGATGAAGTCTTGGGTGTCCGGGACAGACTGCAGCCGCATCGCTTCCTCGTTCGTGATGAGGCCCTCGTTGAACCACTCGGCGATGGTGTCCGCGCGGTGGATGTCGATGGCCGGCACGACCTTGAGCGCCTTCGGCGATGCTACAACAGCCCCAAGGAGGCCAAAGAACCCTCGCCGGTTCATGTCATCGGCACCGCGAAGGCTTCGCGGAACGCCTTCGGGAGCTTGGCGAGGCGGTGCGGCTTCGGGGAGAACCCCAGCCGGCGCGCCGCCAGCATGGAAAGGACCCGCTCGCGGATGCGCCTGTTCCGCTTCTCCTTCGACTTCGCCCGCCGTACCTGCCGCGCCGTACCTGCCGCGTGTTGTGCTCTCGCTTCGGGATGGGTGTGCCCTTGGAGAACGTGGCCATGACGGCTCGCCACGCGGCTCCCTGCTTTCCCACTGCTGCCTCACCCATCGGACGGTGGGCGAGCATGGACATGAAGGCGCCCATTAACCTGTCCGCCCCTTGATTTGCTCGGCTGCCGCGATGGCGTAGGGCTTGCGCTTCTTGGGGGCGACTTTCTCGGGGAGCTTCGCGCCCTTCGGGGTTGCGGCCGCAAATTCCTTGGCCACGGCGGGCTTGTTGATGGCGAGGTAGGCGCGCTGAGCCGTCGACTTGAACGGCATCAGCCAGCGACCTTGGCGCCGACGTCGGGGTCGCCCGCGAGCGCAGCGCGCACGGCCGCGTCCTTCGACTCCAGCAACTTGCGAAGCGCGACGGTGCGCTCCGGGTTCCGCGGCAGGCCCATGATTCGGTCGGCCTGCTCCGCGAACGGCTGCGAGATCGCCTGCAAATGAGCAGGGAGGTGCGCATACGCGAAGAACTGCATGATGTGCTCGGTGTTCATGGCTCACCCCACCTTGTAGACGTTCGCGAACTCGATGAGTGGGATGTACTTCGCCGAAACGCCCTCGGTGGACGCATCGGGCAAGCCAGGGAGGCCATCGAAGTTCCGCCCCGCCAGCTTGGCTACCCGGCAAAGGGCGGCGAAGAGGGCCTCGTGGTCCGTCACCGCCTGCGTGAACGGGCTCGGATCTTCGGCGTCGGCCGTCGGGTGCTCAGATTCGGAGGCGTCGTTTTCCATGGCGTTGATGCTTGTCCTGTTCGTGGTGGATGTCAAGCGAACGCTGAGAGCAAGTCCGCTTCGACCTCGGCCGCAGAGCGCGGATCGACATCCACCGTGTATTCCGTGGGCGTCCTGATTGGGATGCCCGGGGGAAAATGCTTCGCGATCCACGCCTCTGTCGTGCCTCCGAGGTCCGTCTTGAGGTCGGTCCACGTCATGTTTCACCTCCTCGCTCAGCCGCCGTAGTTGTACACGCGATAGGCCTCTCCTCGATTCTCGGCGATGATTTCGCTGCCACCCGTGCGTACCTCGATTGCCTGGCGGCGCACAACGAGGCCATCGACGTCGATGAGGGCGAGGTAGCTTCGCGCCTCCATTTCGTCGAAGAACAGCGCACGGGCGGCGCCGAATTCCCAGGGCAGGTCCCACTCGTGCTGAACGACGTAGGCGATCAGGAGATGCGGCACGCCGATATCGGATGGTTCCATGGTGTCCTCCTACGTGTAGTCCGGCCTATCGTCCCCGCCGCCCCCAGGCATTCTGAGTTGCCCGGCCTTGAGCATGCCCTGCAGGAGGGGGTCGTCCAGGATTGTGACCTCTTTGGGCGCGACGTACGCGTCAAAATAGTTCTGCAGCGCGTACCGGGCGGCCTCACTTGCGTCCGGGTGCCAGGTCGCCGCCCACTTGTGCTGCTGTCGCTCGAGCGCGGCCTTGTCCCAACGGGCGCGCTGGTAGTCCTGCTCAAGCGCCGAGCCGATCATGACCTTCGCCCGGCCCTGCGATAGGAGATCGTTGTTGCGGTCGACCTGGCCCTTGAGGTCGGTCTTCTTCGCCGCAAGGATGAGCGGCAAACCGTAGTCGGTGAGTAGATTGTCGATGGTGTTCTGAGAACTCCCGGCGTCGTAGCGCCACGAGATGATCGCCCCCGCGAACATCCGGTTTGCGAGCCCGGCCATGGCACAAATCTGGCCCGTCGTGAGCTGGGCTCCGCGCGGCGTCGTCCAGTCGAAGACGTGCTTTACCTCGCGGTCTCCCTGCCCCCAGCCCCAGCCCTGAATCGACACGCGATCCGAATTGGCGCCTGGGTCGATGGCGAAGCTGAAAATCGTGGTCCCCACCGGCCTGCAGGCCATGAGCCCGTATCGCGCGCCGTCGGTATCAGCGGAACGCATTGGGTGCGCATAGAGCAGCGGCCGGTCGTGGGCCGAGTCTTTCCCCGTCGAGTACACCTGATGCAGCCATTCGGGCTCGGTGGCGGTATAGCCGTTGCGCTCGCGAAGGTAGCGGTACGTCGTCGCCGTCGGGTCGAAGACCGGCACCCCGAACCAATCACGCTGCACCTGTGGATCGTCTTCGGTGAGCCCCGTGTTTTCGAGGTAGCGGGCGAGCACGGCCCGGGCGTCTGGCGTGTGGGTGTTCGCGAGGCGGCCCCAGTTGTGATGCGACCAGCCCCGGAAGCCTTTCGACTGGACGTATCGCCCGGTCTTCTCGTCAAGGATCCACCCCGACTCGCGCCAGAATCGCCCCGCCGGGACCTCGGGGAAGACGCCCGACAGAACTATCCGCGCGTTGAGTCCGAGCATGGGCGGCAAAATCGAGTCCAGCAACTCGTCGAGCACGGGCTGATTTTGGCTCTCGTCCACGATGACGACGCCATCCTCGATGCGCCCGCCGAGCAGATTCTTGATGTGCTTCGTGTCGTCGGTCCCCCCGAAGAGCACCCGCGCCCCATTCGGAAAGCGCGTGACCATCGTCGTTTCATGGTGCCAGTCGCTATCGAGCCCGCCGAACCGGTCCCAAAGGCGCTTCCATATTGGCTCCCAGTTGTTGTTGCGGATGTGAGGACCATTGAAGCCGAGTATCAGGTTCGTGCTGTTCGGCCGAGTCAGCCCCGAGTCGAGCAGGATGCCGTCGTCGCCCTGGCTCTTGCCGCTCTGCCGCGCCGTCATGACGTGGATGCGGTGCGAGCGGTCCTCACAGAATGCCCGTTGCTTCTCGTGGTCGCCGCAGAAGGCTGCGATTGAGAATGGAGCGATTTCGGCCTTCGCGGCGGCCGTGCGCATGCCCTGTTTCACCCGGGCTCGGGCGATCGCCTTGCGCAGGAGGGCAGGCGTCACCATGTCAGTTCAGGACCTTCTCGAGGTAGTCGAGCACCTCAGGCGGGGCGTCGCTCAAGTCCGGGAGCGCCTTGTCGTCCAGTGGCACGATGTGCTCGAGCCAGAGCTTCGACGCGATGTTGTCGCCCTTGAGTCCCCGCCGAAACAGCGCCCGCAGCATGCGCTTGACCTTCACTGGATCGCGCGCCGCCTCGATCGCCTCGCGGCAGGCCCGCAAGCGCGGCAGGTTCCCCTTGGGGTTGCCCGACATGCCTGGAGCCCAGCGCCCAGCGGCGTCGCGTATGGGCTCGCTGGGTGTCTCCTGCGGTGGCGTGCTTGCAGGACCCTCATTCTTCGATTCCGGTGTGTCTGCCATCTCACATTCCAGGCTACCAGAAAGTCGCATGTAGGTGCAAGCCCTCAGCGCCCGCGAGCCATGTTCCACGTGGAACACCCCGGCCTCACGTGGCGTAGACCTTCGCACCACGCAGTCGTAACCTGAGCCGCTCTCCTACTCCCACCGGGCCTCTGAGCGCTGCCGCCGCAGGCATCAAGAGCATCGGCGCGTAGTACCACCAGCAGAGTGGCGCAAGCGCCACGGCGGCCACCAGAACCAGCGCTCCGGCAAGCTCACGTGGTAGCCGACGCGTTGCGAGGATGACCGCTGGCACACCCATGAGCGGCAGGGCGGTCAGAAATCCCCGCGCGGCACCATGGTAGCCAAAGAGGCCGGCCACCCGCAGAAGGTCGATCCCGAGTCCAACGTTGCCATGGATACGCACGCCAGGGCCCAGGACGCGCAGGGCGGCGCCCCACTGCTGGAAGGCCCCAGGACCCACCGCGAGCGCCGAAAGGCCCAGGACCGCGGCTCCGGCGGCCATGCCTACCAGCGTGGAGCGATCCCGGCGCGCGAGGACTGCCCAGCAGGGGTAGACCTTCAAGGCCGCCCCTATCCCGGCCCATGTGGCGCTACCGCTCAGGGAGAGGGCGCAGAGCGCCCACACGAGCATATTGGCGTTGCCGAAGGACATCGAGATTGACGTGCCGGGGGCGAGCTCCACGAGCGCACCGGCAGCCAGCACGTTCACCAAGCTCATCTCGCGGCCAGAGAGCCGGACCAGCGCGAAGGCGTAGACCCAGAAGGCCACGAGGAGAAGCGCGTACCAGCCGGCCTGGAAGGCGGTACTCCCTAAGGCGGCGAGAGGAGCCAAGGCGACGGCCAGCGGGGGCGGGTACAAGTAGCAGGATGGCGGGCGATCGGGGTCAGGCCGGCAGTCGGCGTAGAGCGGGCGCCCCGCCAGGACATTCTCCGCAGCATCCCGATAGACTACCCAGTCCATGTTTGTCTCGGTGCGGCGAGCGTGGAGCGGCAACCACACTGCTACCTGGACGACCAGGATGACGGCCCCGACAATGGCGAGGGCGCGAGTCACGCAGCCACCCTGCCGTAACGCCAGCCGTTCGCGACCCGCTTGGCGGCGAACTTCGGCGCCGGACCGAAGCGCGGCTTGCGGTTGAACCTGAACCAGTTGAGCTTGAAGAACGTGAGCAACCATCGCCAGTTGACGCGGCCAGGATCGAGGAACAGACGCTCATCCAGGTCAATGGCATCCACGAAGAACCCAGGCGCTGGCCCACCATGCCAAGTCTCGGCGCCCCGGCTCGGAACTGGGATCGCCTGATGGGAGCAATAGGCCACGAGTCGCCGAGCCGCAATGTGCTCATTCGGGTACTCGCGTATGACCTCGGGCCGCCGACCGCACGTCCCGCAGCGCACGGCGCGGCGGAACTGGTCCATCCAATCGGAGATCGTTGGACCGTTCATACCGACCTCGGCCTGACCACGATCTCCGCCCCGTAACCCACGATGGCTGCAGTCACCACCGGGCTCGGCTGCCGCCTCATGACGATCTGGGTGGCTCCGTTGAGTAGTTCCTTCATCACGGCGCCGCTCAAGGCAGTTCCGTTCATCTGCTGGAACGGCCGGCGTAGGTGGGCGAACTCGATGCTTTGATCCCGTGGGTCCTGCACCACGAATCCCTGGATCTCCTTGCGCCCGACGTCGTCCGCCATGCCTTCTATGAAAGCCACCCGAGACTCACAGTTCGACACGAGGTGGTCCACAAGCTCGCGGGTGTATCGGGCGTCGAGTAGCCGATGCTTGGGACAGGGGGGCTCGTTCACCTCGGCCTTCATGCACACCTCGCAGCTCCGAATTGACTTGTCTTGCAGCCCCACCAGGACGGTGCGCCAGCAAGAGGCGTAGACGAAACGTCGGTCGACGAAGGCACAGGGTTGGACGTTCACGAGGGGGGCGGTCATTTTGTGCCTTTCAACCAATATTCTGCACCGTTTCTCAGCCGGAGACACCAGTGGCATTTCTGGCACTGCTTCGGGCAGACCGGATCCGGCATCTCGGGGACTGCCGGCGCGAACCCTGGACGCGTCATCTTGCGCCGGGCCTTCACTTCCTCCCGCCCGTCTTCGGCCGGGCCTTGACCCCCGCCAGCCACGCCTCAGCTTCCGCTACCCGCTTGGCCTTCCGGGCTGCTGACTGAGCCATGGCGAGCCTGTATCCGGCCTCCCACGTCGGAGTTTTCTTGGCCCGCGCGTCGGCGACGTTGGCTTCGATCTTGGAGCGGAAGGCGGTCACTTCACCCGCTCCAGCGTCTTCGGGCGCGCCGTCTCGCGTGTCTCGGCGGCGGGAGGGATGAGGACGCGATGGAGATGCCCCGAGGCTACCGTGTGAGCGCAGACCCAAAGGTCCCGGTCGTCGCAGTTGGTTGACCGCGGGAAGCCGGGGCCGCACTGGGCGACGGCCTTTCGCATGAGCATGAATCGGCAGCCTCGGCGCCTGCAGACACCGCACGGGCGCATCTCGACCAAGTCCCCCGCACGCAGCGACTCGAACGAGGTGACCAACTCAAGCTCCTCAGCCATCTACCGGTCTCCCGTAGCAAAGAGAGCGACAACGAGAATGAAGGCAAGGGGAAGCTTGAGGAGGGAGATTGCGAAGGTCAGGCGGCACGCTCCGCCGACGCGCGCCGGGCCCGAGCCGTCAGGGTTTCGAGGGCGAACGCCGCTTGTTGCCAGACGACGGCGTTGCCGAGGCATCGGAGACGGTTCGCGCGGTCTCGGCCGCCCGCAATTCCGCCTGAACCCCGGCCGATTCCCGTTCCACGACCGTCCACTCCAACGGGAAACCTTGGAGCCACTCGACCCATGTCGGGTTCAAGCTCCCAACCGGGGTGCCCTGCGCCGCGATGGCGTCCTCCAGGTTCCGCTTCCCCTTGTCGAGCCTGCGCTGTCCCGCGACCTGCGACGGCATCCCGCGACGCGGGTCCCCGTTCCGCGCCATTGGTGTCGGCCACAGTGTTTGCAGCGGCGGCGGATTCGGATGGTGACTGTGATAGACGTGCCGCACTCGCACTATCGCGTCGGTCAGCGATGTTCCCGCGTGCGTCTTCGAGCCCTCCTTCAGCGTCCCGCCCGCCCTCGCCTTCGTCGGCGTCACCAGTCCCCCGTGCGTCCCCAGGCTGGCCGAAGGCGTGGGCCAGAGTCCACGACTCGCCATGCTCTCCAGGCTGAGCCTCTCCAGGCCCACCCGCCCCGCCGAGCCGCCCTTGTTGCTCCCGTAGGTCTGCGCGCTGGGCGTAGGCAAGAATGAAGATTCGAGCTCGGAGATGGGGAGCCCCGACGTCGGCCGCTCGAAGCACGTCCCATTCCGCATCGAACCCGAGCGAGGCCAAATCCCCGAGAACGCGATCGAGCCCTCGAACAGTGAGCGCTGCGACGTTTTCCACGAAGACGAAACGGGGTCGAAGGACGCGAATGATCCGAGCGAACTCGGACCAGAGCCCGGACTTTTCTCCGTCGATACCGACACGCTTTCCAGCGTTGGAGATGTCCTGGCAGGGAAAGCCGCCGCAGATGATGTCGGGTCGCTTGGCTCGCTCATCAATCTCCCTCACGTCGTTGAAGCAGCGAACGCCTGGCCAGTGTTTCGCGAGCACTGCCCGCGCATACGGATCGCTCTCGGCCTGCCAGATGACCTCGTGCCCGAACGCTTCAAGCGCGAGGTCGAGCCCCCCAATCCCCGAGAAGAGAGAGCCAACCCTCACGCTGCCACCTCCCCTTCCCCCACACCCACAGGGAGCCGCGCGGCGGCCCTGACGCTGGCCCGATACCTGGCGTGGCTCTGCCGTCTGCATGCCTTGCAGAGCCGCGTCTCCCTGCGCTTGCCGCCCTCCACGACGACCTGCAGGCCGAGGTTGGCGCCCTCGTAGGGGTGTCCAACGGGGCAGCACGACTCCCGCCGGCGCCAGCCGATGCCCTTGCCGCTCTTCTTCTTGCGGATGCGAGCGCAGAAGACGCAGTAGCGCATGGTGTAGACCTTCCCCCGGCGGTCGTCCCGGGTGTTCTGACGGAGGCCGGTGAGCAGGTGGCCTCGCAGGCACAGACGGGTGAGGCGGCGCCATCCACGGCCGGCGCCGAGATACTGGCCCTTCACCGCGCCCTCCTCGGCAATCGCCACAGCAATTCTCCGACAGGGGTAAGCCGCCTCGCGCTTGCGAGGCTTACCGCAAGAATCGTGGGACCTACCCAGCCGGCCGGGCCCATGGCGCGGAGGCAGAGCATTGCGGCGTGCTTGCGGGAACGGAAGACGATCCACGTCACAGCGCGAGACTCCCCTGTGTGTCTTCGATGAACCCGTCGGGCAGTTGCTTCTCGCCCTGCAGGCGGCGCAGCGCCTTCGCGTGCTCCACGGGATCTTTCTCGTAGCCGATTGAGTGGCGGCCGAGGCGCGTCGCTGCGAGCAACGTCGTACCCGAGCCCGCGAAGGCGTCGAGGATCGTCTCCCCTGGATCGGTGAAGTCGCGGACCAGCGCCTCCATGAGCGCGACGGGCTTCTGCGTCGTGTGCATGCGCTCGTCGAGCCCGGAATGGTCCCGGTCGAGCGCAGTGGCAAATGAGTAGAGGCCGGCCTTTCCACCGCCGTTCCATCGTTTCCGCCCCTTAGGGTGAAACACGAGAATTGCCTCACCCCAGACGGCGGGCCGATCTCCCGTGAACTGGGGCGTCCCGCCGAGTTTCTCCCATGCGCATGTGCGGATGTATTCAAGGCCGCCCGTCGACACGCAGGCACCGCGCCACAGATGCGCGCTCTCAAGGTCGCAGAAGACAAGAACCCAGCGTCGCGCAAGTCTCGCGAACTGATCGGCCGCCGCTTCCATTTCGTCCGTCGTGATCGGGGCGAACCCAAGATCGGCTATTACCTTCACATCTCCTGACTTCCATGCGCGGCCGGCCGTCTTCGTCGCCGAGCGCCGCGACTTCGAGTGCACGTGCTCCGAGTACGGCGGATCAGAAATGACCACATCGACCGACCGCGCGAGCAGCGACGGCATCCCATCGGGACCAAGACAATCGGCGTTGATGAGCTCGAAGCTCACTCCCCTCCCGCCTCTCCATCGATCCTCTCCACCTCCGCCATCGCCGCAGCCATGAGGCTGATGAGGACGGGCCTACTGCGGCCTTCGACCTCGGGGAAGTGATCGAAGCTGGCGCTCCGTCGAGCCGCGCGCACGTCTCGCCAGATGAGAGCCTCTCGATTGGACGCGGCTATCTCCTCTCGGCTGGCGATCGTGCGGCGGTCGGCTTCGCGCATTAGAACAGCGTCCTTTGCCCCTTGAGCACCGGCACGGGCTCTGGCGTTTCATTCTGCTTGTCGAGCCGTCGCAAATCCGGGTCTGCCGCCATCGCTACATCGAGGACCGTTGGCTGTTGTGCGGCCCGACAGTCATCGCAGGGATCAAGGGTGTGGGCGTCCTTGGGCTTGCCGATGAACCGATAGCCGACGATGCGACGCCGCTCGACATGCACGTCGCATAGGTCGACCCATGACGTAAGGCCAGTGGCGAAACGGCGGACTTCGTAGCGCTTAATTGGCATCAGTCGTCCGTCTCGGGCGGCAAGCGGCTATCTTGTGCCAGCGCGCCGCTCGCTTTCAACTCTTGATTGAGTAGATCGCCCCAATGCTCGACGTCCCCGCGTGCTCGCAGATAATTCGAGTAGACGTCGTCGGCCTTCTTGCCTTTAACGAGCCAACCCTCGAACCCCTTCGGCGTTCTCCCCCACGCGATCATGTCGCGGGCCTTGTATTCGTCCGCCACGGTCCGAGCAATCGCCAATGCACGTTGCGCCTCGGCCAGGTTGGTTCGGTAGGACTCGATGATTCCGCTCATGTTGGACCTCCAGGCGTTGCGAGTCTCACCGCGACCGCCGCATCGGCCTCGCGGGTCTTGCGTTCGATATCTGCCAACTCGCGATTCCTCCGCTCACCCGACTCCTTACGGGCGCGGGCGTCGCGCTGCTCAAACGTCTCGGCGACCTTAGTGGGCGCGATGTCATCGGGCGCGGAATCGGGATCCTCCCATCGCCGCTCCGCCAGGAAAGTCTCGAACGTCGGGCGAAACCGCGCCTCGCCCGTATATGGGTGGCGCTTGAGCATTCCGTCGTCGAAGCGTGCGGCGATTGCCTGCTCCAGAGCAATCTCGCCACCTTCGACGGTTTCGGCGATCGCCTGCCAGAGGCACGCGGCCTTACCCTTCGCGTTCCCATTTGGGTAGCGCTCGAAGACCCGCAGGAAGGGGACCGTGGCATCCCAAGGCATAGGCATCCTGGCTGCCCGGAACGGGGCAACCCCGGCACCGTTTATGCTATGCGCGTGCGCGCGATCCGGAACAGAGACAGATCCAAGAGGTGACGGGGGGGGATCCGGATCCTTTGAAGGTGAAGGTGACGGTTCGCGTTTTGTTGGCCCGTCTGCATTCGTTCTGTTCGCGTTCTGTTCGTCCTTTGCACGCCTTCTGTTCGCCCCGCTCTTCGTTCCAGCGTCCGACTTGCGGCGCTTTTTCTCAAGAGCTGCGTCTAGTTCCCGCATCAAACGCAGTTGCGTAACCATGCCCGCAGATACCTCGAAGAATCGCCCGATCGAGCCCCACACGGCTGCCCACCTGGCGGGGTCCACCTTCGCAACCCACGCGAGTCGGTCGAACAGAACGGGAACACGAGTCCTCCACATCGTGAACAGAATCAGGAGATATGCTCCGTGCTCCTCGGCCGTCAGGTCCTGCGTGTCGGCGAGGTAATCCCCGATGTAGATCGGGATGAAGATGTCGACCTTGCCCGCCACCTACGCCGCCTCCCCTCTCACCTGAGGCACGATGGCGAGGAGGGTCTCGCCGTACGCCGGCCTCTCGTTTACGAGGGCCTGGACCTTACGACAGGCGACGAGGACCGTGGTGTGGTCGGCCCTGCCGATCGCCCAGCCGATGAGCGCGTAGGAGAGGCCGACGATCACGCGAATCAGCCAGCAGGCTTCGTGTCGGGCTCGAGTGACGCGACGGTCGCGCGACGGGCTCTTGAGCTCCGCCACTGGAACGTCGCGGAGGCTCGCCACTGCGCCGATGATGGCCTCGACGCGCGGGTCTTCGTCGGGCGTCCAATGGTTCCGGCGGATGGAGCGGGGACCGACGCGAAACGTCGTCCCACGCTCCGCGCACGCCTCTACCTCGCGAGCCACGGCATCGACGGCGGACGCGATATCACGCGTCTCAGCGAAACGGAGTTGGAAAACCTCGACCAGGCGGGAGCGGTCGACGCTCATGGTTTCTCACCTAGGGTGCGGAACTTGCGGATCAGGCTGTCGATTTCACCCAGGGGACCCACGGCGTGACGCACGGCGGAGTCGCCAGACATAGACAACGGTCCCCGTGGAACCGGCTGCGCCCTAACCAGCGCCTTCTCGATCTCATCGATGCACTCGGCGGCGGTCACTGCGCAAGGCTCCGCATTTCAAAAAGTCCCTTCAAGTCCGGATAGTTGTCCTCAATGAGCCGCGCCATTCTCGAGGTGTATGAGTTGTTGAGCAGCCACGGTTCTCGCTTACCGGTGGAGCGCCTGACGAGGTGACGGAAGCGCGCCACCTCAAACAGCATCTTCATCCCGATCCGATTCTCCCCGGCGTCGCGTAGTTCCCGGGCCATGGTGACGAGCAGTTTGATGACGTCGGGCCTCTCGGCGCAGAAGTAGGAGAATCGTTCGTCCAGGGTCTTCGCCCGCGGAGGGTGGCTGTAATCGGCGATCTCGACCTGGGCCGCGCTCACGTCGTGAGCTCCGCCAGTTCGGCGGGAGCGGCGGCGCGGGTTCGGGCGATGACCGCGTCGCACCATACGCGCCTCTCTTCGCGAGTCCAGCCCTTGAAAACGCCGCAGTGCTGATCCAAGTCGATATGAAGACCCAGACAGAGCGCGCCTGTCTCATTGTCGGGGCACTTCAATTTCATACCAGGCTTCACGCCTAGGTGGGCGACCTGAACGGGACCCATGCAGAAATGCTCGCGCCAGCCGCGCCCCGGCGACTCGATGCCGAATTCTCCCGCGCAGGACATCGAGGCCACATGCGCCAGATAGGGGCGAAACACCACCCGCTCAGCGATTCGCTTCGCGGGCTTCCGCTTCATGTAGCGGCGACGCATTGGCTCACCCGCAGTCAGCGGCGTGTAGCGCATGAGGTAGCCGCCCCGCCTCACCGCGACCCCGCAGAGGCCAGGGCAACGACGGCCAGGATGCAGCCGACCACAATCACGACCTCGCGCCAGAAGACCTCGCGCTCGCTCATGCCAGCACTCCAAGACGCAAAAATCCCCGAGGAACCGCTCCGAATCCGCTTGACGCCCTGATTTGCGAGATCGGGACTAGAAACGGAGACGGCTCCTCGGAGATTTTTGCGCCTAAGCATCATGTTCCGATCTCGCAAGCAGCACACTTACGATTGCGGGACTTACCCGTCAAGAAATTACCCGACAGCGATCGAAAATAGCGCGGGTGAAGACGCACGCACGCTTACATGACCCGCTGTTGATAACTCTGTGGAGAAAAGTTCTCAGCCGGCCGGCGTGGGCTCGTACTCCAGCCGCCCGCCGCGTCCCAAGTGGATCGCCCGCCAGCATGGCTTACAGGCTCCAGAGACGTCGAGCGGCGGCGGGTCTCCGCAGTGCGCGCACCTTGGCTCGTTCACCCAGTCCACCGTCTCGGTCTTCCCTTGGGTGATGGTGGGGATGGGGGCGGGCTGGAACTTCGGCGTCACAGTTTTACTTTCCGCGCCCGCTTCGCCTCTCGCTTCGTGTCGGCCATGGCCTTCATGAACAAGCGCCTGGCGCCCTGGTTGCGCCGCTTCGTCTCGCGCTTCTGCGCCCACTCGAGCAAACCACCGACGTCCTCAAGTTCGCCCGTCTTGACGGTGGCCACCCACATCCCGCGCTCATAGAGGGCATACGTCCCGGGTTCCTGCTCCCCGCTGTCGTCCTCGAGGAGCCGCCAGGCACCGCGTCTCACTTGCGCTCCTGTGTCTCGACCCGGCAGCGGTTGCCATCGAGGTGCTTTCCTGTGGCGTACCACGTGGTGACAGCGGCCCAAAATGGATGCGCCTCCGGTAGCGCGCGACCTAGTCCCGTCTTCGTCACCGGCATCGGCCCGCAGTAAACGTGGTCCTCGAAAAGCACCTCGCCGCGCGACGTGAAGATCGAAAGTGAGGGACCGCCGATGAGCAAGCAACCCGTCACGCGCTCTCCCGTATGCAGTGGAGGCCGGCCCTCATCGGCGAGCCTTGGCGGCAAGCTCACGCAGGAGAGCATCAACCCCGCGCGTTGTGTTCCCCGCGAAGCAGGCGAGCGTGTCGCACTCGTCTTCGCCTCCGCGAAGTGCGTCGCCCATGACGCCGAGGACGTCGATGTCGGCGCGAAGCTGCGCCAGCGTCGCCGTCACCTTCGCGTGGAGCCGCTCGAACTTCTCTCGGTCGTGAGATTTGGCCATTAGCCCCTCCCCTTCGTCCGGTCGTGCTCGCGGGCGTTCCACGGATTCTGCGGGCACCTGTTGCCGAAATGCTCCGTGCTCCGACAGTATCGGCAGCGGCGCGGTTCGAGCGCCGGGCCGGCGACGCGCTTGCCGGCACCGTCGATAACGATGTCCTCGCTCGTCGGGAGCAGTCGCGCGACATCCTTGCCCTGCTTGCATAACATGTACTCGGCGCCGTCTCGGATGACGTTGAGTAGGTACTCGCCGGGTTGCGCGCGAAATTGGGTCATCGTGATTCGCGTCATTACCATCCCCTTCCTTCCTTGTGAGTACGCCATGCGATAAACTCGGGCAGCGCGAGTAACTCTCCGAGCCGTTGCTCCCATCGCGCGGCGTAGGCGCTCACCCGCTTTGGCAGATTCGGGCGTTCGAGCAGGAGAGTCAGCGCGGCATCCAGGAGCACGTCCCGTGGGTCTAGGGTGGGAGGGACGGGAGCGCCGCTGGCGTGGGCGGCCACAATCTCGGCGGCGCGCTTGGTCGGCCGGAACGCCTTGTCAGCGCCGACCGGCATCGACGTGTGTCCGCAGAAGGCGCACGACATCGCGGCGGGGGACCTTGGATCTGGCGACGGCCCGACGTAGATCATGTGGTTCCCGCGCCCCTGTGCCGATTGGCAATCGCACTCGCGGCAGAAGCTACCAGCACCGATTCGACGGGCCTGCCATGTGGCGGCGTCGGCATCCCACTCGCCATTCGATGGAGTGCGTTCATCGGTGGGCAACGTTTCGTAGGCGTGAAAGCACGGGCGACACCACAGGCTCGTCGCTCCCGCTTCCGTCGGCCTCTCCCCACACCGAAGGCACACACTCGGGGCTCCATCCTCTCGGGCGGCGGGGAGGGGGCGGGTCATGGCCATTTCATCCCTCGCGACAGGCGAAGGTCGGCGAAGCGTGCCGACGCACTCCATGACACGCGCCAATGCCGCATGAACCACAATCGAACGAGCAAGCGCCTCATCTCCCTGCCCCCGTGCGCTCTCGTTCGATAGCAGCGATGATTCGCCCGCGCACAACACAACAGGCGCCGTGGTCGCAAGTCTCGTGGTTGGCCATCGCGACGGGTGGCCCCTTTGCCAACTCCCCCGCCATCCTAAGCCCCTCATCACGTCCCTCGGTACGGCCAGCCTCCAGCACGCGCTGAAACTCGCGCACGAGATTCTCACGCCACTCGGCGGCGCTCCCCAGAAATCCCGTCTCGGCGAACTTCAGCGCCTCGGCTCTCGCGTCGAAGGTGCTCACTTGCCCTCCGGGGTTGGGCATTGGTTCCAGCTACAACCGCAGTGGTCGGTCTTGCAACGGCGGCAATAACGCCGTCGGCAATAGCAAGCGGGGCAGTTCATCGCTCGGTCTCCCTTCCAGGTACCGCCGTAGGGGTGGGGCTGGCGGCTTTGAGAATCACCTGCGCGGTCGGATGCTCAGCGCACCAGTAGGCCGGTTCGATGTCCGCGCCACACACGCCGCAAACGTGCGGCCCTTCGTCGGTCGCGAATCCATGGACCGCGCACGAACCGAACATGTGCTGAATCTGGCAGTCTCGGACCAGGGCCATGGCTCTACCTTCCCTTCATTGAGGTGGGCTGCGCGGCTCGCGTGTTCCAGCGCTTCTTGGCGAGTGTCCAAATCTTCGGCGTGACGTCACGCCCAAGAAGGCCGCCGTACTCGACCGGTCCCTCGGCGTCACAGACTGAGCAAGCAACCTCAACACCAGCTCCCGTCGCGTCTAGGACTAGCCTGGCGTACGGGGTATTGATGCCACCGCAGAACGGGCACGGTTTGAGCTTCACGGCGTTGTCCCCTTGTCTGTGGTGACAGTCTCGGTTTGTTCCACCCGTGCGATATTGACCGCCGACTGAGCCGCGTCGATTCGTCGCACAAGGTCGGCGACCAACTCGCGCGCACGCTCAAGATCCATTGCAGCGTTCCTGAGCGAGACGGAGCGGATGGCATAGGCGGCGTCCTTCGTGGCGGACGCAACGTCATGAGCCCGACTCGCGGCCTCCGTAATGCGAATCTCGGCGTCGGTCCAGGCGCTCATTTGCTCTCTCCTTCGGTTGTAGCTGCACTGCGTTGCGAGCTGGGTAGAGGAGAGAGGGCCTCAATGTGGCGCTCGATTTCCTCGACGGCCCCATTCCAACCCTTGCTCCATTCATCCTGGCGATTGCGGTCCCGTCGCGCGGAACGAATACGACCGAGGACCGTCAGAAGCGCCTCCGCCCTCGCCGCCTCCCAACCTCGGGAATACGCTGCTGAATCGTCTGCCGGTTGCGGTGTGAGCCGACCCGGGTAGTCGCGCTTTTCCGACACCCGATTCCACTTGGCCATGAGACAGGCTTCGAGCGTCGAGCCGAGCCGCTGGGCCATGAGATCGCAGTATGAAACGACGTCGGCCACTTCGTCGAGCACGTCCGCGAGCGTGAGTCCCTTCTTCGGGTTGTGGCCGATGGCATAGAGCGTATCCGCAATCTCGCCCGCCTCACCGCAGATGGCGAGGCCCCACGAGTCGATGTTGGTGGAGTCGAGGGCGCGACCGAAGCCAGACGGTGATTCGCAGCGCTCTCGGTTCGCCTTTCCGAACTCGCCGAACGTGAGCCCCTGGCGCCGGCCAAGCCTCAGCCCCTCAAGCAGCACGCCGCGAACCCGCTCGGCCTCCAGCGCCTCGGGTGATTGGGTGGGGGTGGGCTCGGGGCGCCGGTTGAAGTAGCAACCGGGCTGGTGGCCACCGGTCACCTCGTAGCAGGTACACTCGGGCTCGAATTGTGGACCGCCCGTGCAGGTACAGCGACCCTCGGTCTTCTTGCACTTGATGCACGTTTGCGGCTCGTCGGGGGTGGGCTCGAGGGCGGACTGCTTGTCCCGGTTGCCGGCGTCGATGAACAGCCCGACGGCATCGACAGCCACCGTCGCGCTGATTCCCGCACCGCTGCCGCCCGTGGCGGGATGAGGCGCCCAGGTCGCTAGGCCGGTCGCCACCCGCTCTCCATGCCACGGGCATCCTCGTTGATTGCACGACTCGGCGGGGTAGAGTGGAGGGCCGGCGTTGTCGTGGGCGGCGTAGGTCTTCGCGTCCTCGCCCGGGGGCTCATGTATCGGGCACTCGTTGTCACCGCCGCATTCACACGTCGTCGGAAGCGCGGGATTCTCTCGCTCACAGAGGAACGTCCACATCTGCGAGTCGGCCTCCCACAACCACCAGCACTTGCCGGCGTCGGGCTTCTGCCAGCCTTCCCACGGCGCCGAGGGCTCGCCGCAACCGCCGCAGTGTTGCGTCTCCTCGGTGACGGGCGGCTTGCTGTCGGCCACACAGGTCGCCGGCCCCGCTCCCGGCCCCACGAGACCGACTGCCGCGACTGCATCCAGCGCTCCCTTCACGTCCATAGTCTCCGCAGTAGGAGCGGTTGGACCGGGAGACGAGAGGAAGGCGCGTCGGTCTTCGCACCAGAGGCACACGCAAGAGGTTCGATGCGCAAGCGGCGCCTCGCGAATCCAACGGGCGAGCCTCGCGTTCTCGACAGAGAGGGCATCGCGTTCGGCTGCCAGGGCATCACGAGAACCGAGCACGAGCAAGTGTTTCGCCCGCGCCTCGTCTCGTTCTACCTGTACGACGGCAAGGGCGGCGGTGGCCCTGGCCAGTTCGGCGTCCGGCCAGCCTACGTGGTCCTCCAGCAGCTTCGTGATATCACTGCACGCCATCGAATGGAGGTTGGGCTGCGACCGCGCCGCCCCCGGGCACTTCGGGCCGCCGATGTTGAAGCGGTCCATGAGCAGATGCGCGATGTCCCTCGGCGACATCTCCCGCCCCGCACGTAGCCGTGCCTCTGCTGCTCGGTCGTCGGTGGTCACTCGGGCCTCGCTTTCTCGATATCCCGCACCAACTCCCGCGCGAGGCGCTTCTGTCTCTGCGGCAGACGGTGCCAGAACGTCATCGAGCCGCCCGTCTGTCGCGTGTACTGGTCGGCGAAGAGCCACATTGCCGCGCGCGCTGCCTTATGAGGGTCGAAATCGGGGTTCGGCGCTGCGGGTGTCTCTGTGTTGGTGCTCATGGTGCGGCCTCCTCGTCTCCATCATCTTCCCCCGGCTCCCGCTCTCTCACCTCCAGCGGACTCGGCCCCAGGCTTCTCCCCGGGTGAGCGCTGGCGGAGTGGTCGCGGAACTCTTGCATTGGCGAGTCCCCGACGTACCGCCAGCGGTGGCGGCAGGCCCCGCAGATGAGATCGACGGCGGCGGAGAGGCTCATTCGAGCACAATAAATGGAATGTCGGTATCGTTGCCCGGCGGTGCCGCAGGCTCCCGCTTCTGCCCTCCGCCGTCCTGTCGGCCACTGTCCCGTGGGCCTTCTTCGCCTTCGCCGGCCGCTCGCTCACCCTTCCCACCGCCGAGGAAGACGACCTTGTGTGCGACGATTTGGGTCGAGTAGTGCTTCCGCCCTTCCTTGTCGTAACTCCGCGTCTCGAGCTTGCCCTCGAGATACACGCTCCGTCCCTTGGAGAGGTACTTGGAGCAGTTCTCGGCGAGGTCGCCCCAAACGCAGATACGGTGCCACTCGGTCTTTTCCTGCTTGGTGCCCGATTTGTCTTTCCAGACCTCGGTCGTTGCGACAGAGAAGTTGCAGACGGGCCGCGAGGCTGGCGTGTAACGAATCTCTGGATCGGCGCCGAGGTGGCCGACGCCGATCCACAAATTTACGGATCCCACTAGGAACCTCCTCGCGCTTTGAAGTGAGCGGCCATGTTCTCCCCGGCCCTGATGCGCTCCATAATATGAAGCCTGGCGTGTTGAGACAGGGTCATGATCTCAAGATTCTCGATCGCATTGTTGCTCCGATCGTGGTCTTTGTGGTGGACCACTTCACGTCTGCCTAGTCGCCGACCCAGAATCTTTTCCATTTCGACTCGATGTTGTCCTCGGTGCTTGTCTGGGCCCCTGGTTATTTCTAGATAGCCGCTTGGCTTCAGCGACAACCCGCGCGCAGGAAGTGCCTTGCGCGACGCGCTAAGCTTCGCTCGGATCTCGGGTGTCCTTTCATATTTACCGCCCTCGTGACTGATTCCGCGACCCTCTCCCTTGTAAATTCTGGTGGCCTCTCCTCTTGTTCTGATGCGAACGCCGGCCGCCACAAGTCGTCGGCGAATTACCCAAGGTGCCCAGCCGATTTCGCTGCCGATTTCTGGTAGTCCGCGAAGATAGACCGTATAGGCCCGGATCGCGTGTTCCAGGATTTCTGGCGGCATGTAGCGCGGATTGCCTCGACTCACGATTGGACTCCCGGTTGAAATGCTTCGAGGTGCTCGGCGATCTTCAGGATTCTACCGCGTCCCCACGTCGCAGCAGCGGCCACATCGGGCGACTCGAATCCTGGCGTCCCCTCCGCAATGAAGACGCGGATCCTACCGGCCCACTCATGGAGAAGCTGTACCTCTGGCTTCATGGCCTCGAACCGCGCCCTCTCCGCCACTACGGCGGCCGCTGCCTGCTCGGCCTCGATCCGCTCGCGCTCCTTCTTCGCGGCGATGTCCTTCTCGGCCTGAATGCCCGCGAGCCGTCGGTTTTCGGCCTCCTCGGCGAGACGGGCGGCGTCGGCGATGGCTTTCTGTTTGGCTTCGAGCTCCAGCCGGTCGGCGTCGAGTTTGGCTCGCTCATCGGCTTGGGCGGCGTCCGCGATGGCCCGCTCCTCGTCGGCCTTCCGCTGGGCCTCGGCGAAGGCGGCGCGCTCCGCGTCGAGTCGGGCGGTCTCGGCCGCGAGGGTCGCAGCGGCGGCCTCCTGCTCTGCTTTGATGCGGGCCTCTTCGGCGTCGCGGGCGGCTTTTAGCTCGGCGTCTCGGGCCAGAAGCTCCGCCATCTCGGCCTCGCGTTTGAGTCGGGCTTTCTCCGCGTCGGCGACGTCTCGCTTCTCTCGGAGCGGGCCTTCGATGTTCTCAATGAGGGCAGTGAGATGCTTGGCGGCGGCATCCACGCGGCGCCCGAAGTCGAGCGCCTCGGCTTTGAGCTCCATACGGCGCTTTTCGACGGCCGTCCGCGTGCCGCGAAGCTTGCCGATGGCGATGCGCGTCTCCTCATACCCTTCGGCGGTCGTGCATGTCATCGCAGCGCAACGCTCGCGAGCGCCAGCGATGTCCGCCTCGGTGACCTCGAAGACGATGGCACGGAGGGCGCCCTGGGGCTCGAGGGACTTGATATCGGTGCTCATTTGCGCCCCCACGGCGGCATCTCGTCGTCAGGCGGAGCCGCCGCGGCCCGATTCGCCGCCTCTTGCTCTTCATAGGTCAACTCGCGGGGCTCGGCTTTCGTGGGCGGCCCTGAAATGAGGCTGTCCACGTTCTGTGGCGGCTGGCGTCCTGGCGGCTTGCGGGCGGCGACTCCTGCGAGGGATTCTTGTTTGGGTTTCTCACCGCGCGCCGCCGTGGAGGGCGCGGACGTCTCCGCTGCAGGTTCTCGCCTGCCCTCCACGGCGGGAGATTCGCTCGGTGCTTCCGGCTTGACGGCGGCTGCTGGTTTGGGTGAATCGGTTGCCTGTGCGGGCTCTGGCGCCGGCGCGGTCGGCTGCGTCGCCAGCGCGGGGAAGACCTCGTCGACGGTCTTCTCCCCATCCTTGATGGCGGTCCCGAAGCCGATCAGGATCTCGACGTCGTCGATCGTGACCTCTTCGATGGCGACCCGGTGAAGCACGGCCAGAATCCTCTCGACGGTCGCGCCCATCTTGGCGAGGCGCTGAAAGACCTTCGCCCGCCGGGAGCTTGCCCCCTCGCCCTCGCCCACGGCGCACGCCTTCGCGGCCCGATAGACCTCGTCAGTGAACGCGGACGGGATGACGCGAAGGATCGCGTTGCGCAGGGCGATGGACGCGGCGGCCATCTGGGTCGTGGCGATCATGTCGTCGCCGTAGCGGGAGCCGTTGCGCGTCGTGATCCGGCGCTTGGTCTCCATGGTGATTCTGACATTGCGCTCGACGTCCCAGCAGACGCCCTGGCTCGTGACGTCGCGGGCGCCCACTTCGATCGGTCGCGCGCCGGCGTGGCAATTCCCCCAGGCGGAGAGGCAGATTTCCGCGAGGCGCACGCTCTTGCCGGCGATGTTTTCCCCGCCGCGGCTCATGGAGTAGATGCAGCTCCCGGCGATCTCCTCGGTGAGCGTCACCATCGCGACCGCGTCCTTGAGGAACTTTTTCGTGTCGCGCGGGAACTTGTGCGCGATTTCGATCTGCGCCTCGATCTCGTGCTTCGCCACGCTCGATGGCGGAGGCGCTCCGAGCAACTCCACCGTGCCCTCGTCGGGAGTCGCTACCTTGACGACTTTCGGTCCCTGTCCATTCGTCTCGCTCATGATCCCCTGACCTTTCTTGACTTGCCCTACTGGGCGCAACGTTTCGTATTACGGGAGAGAGGAGCCTCCTACCTGACGGAGGGTCCGGAAGGTGGCTGCTGCAACGTTCGAAGTGTAGGCGATTCGCTCGATCGTTTTCAACGAGAATTTGCGCCCATCGGGAAGTTCTCCGAAGGTCGCGGATCCTATTGCGGATCGGAGTTCGGCCTCGGCCTTTCGCTTCGCTGCCTCCGCTGTTTTCACGTTGGCGGTCGCATTCGCGAGGAGATCCGCCCACGCGACGGCCTCTTCGGGGAGGCGCACGGTCTCGCCATTGTCGTGCGGGTGCAGGCGCTTGATCGCTTCCAGGGTGGACTTGTCGCCGTCCATCCCGGGCGGCGTCCGTGACTGCACGAGGTCCCAGAACCAGCGCACGCGGTCCTCGAGCTCGAGGATGAAAGCGGGGTCTCGCTCCACGTCGGACGTCTCGAAGCTCACAAGATCGTAGATCCGCGGTACCGAATCCCAGTCGTACCCCGTGACGGCCATTTCCGCCTGTGTCTGGATCTGAATCGCCAATGGCACGCCGTCGTCCCATTGGTACCGGACGAAGCGATTGCTCTTCTTGATCTGGACGAGCCCTCTCCCCATGCGGTCGGGAGCTGCCGTGACCCAGCGGTCGGGCGTGGCGCGGAAGTACGGGATCGTCTCGTGCTGGGCGACGCAATATTGGCCGTACTGCTTGATCTGGCGGCCCGTGCGTTCGGCATACATCTCGGCGATCACGGGCTCGAACTTGTTGCCGAGGTCGAGGAGATCGTCGTTGAGGCTCTCGGGCGGGATCTGGTTCGTCTTTTCGAGCCAGAGTTTCATCGGGCTCGAATATCCCAGCGGCAGGCCGTCGGGACCGGTGAAGAGGGAGGCGACGTCGGAAGCCCCGAGGCCACTAGACCTCGAAGTCAGCCAGGCTTCGCGCGTCGAATGGTCGGTAAGGGTTAGTTCGCGACTCACACGCCGACCTTTATCTTTGAGCCAGCGCGGTCGCTTACCATGTTGAAGGTTCTTCCGAGGAGCGATTCCAGGTCCATCTCCCCGACGTTGCTGGCGATGAGGGACAGATAGGTCATCGCGTCGGCCACGGCATCAAGGACGTCCTCCTTCGTCAGGTGGGCCTTGCGCTTCTTCTCGCCGGTGACCCCAAGGACGGCGGCGGCGAGTTCTCCGATCTCCTCCTGAACGCACACGACGAGGGCTGTGAGATTGTGCGGGGGCGCGAATGCCTCACGCTGGCGCTCATAGTTGGCGCGGTGAAAGTCGTTGAGGTGAAACTCTTTCTGACATCCGTATCCCATTTTTGCCTCCCTATTTGAGTCGCTCTCCATTTATCGCCCCACCGCCATCCTCTTCAGAGATTCCACGGCGGCGGCAACCTGGAGGCCCTTGCCGATGCCCATGGCGTATCGCTCGGCCTCCGCTGCAATCCGCAGAGCATCCTCCAGTACGGCTGGATCCTCGCCGCGGTACTCGCGCAGACGGACCCACAATCGAATCAGGATTCCCGCCATCGGGTCGCGCCCGAGCAGCGGGAACACGGGCTCGTCGGGGCGTTCCTGGGGCCTTGGCATTACCTCGCGCCCTTCCGCAAGTCCTTGATCGGCTTCCCCGCCTTCGCCCTCGCAGCCCTGAGCCGGGAGCAGGCTACGCAAACCTTGGTCTTGTAGCGCCGGGGCTTGCCTCCACGGACCGGATGGTAGGTGTTCGTCTGGGCTCGGACGTTGGATCCGGTCAAGGGATGGTTGCGCCTGCAGGTGGTCGGGGTCTTCGGCATCGTGATCTCCCTAGGTGATGGCGAGCATGCGCGAGATCATCCGCGCGCCTTCGATATAGACCCTTTTTCGAGCCGCCTTCCGGGCGGCGGCGTCGGCGGCGGCGGCGGCGGCGTCGGCGGCGGCGGCGTCGGCGTCGGCGGCGGCGGCGGCGGCGGCGTCGGCGGCGGCGGCGGCGGCGTCGTCGGCGGCGGCGGCGGCGGCGGCGGCGGCGTCGTCGGCGGCGGCGGCGGCGGCGGCGGCGGCGGCGGCGGCGTCGTCGGCGGCGGCGGCGGCGGCGTCGTCGGCGGCGGCGGCGTATTTTGTCGCCCTAATGCCGTCTCGCGCCGCGATGGCGCTCGACCTGTCCGTGATCTCTTCGGAGTCACGCCAGCGTGCCGCCTCCGACTTTAGCCCGCGAGCTTCGAGCGCAATCGGTAGGAACACGCGGACGGCCATATCGGCCGCGATGAACCCGCGCTTGGTCATAATTTCGCGCGAGACGCGGCCCCAGCCGGGCAAATGGAGCAGCGGGCGGATCAACTCCGTCCGCATTTCCGTGTCGTCGATGCGGTCGTTCAATCGGCGCAGCGCTCCGAGCGCTACATGGTCCAGGCATGCGGGCGAATCACTGTGTGGCTCGCCGTAGAGCCATGCCAGCATTTCGGCGCCGCAGTGACCTTCGTCGAAGTTCTTGTGCGCGCCGTGGTCGATGTTGAACGTGTCGAGCTTCGCGAGACGGTCGGCGTTGATTTGCGCTGCAATCTGCTCGGCGGTCATCGGTGTCTCCTCGTTGTCGATTGTGAGCACTCACTCTGCGTGAGTCGCCAATAGGATGTCAATGCGAATCTATTGCGTGCGGCTCGATCTTGTAGGCCATGATCAAGTGGCAGGCGATTTGCCTCGCCCGATCGTCCGCCTGGTCATGCGTCACATGCACGGCTGGCGCCCCGACCCGTGGGACGTTGAACACCAAGATCCCCTCCCGTATCTCGGCCACCAGGCGCTCGATGTCGGCGCGGCTCACGCGGCTCCCATCGACGAGAGCCACAGGAGATACTTGCCAGTGGCCACGCTCACCACACGGAAGTGCGGCTGCGCTCCCGGTGTATTCGAGAGGGTGCGGCAGAGTTCCACGGCTTCGACGCAGTCGAGGTCGGTGCGGACCTCGCTCCAATCACGGTCATCTGGCTCGGGGACGGAGGCGGCTTCGATGCGATAGAGGGTCATGGTGTTACCTCGGAGGCGAGGATCTTCTTTACGTCTGCGGCGTGTTCGCGAATGAGCGTACTGATTACGCTCCTGCTGACATCTTCCGAAACGTTGCCGGCGTCCATGACTGCCTCGGCTCCGGTCGAGTCGGTGATGAGCACGCGCACGTTGCAACGTCCATCTATAGGCCGCGGGAGACGCGGCACGGGATCTGCGTCGTCCGTGCTCATCTCGTGAAGCGCCAATATGGGCTGCCACACGTCAACGCTCACGGTCTCCCCACCTTCCCGCCATCCTTCCACTCGGAGAGGCGCCGGTCGGCGGCTCGCTCGTCGGCCTCTCGCTTCTTCGCCCTACGACGCGCGATGTACTCCGCTGCACCGTGAGCACCGGGCAGGCGCGGCATCTCCTCACGTGGGAGCTGCGCGTCTTCGTTGGGCTGATTCCACCAGGCGGGAGAACTCACTGGCGACCTCGAAACCCGGGGCCAGTGAGCCGGACGCCAGCGACGGCACGCGCGCCAGCCTGAAGCGAAAGGGTGTTGGCGAGCTTGAGCGCACAGGAGGCGCACGAGAACCCGCCGGCTCGAGTAGGCAGACGGTCGGTCACGTCGGTCGGGGCGCCACACCCCTCGCAGAGCACCGGCGGACGGGTCGCGTCGAAGCAAGCGCGACACAGATCGCGATCATTCGCGTCGACGAAAAACGGTCCCTCGATTTTCACCTCGCAGCGGTGACAGAGGTAGGTGACGATCACTTGGACACCAGCTCGGCGCCTGCGGCGGCAACCAGAAAGCGCTCATGGTCGCGGCGCTCGTTCTCCTGGTACTGCTCGAACGCCTGCTCCCACGTCGAGCCCTCGCCCTTAACCATGAAGAACATCCCCAATTCGATCCGCCCGATGGTCTTCTTGACCACGTCGCCAGGGCACGGGTGCACGTGTCCGCCGCAGCCGAAGCCGGAGCAATGAGGCGCCTCGGCTTCCTTGCCGCGAGCCTTCCGCCAGTGGTAGCAACGCCCTTCTTTGACGGCGGCAGTCTTGCCCCACAGTGCGCGGGCCTTCCTGAGAGCCGTCGCCTTCGTCACGCCGCCTCCCTATCGATCATCTCGACCATGGCTCGCATGGTTTCCCGCGGCGTTACCTTCGTCTCCCGCTCCCCATAGGAGCGGGAGAGCCCGCGGGAGCGCTGGCGGATCGCCTTCAAGCGGCGGGCGGTGTCGGAATCGAGCTTCTGTCGGCGGGTGAACATGGGCGGGGTTTCCTTTCGGGTGAGGGGTGGGTGGACTTTAGCGGCGGGCCAGGATTCTCTCAGCCACACGCTGCGCGTTGCAGGACATGCAGCCACGCGACCAGCAACGGCCGTAGGGGACTTCGGGACGGCAGGTGATGCGAGGAGCCGGCGCAGTCGTCGGCAGGCCGTGGCGAGCGGTGCGGAGGGCCTCCTCGGTGCGCTCCTCGGTTTCGATGTCGCGGTTCACTTTCCACCATCGCAAATCGCGTCGACGAGGTTGCAGTGAGCGAGCGTCGCCAGCGCGTCCTCGTAGAAGCGCTGCACATCGTCGCCCTGGCGAAACGCGCCAGAGTCACCAGCGCGGAGCGCGGCGGGAGTGTGATCGAGCGCGGCATCGTAGAGACGCGAAGCGCGGTCGTCGTCAGTGAGCGCGACACCAAGGCGAGCCATGCTCGTCTCATAATCGCGCAGGTCGGAGAGCATCAGAGCAACCGTCGGGGCGTTCGTCGTGTTCGTCATGGTTCTAATCTACTCCCCTTGAGATTTCGTGCAACAATTAATTACGCATCGGCGCATGATTAAATGCAGCGCGTTACAAAGGGAGATGACGCTTGACATGGGTCATAAAATGGCGCATTGAATGGAGGGTGTCACGCAAAAAGAAGGCGGGCAGGCCGGAGCTACCACCGGGAGAGAAGGCGAGCGCGCGCATGGGCGTGAACTTCAAGCCAAGCGACATGGAGAGATTGGATCGGGCAGCGAAGCTTGCGGGCAAGACGCGGACGGGCTCGTGGCTCGCGGAGGTCGGCCTGCGAGAGGCGGAACGAGTGATCGCGCATGGGACGCGGAAAGCGGGATAGCAATGGAAACGAGAGAACAGCCGCCCTGTGACCACATCTTCGAAGATGACCCGTGGACGCCCGGGATCCAGGTCTGCACACTTTGCCCCGAAACCCGCGAGGCTCCCGTCACCGTCGAAGTGCCGAGTCAGGCGCTGGCGGATGCGATGAGGCGGGCGGCGTAGCATGGCACTCGTGGGTGAGCGCCAACCGGGACGCCGTCTGTGGTGGCTCTCGTTCGCGGACGACGATGGCTTTCGAGGCGCCTGCCAGGTCTGGGGCGAGGATATG
>WNFR01000668.1_pt1 | contig 37450 bp, 29 predicted proteins | sample 5400221 | NCBI WGS metagenome assembly WNFR01 (sample SAMN13153357, study PRJNA577476) | soil metagenome | isolation source: 40 cm soil under Madrone tree | place: USA:California | collected 2016-06-14 | reverse complement strand
GTTGCGCTTGCTGGTTTTGCTGCCGTTATTTTTTCTCGAGCATCTGGCGCAAGCTGCGGCGCCGCTGACCAAGGTGGTCATGACCTCCGGTTCGGCGAGCGAGCGCGATGGCGTGGTCTATGTCGCGCAAGAGCAAGGGTTGTTTCGTAAGTACGGCCTCGACGTGAGCTTTGTCCAAGTTCGCAACGGCCCGGTTGCCATGTCGGCATTGAGCTCCGGCGAGACGCAATTTCATTGGGGCTCGGTTTCGGGCGCAAATCTCGGCGCGATCGCCGAAGGCGCGGACTTGGTTTTCGTTGCCGGATTCATCAATCGGCTCTCGGGCATGTTTATGGTCAATCCGCAAATCAAAACCCCGGCGGAGCTTAAAGGAAAAAGCGTCGCCGTCAACAGTCTGAGCGGCGGCGGTTGGATTTTTTCGATGTTGATGTTGGACTACTGGGGCCTCTCACCCGAGCGCGACAAAATACAGTTCAGGACCTTGGGTGAGCAGGCAGTGATGGCGCAGGGAGTATTGAACGGCACGGCGGACGCGGCGTTTTTGGGCTACACTTTCGGCAAGATGCTTCAAGGCAAAGGATTTCGCGTCCTGGCGGATAGCGAGAAACTGCCGATTCCGTATCAAGGCTCGGGTGTCATCGCCAGGCGGAGCTTCATCAATTCGTCGCCGGCGACGCTGGAAAATCTGCTGCGCGCCTTGCTCGATAGCACGGCTTTCATTCGCAATCCGGAAAACAAGGCGCAAGTCACCAAAATTCTAGCGAGAGCGCTACGCTTCAAACGGGTTGAGGATGCCGATGACGGCTATCAAAGTATGGTCAATCTTTACGAGCGAAAGATTTATCCCAGTGTCGATGGCATTCGCAACGTGATCCGCCTGCTCGGCGCCAGTAATGAGAAAATCCGCCGCCTTAGAGCAGAAGATTTGGTCGACGATAGCGCCGTGCGCAAATTGGAGAAGGAAGGGCGGTTCTAGGCGCGCGCTTGTCGGCGGCGATCCGCTCGGTGCGAATTATCGATTTTGCTCACGCCATCCACGCCTTTAAAAATATCAGTGGTTGTGTCATAGAGGATGCGTTCTAAACGGGAGACAGCTTACGGCGGAACATTTCCGCGCTAGATCCAGTCTGAGGAGAGAACAGTGGCCTTTCAAAAAATCGGTATCATGAGCATCGGCGAGATGGGATTTCACTGGGCCAAGCTGCTCAAGAGCCATGGCGTGGAAGTCCTGACTTACGACCAGGACCGCGGCGAGGTGAGCCGCAAGCGAGGCGAAAATGCCGGTGTAAAATCGGTCGGATCGATGGTCGAGCTCGTGCGCGAAAGCGAGTTGATCGTTTCGATCGTCGTGCCGTCAGCCGCAACACGAGTGGCAGCTAAGGTTTCGGACGCCGTGAGTAGTGCGAGGCGCAAGGATCTCCTTTATCTCGATGCCAATGCGATCTCGCCGATGACCGCAGATGAAATCGCCGAAATCTTAAAACCCGCGAGCGTGAATTTTGTCGATGGGTGCATTATCGGCGCGGCCGCTAGGATGGGCAAGGGGACAATCGTCTACGTATCCGGCGCCGAAGCGAGCCGGCTCCAGGCATTGGAGGCTTTCGATATTCCGATCAAAGTGCTGGGACCCAACACCAACCAAGCATCGGCGTTTAAAGTCGTCTACGCGGGGCTCACCAAGGGGCTGCAAGGGCTGTTTTGCGAGCTCTTTATGGGCGCGCGCCGTTTTGGCCTACTCGACGAGATTCGCGCGCAATATGAGGAAAGCTTTCCCGGACTGCTCGATAAAGTGTCCGGCTCCATTGTCGGCTTGCAGGTTCACGCAGGCCGGCGCGCCGAGGAGATGGATGAGCTAAAACGAACTTTTAATCATCACGGGATGAACTCTTTCATGGCGCCGGCTGTGCAGAAGGTGTTGGAAGCGATCGCAGCTTTGGAAGTGGGGCACGCTTCGGCCAGCGGCGCCCGCCACGGCGACCTGCAGGACACGCTGGAGCTCTTCTATAAAAAAGGACTATTACAGCTGGGTCCTGCGAGCGAGAATTCAAAAGGGGGCCTATAGCCATAGGGCTACATTCTTGGTATGGAGTGCAGAACATGAATTTGAGGGAGGGTTCACCAGTGTCCAGAGTGGAAAAGAAACAACCGCAATACGGTTCGGACGTCGTCGTGGACTTGATGAAAGCGTTCGACATCGAATACGCCGCATTCAATCCGGGCGCAACCTTTCGCGGTATTCACGACTCTATCGTCAACTACGGCGGTAACTACAAGCCGGAAGTGATCTTCTGCCATCATGAAGAAATTTCGGTGGCCGTCGCGCACGGCTATGCCAAGGCCAAGAACAAGCCGATGATTGCCATCGTACACCATGCAGGCAAACCCGGAAGCGCTACGGAAAGCGGCGGAGTTGCTGGTCAACGCACAGGCGCCGATCATCATCGCCGATTCGCTCGGGCGCAATCCCAAAACGGTGCCTGCGCTGATCCAGTTGGCCGAATTGCTGGCCGCGCCCGTGGTTGACAAGGGCGGGCGCTTTAATTTTCCGTCCGTTCACCCGCTGGATGCCACGGATGGCGCGCGTGAGCTCCTGCAGAAAGCCGACTTCATCTTAGCTCTCGATGTCGCGGACCTTTTCGGCTCATTGACCACGGTGAGCAAACAAACGCGCAACTGCGAATACATCACCTCACCGTCAGTAAAAATCGCCACCATTTCGATGAACGATATGCTGGTGCACTCCTGGGCCAATGACTATCAGGCGCTCCAACCCGTGGATGTGCCGATGAGCGCGGACACGGCGGTGGCGGTGCCGGAGCTGACCCGGTTATGTCGGGAGTTACTCGGCAACGACAGCAAGAAAAAAGCCGCCATCGAAGCGCGTCAAAAAGAATTGGCCGAAAAACACCAGAACCGGCGCGCCAAATGGCGCGCGGACGCTGAGGCCAAAGGCTCGCAGAAAGAAATTTCCACTGCCTGGTTGGGGCTGGAAGTGGGTGAAGCTGTCAAGCGCGAAGACTGGATGTTGGTCAACGGCACTTCCAATGGTTGGACGCGCCGTTTATGGGATTATACCAAGCCGAATCAGACTCTTGGCGGCAGCGGCGGCGCCGGCCTGGGCTACGGTCCGGGCGCATCGATTGGCGCGTCTTTGGCGCTCAAGGGTAGCGGCAAGCTCCCGGTGGCGATTCAGTCCGACGGCGATATGTTGATGACCTCGAGCGCGCTGTGGACCGCGGCCAAGCACCGCATCCCGCTTCTCATGGTGATGCACAACAACCAGTCTTACTACAACTCTGAGGAGCACGGCATCGAAGTCGCCAAGTTCCGCAAGCGGCCGGTGGAAAATGCCGGCATCGGCACCCACGTCGATGACCCCGCAATCGATTTTGCGACGATGGCGAAATCGTTTGGCGTTAGCGGCGAAGGACCGGTGCGCAACCCCGCGGATCTCCGACCGGCCATTGAACGGGGCGTAAGATACGTAAAGGAAAAGCAGCTGCCTTACCTCGTCGACGTCATCGCCGAGCCACGCTAAGTCACGGAACATTTGTCTCACGATCTCTATCGCGAATTTCGTCAGGCCGCCGACCGACCGGAAGATAAAATCGACCTCGGTCGCGCGGCCTTGACGATCGCGTTAAGCGACTATCCCAATCTAGACATCGTCAGCTATCTTGCGCGTATCGACGCGCTCGCGGCTGACGTGATCAATCGTTGCGGCGATGAAATCGATGTGTATCGCCGCCTCGCCGCGCTCAATTACGTGTTATTCAAGCAGCACGAGTTTCGCGGCAACGACAAGGACTATTACGATCCGAAAAACAGTTTCTTGAACGAAGTCCTGGAGCGCAAAACGGGAATCCCGATTACGCTTTCGGTGCTCTACATCGAAGTCGCACAACGAATCGGGCTCGCGCTTGAAGGCGTGAATTTTCCCGGCCATTTTCTCGTCAAGCATGAAAGCGCCGATGGAGAAATTGTCATCGATCCGTTTCACGGAGGTGCTATTAAAACAGCGGAAGATCTGGCGGCAACACTGAGGGGCTTATATGGCGCCAAGGCGGCGCTCAAGCCGGAATTTCTTGAACCGGCGAGCAAAAAACAAATCCTCAAACGCATGCTCGGCAATCTTAAAGCGATTTACTTGAGGGGCGGTGATTTCGGAAAAGCGTTGTCCGTCTGCGACCGTTTGATCATCCTCGATCCGACGGCGGCCGAGGAGTTTCGCGATCGCGGCGCGGTTTATTTGCAGCTGGAGTGCTTTACCCAAGCGCGGGAAGACTTTGAGAACTACATTACGCTGGCGCCGAACGCCCGCGACGGCGCCGCGGTACGCGAGCAACTCGTCGCATTGACTAAGCGGGCGACGCTGATTCACTAACCCGGACCGAACTCGGATCCCGACTGTTTCGAAAATTCACGAAAACTGTGGGCGAATGACGTGGTCAAGGAAAAATCTTTGATCATCGCCCTAGCGAACTTCCAGGGGTGAACCTGCCACAGCTTTAAACGGCGCAGGTTCAGTAAGTTCTGTGTCCAAATACGTTGCAGCTCCTGGCGCGAATAAACAACGCGGTTGTTGATAGCGTCGAACTTGATCAAGCTCATTTGGCCCTTGGACGGCAAACTGTCTCGCAGCCGCGTGTAGGCTTCTTGCCATTCCTGGATGCGATCGCCCAAGCGGATGCTCGCCTGGATATTCTGTATCTCGTCGAGCAAGCGGCGCGCCGCTTCGCCTTCGCGCGGCCGCAGTTCCTGAATCCTCTCCCGCAGGTTATCCCACTGCTTCAAAAAGCGGTTCAGGTCGCTGCGGTTATAAACCACGCGCGAAGAAAGATCTTCCAAGGGTTCCAGCAGCGCGCGGGCGCGCTCCGACAAAGTGCCCGTTGCATTGCTATAGAGTTTTTGGACTTCGCCTATACGTAGCGCCTGCCAGATGTCAGATTGAATTTTTTGGATTTGTTCGAGCCAGCGCTCTTCAGTCTCGGTTTTCTTCCGGGTTTGCAGCCAGACCTCTTCCATTTCTTTGAGAAATTTGGCCCAAGTGATCAGCAGAACGGTGATTTCCTTCGAGCGCTTCCATAGATGCACCGGGATGGCGTCGACAGCAAAACCGGGCCGGCGAATCTTGCGGTCTTTGAGACGGAAAAAGCCCGCGACCATCGGATGTTGCTTTTCGATGAGCGCGGCATTCTTATACCAAAAAAAGATCGACATGAGATTCCAATAGTTTTTTGGCGCGTGGTTCCACCGCGCCAGATTCTTGATCATGTTTTCTTTGCTGTAAAACGTCTTCCAGGCATTCTCGTAGGCCTCGGTCCACTCTTCCGCGCTCATGAGCGGGTGCTCGATGGTCGCGTGAAACGAATCGCGCTTGTTGAAATCGGGATCCATCCAATCACCGCGTTTTTTCATTTCACGGTGATCGTGCGAGCCGGGAAGCGGCGTGAGCATGAAAAATGACGCTTGATCGGGGTCGACTTCATGCATCAGAAAACGGACGTCCTCGGCGACCTGCTCCTTCGAGTCCCAGGGCAGACCGATGATATATCCCGTATGGACCAGGACGCCCGCATCGTGCCATTCCTTAATGATACCGCGGTACTCTTCGACTTTGTTTTGTTTCTTGCCTTCGGCTTCGAGATTTTGCGGGTTGACGCTTTCCATGCCGATGAATACTTGAGTGCAGCCCGCTTTGGCCGCCAACGGGACGAACTCCTTGGGTTTTTTCGCCAAATCGACCTGCATCATGAAAGAAACATCGAGGCCTTCTTCGCGCAGCTTGATGATTTCCTCGAAGGTCTCGCGCCAGAGTTTTTTACGGGCGAAATTGTCGTCGGTAAAGAAATAGAAAGACAATCCGCTCTCGACGTAGTTCCTACGCATCATGGCGGCGATGCTCTGGGGGCTACGCTCGCGCATTTTGCGCCCTTGCACGTTGATAATCGTGCAAAAGGTGCAGGCGAACGGGCAGCCGCGCGACGTATCGGCGGTGGCAAAGCTCGGATACGCGAAGTGTTTCATTGTTTTCGCGCTGGTTTGCGGCAGCGGTGCTTCCTCGATGTCGACGAGATTTTGCAGATCCTGAGCGAAACTATAGAGCGGTTTTAATTGTCCGTTGAGAAAGTCACCAAGAATGCCTTCCCATTTTCCCTCGACTTCGCCCGACACCATGCAGATGCCTTCGCGATAGAGTTCCTGAATGTCCGGCTCCTGATCGCTCAGCATGTTGATCGTGCCGCTGGTGTGAAATCCGCCCATGATGACCGTGATGCCTTCGGCTTTGAAGATGCGCGCCATGTCCAAGGCGCGGGGAAATTGATTGGTTTGCACGCCAACGAGACAGATGAGCAGCTTCGTGCCTGAAGCTTTGCTCCAGCGGATAATTCGCGACATGGGCACTTTTTCCGCAGTCTCGTCGAAAGTCGTGACTTCGATGGGTAGATCTTCAAAGACACCGCGAGTCTTGATGTCTTCAGTGAGTCCGTGCAACACGTTTAAAGTATTGCTCGGTAACACGCCTTTCCAAAAACGGATCACGTAGCCGTCGTCGTCGTACTTCGACGGCTTGATTAGAACGATGTGAAATTTTTTGATTTGCTCTAGCATCGGTCCCGTCGCCTCCCGAGTGCTTGTATGTTAGCGCACCATCTTTTATAGATAGCCAAGGAAAATCGAGGTTTCGGCAACTGTAACAACCGCCCCTCTGCATGTCAAGCTAAGTTATCCTTAAATAGTGATTCTCGCTGCAGAATTTGCAGTTTCGATGATTGAGCTTTATCACGTCTCGAAAACCTATCCGCCGAACTACAGGGCGCTCACTGACATTAACCTAGAGATCGCCAAAGGTGAGATCGTTTTCGTTTGCGGCGCCAGCGGCGCGGGCAAATCGACCTTGCTGAAACTGCTGTTTCGCCAAGAGGACCCGACGGAAGGGCAGATTTTGATCGACGGCCGCAATGTGACGCGCTTGGGTAGCCGCGGGGTTGCTCAATTGAGAAGAAAAATCGGCCTGGTATTTCAAGAGTTCAGGCTATTGCCCGGTCTAACCGTGCTCGACAACGTCGCTCTTGCCGCCCAGGTAGTCGGTAAGTCGAAGCGCGAGAGCCGCACCAAGGCGTATCAGCTCTTGCGCGAGCTCGGGCTGAAAGAACGCTACGAGGCCAAGCCTTTCACGCTCTCCGGTGGCGAACAGCAGCGCGTCGCCATCGCCCGGGCATTGATCAACGAGCCGATGTTGGTTCTGGCCGATGAGCCGACGGGAAATATCGACGACGAAATGGCGGATGAAATCATGCGATTGTTTTTGAAGATTCGTGATCGAGGCGCGGCGATCGTTGTCGCTACCCATGATCGCGCCATGGTGAAGCGCTACGGCACCCGAGCGCTCTATTTGCAGCGCGGAGTTCTCACGGACGATCAGTTCGTTACCACCAAGCGGGAATACAGTTGGTGAAATTGTCGCTGATCGGCGTCGTCCTGCGGCAAGTTCGCAGTAGTCTGCGCCATTTGTTTTGGACTCACGTGCTGACGTCGGGCACCATGGCCATGACGCTTTTCGTGTTCGGCGCGTTCATGCTTTTGCAGGTCAATTTGGAACGCCTTCTCAAGATTTGGGGCGACGAAATTCAAATCACGGCCTATTTAAATAGCAAGATCAGCGCAGGCGATGTCCAAGCGCTGCTCAAGCGTATCGAGGGGTTGCCCGAAGTTGCGCAGGTCAGGTACATCAATCAGGAGCAAGCTTGGCACGATTTTCAAACCGCATTGGGAACTCAGTCCGGCTTATTGGACGGTTTGCCGCGCGATGTGTTACCCGCGTCGCTCGAAATCACGCTGAAGCCGAGCAATCGAGACAGTCCTGTGGTCGAGCAGTTCGCCGAGCGTCTAAAAACCGAGAAGGAGATCGCCAGTGTTGAGTATCCGCAGCAGTGGGTCGAGCGGTTGGGTTTGGCGGTGCTTGCCGTCGAGTGGGGCAAATGGATTGTCGGCGGGATACTATTCATGGCGACGTTTTTCATTGTTGGCAGCACGGTCAAGCTGGCGCTCTTTGCCCGTAAAGACGAAGTCGAGGTCATGCAGCTCGTCGGCGCGTCGGAAACGCTAATCCAGGCGCCGTTCGTGCTCGAAGGCATGATTCAAGGATTGGCCGGCGCTACGATTTCGCTGGCAGCGCTTTGGGCAGGCTATTTGCTGTTGCGCGAACAAACTCCCTCGATGGGTGGCTTTTTGGAGCCCCTCGGCCAGGTGCAATTTTTGGATCTACAGCGCATGGCTTTGCTGGTTGCGATCGGCTGGCTTTTGGGCGCCGCGGGGAGTCTCGTTTCGCTGCGGAGGTTCGTTAAGACGTGGCACGCTTCAACCGTAAAACACTGACTTCGCTTTTCGCGACGTTGCTCACGGCACCGTTGCTCGCGTGGCCTGCCGCCCCTAGCCGCGACCTTGAAGGCATCAGGAAAAAGATTGAAAGCGAAAAAAAAGGTCTTTCTCAACTACAAATCAAAGAAGGCTCGGTGCTGGAATCTTTAGGCAAAATTCAAAGCGAGCTAGACAAGCGCACTAAAGAGCTCAAGCTCGCCAATGCTCGATTGTCGCGTGTGGCAAGCGAATTGGCGCTTAAGGAAGCGGAAGCGCAATCGTTGACTCGATCCATTGCCGCGCGCCAGCCCATTCTCGCCAAACGCGCCGTGGCGCTTTACCGTTGGCAGAAAGGCGGCAGTTCACTGATGGTTCTCAATGGCGACGTGTCGTTGAGCCAATTTCTCCAGCGGCGAAAATATCTAGCGACGGCCGTGGCGTTTGACCAGACGCTTTTGGCCAAGCTCCAAGAGGAAAGTGAGCATCAGAAAATCCTGCGCGACGAGCTGGCGCGCAAGAAAGAAGAGCTCAACGAGCAAAAACAAGCGCTCAACATCGCCAAGGAAGGCGTCCGGCGCGAGGCGGAGAAAAAGAAAATCCTGTTGGCGAGTCTGCGCCAGGAAAAAGCCACCCGTCTAAGGGTTTTGAAGGAGATGGAGGCGGCGGCGCAACGGCTTGAGAAAATGATGGACGAGATCTCACGGCGGGCGATGATTAAACCACGCGAGGCGCCCTCGCCTCGTTCGCCGGGCGCGGGTCTTGATGCGCTGCGCGGAAAGCTCGATTGGCCGACCCAAGGGCGGGTGACCGCACCCTTCGGCAAGTATCAACATCCTGAATTTGCCGCCGAGGTCGTCCGCAAGGGCATTGACATCGACGCTCCCATCGGCGAAGAGATTAAAGCGGTGGAAAAAGGTACGGTCGTTTACGCCGATCGTTTTTCCGGCTACGGTAAAATGGTGATCGTCGACCATGGGGAGCGTTACTATACAATATACGGCCATCTTTCAGAAATTCTTAAGAAAACCGGTGATGAAGTTAGGCGCGGAGAGGTCCTCGGACGGGCCGGCGACAGTGATTCCTTGGCGGGCGCAAAACTTTATTTTGAAATGCGTAAAGACGGCCGCTCGGTAGACCCCGTACCATGGTTTAAGAAGCAATAGCATTTTTATTTATCTTGGGATACACTTCAAACTTGTTCTATAAGTAGTTTTCAAGTTTTAGGAGAGCTGCGATGCGAATAGTTCGTAAACATGGAACACCCCTTTTGCTTTTGTTCGTCGGGCTAGCTTTGGGTTTTTTTCTCTCTGCCCACTGGGTGCCCAACGTTTCTGCCGTCGGACGGCAGGACTACGAGAGCTTGGAAGCGTTTAGCAATATACTTTCGATCGTCAAGAAGAATTATGTCGAAGACGTCGAAACCAAGAGCTTGGTCAGCGGCGCGATCAATGGCATGTTGAATTCCCTCGATCCGCACAGCGCGTATCTTACGCCGGAGCTTTATAAGGAACTGCAGAGCGACACGCAGGGGCGTTTCGGCGGACTGGGCATCGAAATTACCGTAAAAGGCGGCATCCTGACGGTCGTCTCGCCCATCGAAGACACTCCGGCGGCCAAAGCCGGCATCAAGCCCGGCGATCAGATTTTTAAAATCGAAGAAGAGTTTACGAAAGACATGTCGCTGGTTGACGCCGTCAAAAAGATGCGCGGACTCAAAGGCACAAAGATCAATCTCACGATCAAACGCGAAGGAGTCGCCGACCTAATGGACTTCACGCTCGTGCGCGACGTTATCCGTGTGCAAAGCGTGCGTAGCCGTACGCTCGAGCCTGGCTACGGTTATATTCGTTTGGCGCAGTTCCAGGAGCGCAGCGACCGCGACATGCAGCGGGCGTTGGAGAAAATGTCGGCTGAAAAAGGCGGACTGAAAGGCCTGGTGCTCGATCTGCGCAATAATCCGGGCGGTTTGTTGACTCAAGCGGTGCGAGTCTCGGATATGTTTTTGGAATCGGGTCTGATCGTCTACACGGAAGGACGGATCGAAGCGCAGAAACAAAAATATTTCGCACAGAAAGACGGAACCTGGACGGACTTCCCTGTGGTCGTGTTGGTTAACGGCGGCAGCGCGAGCGCGTCGGAGATCGTCGCGGGCGCTTTGCAGGATCATAAACGGGCGGTGGTATTGGGGACGAAGACCTTCGGCAAGGGATCGGTGCAAACAATCCTCCCGCTGGACGACAATTCGGCGCTGCGCTTGACCACGGCGCGCTATTTTACACCGAACGGCCGCTCGATTCAGGCGACGGGGATCGTGCCAGATATCAATGTCGACAACGCATCACCTCAGGACGGCAAAGCGGAGGCCCCCAAGCGCCCCGGTTTGCGCGAGGAGAATTTACCGGGTCATTTACTGAACCCCCAGCCGTCCTCGCCTAATTCTCCGACGGAGCCCGTGGAGAAAGACAAAGAGAAGGAAAAGCAAATCCCATCTTCCGGGCCTACGGGCGATGAGACTATCGATAACGATACGCAGCTAAAACGAGCACTGGATCTGCTAAAAAGCTGGGATGTGTTTAAGCAAATCGTGCAGAAAAAGGCGGCGTAGCCGTTGCGCAAATTTTTCCCCCATCAACATAGACACTAGAAATTAGCCCTCCCCTCGGAGGGCTAATTTTTTTGTGCTAGAGCTATTCCAGAATGGTCAGAGACGTTAACCGAGAATACGATTTACCTCTGTTCACTGTACCCGCCCGCAAGTTCTTGACTGTCAGTGAACTGAACGAGCTCATCAAAGGAACTCTGGAGTCCCAGTTAGACGCTATCTGGGTGCAGGGCGAGATCTCCAACTTTCGCGTGCCGCCGTCTGGTCACTACTATTTCACGCTGAAAGACGACAAGAACCAAATTAGCGCCGTCATGTTTCGCCGCCAAGGCATGGGCTTGCGGTTCATGCCCGAGAACGGCATGGCGGTCCTCTGTTTAGGTCGAGTGAGTCTTTACTCGGTGCGCGGCGACCTGCAGCTTTACGTTGACGACATGGAGGCTCAAGGGCAAGGCGCGCTATTTCTTGCCTTCGAGCAGCTCAAGAAGAAACTCGCGGCGGAAGGATTGTTTGCGACGGAACGAAAAAAGCCGTTGCCTTTTCTGCCGCGCTCGATCGGCATCGTGACCTCGGATCGCGGCGCTGCGTTGCACGACTTGCTGCGAATTCTCGGCGATCGCTATCCTGAACGGCGCGTGGTGATCCGACCCGTGAAAGTGCAGGGCGATGGCGCCGCCGTGGAAATCGCCGAAGGCATCGCCGACCTAAATCGCTTCGAAGAGATTGACGTTATGATAGTCGGGCGCGGCGGGGGATCGTTGGAAGACTTGTGGGCGTTCAACGAAGAGATCGTCGCTCGCGCCATCGGCGCATCGAAAATCCCCGTTCTTTCCGCGGTCGGCCACGAGATCGATTTCACCATTGCCGATTTTGCCGCGGATGCGCGCGCGCCCACGCCGACCGCGGCCGCCGAAATGATCCTGCCGCGGAAACGCGATTTGTTGGCGCAAGTCGAAATGCTCGAAGACCAGCTACGGCGAAATATGGTTCTCAGGCTGGAAACGGCGCGGGATCATTTTCGCTCATTGGTAAAGCGGCTCGCCGATCCGGGGCGCAAGCTCCGCGAGAATCAGCAGCGATTAGACGAATTGTCCGTCGATCTGCTGCGCCGGTTTCACGAGCGCTTGCGCCAGAGCAAGGATCGTCTGGCGGAAATTGCGGGACGGTTAAACGCCTTGAGCCCACTCGCGGTGCTCGAGCGTGGCTACTCCATTGCGCACAAATTGCCTGAAGAGCGGATCGTGAAAAGCGCCGCGGCATTGGAAGTCGGCGACGCCATCCGCGTGACGTTTGCTCAGGGAAAAGCGCTCTGCCGTGTCGAGGGGAAAGAGTAACGTGAAACTGTGGCTCGCACTCGCTCTCTTGTTCTCGCTCGTCCAAGCGGCACAGGTAAATTCCGGCAGTGCGGTAGTGGTGCAGTGGCCGAGGCCGGTCGAAGTGTTTCAGGGCGGACTGACGGAGATTCACGTGAGCGGCCAAAATCTGGCCGCCGTTGAGGGGCGCTTGCATACCACGCCGATTGTTTTCTATCCCACCGGCGCGCATTCTTTTACGGCGATCATCGGAGCCGATGTCGAAGCCAAACCGGGACAGTCCAAACTTGTGCTGAAAGCGACTAACCAGGCCGGCACATCCCGCGATCGCGTGATCCCGTTCAAGGTCAAGGCGAAAGCATTCCGCAAGGAATCATTCAACGTGCCGCCGAGCTTCGACGAGATGAGTCCAGAAACGCTCGAAGAGATCCGCCGCGAGCAGGCCGCTTTCGCGCGCGCGTTCGCGTTCTCGCCTTCGGAGCCTCTGTGGGAGGCGCCGTTCGTTCGCCCAGTGTCCCAGGAGGCTTCGGCATCGTCGTTCGGATCCCGGCGTATCGTCAACGGTACGCCTCGTGCGCCCCATACCGGTACGGATTTGTCCGCGCCGATGGGAACTGAAGTCGTGGCGACTAATCATGGTCGCGTGGTGTTGGTGGGTAGTTTTTTTTTCGCCGGCGGCAGCGTTGTTCTCGATCATGGCGGCGGCTTGTTTACGATGTATTTTCATTTATCTGAATTCAAAGTCGAGGAAGGCGCCATGGTGCGACGTGGCGACGTGATCGCTTTATCGGGATCTTCAGGACGTGTCACCGGGCCGCATCTACACTGGGGCGCGCGCATGGCCAACGCGCGTATCGATCCGCTCGAATTGCTGACAAAAATTTCAGTTAACTCGGAAAGGTCGGCTTTGTCCAAATCAATTATCAAGCAAACGGAGAAATGACATGGCGCGTAAAGAATCGGGGAGTAAGACGTTTGAATCAGCGCTGGGAGATCTGCAGCAGGTCGTCGAGCAGCTGGAAACGGGCGAACTTTCGCTGGAGGATTCGCTCGACGCCTTTGAAAAAGGCGTCGGGCTGGTGAAACACTGCAACCATAAACTCGACGAAGTGGAAAAGAAAATCGAGATCCTGGTCAAAGATAAAGAAGGCAAGTTGCGCTTAAAGCCTTTTGAAGATCTTCCCGACGAAAAAGATGACGACGAGTGAATGTTTCCGAATCACGTCAATGGGGTTTCTCGTGCTTGCAGGGTGAAGAACGTGCAATGGCAACTATGCTGCGCACAACAGAAACTGAAGCATGGATGGTCGCGGACAGTGCTCATGGCGCAAATCCAGACCGACGCTTATAAACGCCGACGTGGGGCGCTCCCTAACTTCAAGCACTCCGTATCCGCAACTGTCCAACAGTCGCTCAAGGGCCTCTACACGATTGTTCGTCGGTTTTTCGGACCGGATAAGCGAGTCATGCCGCAGTTTGGTCACGAATTTGAAGCGATCGGCCCATCGGTGCTAAATTAGCGCGAGTGGATTGGCTTCAATGGCCAGCGGCGACCTCGATGACATCGATATCAAAGCGTAAGTTCGATTTAGACAAATACCTCAAAAGGCAATCCGCTATCGTCGATCGGGCTCTCGAACACTACCTTGGCAAATACTCGGGGGCGTCACAGACGATATTTCGCGCCATGCGCTACGGAATATTTCCCGGCGGCAAACGCATTCGGCCGATTTTGACGCTTGCCGCGGGGGAATTATTTGACGCCAAACAGGATTTTATCTTGCCTTTTGCCTGCGCCGTGGAAATGATCCACGCCTACTCTCTGATCCATGACGATTTGCCCGCGCTGGACGATGATGATCTGCGCCGCGGCGCGCCTGCCGCGCATAAGGTTTTCGGCGAGGGTATGGCGTTATTGGCGGGCGATGGTTTGTTAACCGAAGCATTCCATCTGATGACCGACGCTGACGCTCTCGGGGACGTGGCGCCGGAAATCGTCGTGCCCGTCATTCACGAATTGTCCCACGCCGTCGGAGCGATGGGTCTGGTCGGCGGGCAGGCTCTCGACCTAGAAGCGGAAGCGAAGGACGTAGATTTTTCCACTGTTGAATTGATTCACGTAAGGAAAACCGGCGCACTGATTCTTGCGTCGATTCGGATCGGTGCGCAACTTGGCGGAGCGGCACCTGGAGATTTGGCGAAAATCTCACGCTATGGCGAGTATCTTGGTTTGGCATTTCAAATCGCTGACGATATCTTGGACGCCCAGGATGGTGCGGCGGCGGAATCCGGTCACAAAGAACGAAAAAAGGCGACCTATCCGTCGGTCGTAGGCCTCACCTTGGCCCGGGAGCGATTGAAAGAACTATTACAATTATCGTTGGTCGAACTTGAGCCGTTCGGCGCGCGGGCGCAGCCGCTCGCAGCCATAGCCACGCATATAGTCAAGCGAGTAATTCAAACCAAGGTTGAATTTCCGACAAAGGAGACCCATGGATAAAATGACGCGGTTGCTGGATGAGGTTGAATTACCGAGTGACATTCGTGGCTTTTCTATCGAGCAATTAAACCAGCTTGCCGCTGAGATCCGAGAAGAAGTCATCTCGGTAGTCTCGGAGGTAGGAGGCCATTTTGCCTCGACACTCGGCGCCGTCGAACTGACGCTGGCGCTGCATTATGTTTTCAACACACCCGAAGATCGCATCGTATGGGATACGGGCCATCAGGCCTACGCGCATAAACTGATCTGTGGGCGCCGTGATCGTTTGGCGACGATTCGTCAACTTAATGGGCTAAGTGGATTTTTGAGCCGGGAAGAAAGCGAATACGATGTTTTCGGCGCGGGCCACGCCGGGACATCGATCTCGGCGGCTTTGGGAATGGTCGAAGCGAAAGCGCTCGAAGGTTCGAATCGTAAAGTCGTTGCCGTGATCAGCGACGGATGCTTGAGCGCGGGTCTGACTTACGAGGGATTGAATTCCGCGGGCCATCTCGACCGCGATTTAATTGTCGTGCTCAACGACAACGAGCATTTTATCGATCCCAGAGTGGGCGCCGTGTCTTCTTTTCTCAGTAAACAATTTACCACGGATTTAGGGGTTCGGCTGCAAAAGAACTTGTCAAATCTGCTGCGCAATTTGCCCAGCGGCGAAAATCTCAAACACGCGGCGCGCAAGCTGCGCGACTCGTTTTTGGGTTTAGTGACGCCCGGATTTTTGTTCGAAAGCCTAGGGTTTCAATATGTCGGACCGATTGATGGCCACAACCTGAGTGAAATGATCACGACGTTGGAAAACGTCAAGAAGATCGAAGGTCCGACGCTGGTGCATGTCATGACGAAGAAGGGCAAAGGCTACGCGCCGGCGGAAGAGGAACCGATCAAGTTTCACGCGGTGACGCCGTTCCACGTGCTCACGGGAAAGGCGAAGAAAGAAAAGGGACCGATTCCAACTTACACTGAGGTATTCGGCCAATCGTTGGTTCGGATTGCCAGCCAAAATCCGAAGGTTGTTGGCATTACCGCGGCCATGGGCAGCGGCACGGGCATCGATCGACTCGCGCGTGAGATTCCCGAACGCACCTACGACGTCGGTATTGCCGAGCAGCACGCGGTGACCTTCGCCGGCGGCATGGCGACGGAAGGATTCATCCCGGTGGTGGCGATCTATTCGACATTTTTGCAACGCGGTTACGACGAGATTCTGCACGATGTTTGCCTGCAAAATCTGCATGTGGTGTTCGCTCTGGACCGCGGCGGACTGGTGGGCGCGGACGGGCCGACGCATCATGGAGTTTTCGACTTTGCTTATATGCGTTCGATGCCGAACATCGTGATCATGGCGCCGAAGGACGAGAACGAATTGCAACATATGCTAAGGACCGCTGTTGAGTATTCCGGTCCGATCTCTTTGCGCTATCCTCGCGGTGAAGGTTGGGGTGTCACGCTGGACGACGAGACGAAGAGTCTGGAAATCGGTAAGGCTGAAGTGTTGCGTGAGGGCGGCGATGTCGTAATCGCGGCAATCGGCCAAACAGTTATCCCGGCGCTGAAGGCGGCGCAGGATCTCGCGCCGCTCGGTATCAACGCCGCTGTGGTCAACTCTCGCTTTGTTAAACCTCTGGACAGGGAATTGTTTCGCGACTTACTGACCCGTGTGCCACGGCTGATCACGGTCGAAGACCACGTGATCGCCGGCGGTTTCGGTAGTGCGGTCATAGAACTCCTAGCTGACGAGGGTTTTAGCGGCGTTGAAGTCAAGCGGCTTGGCGTCCCCGACCGCTTCATTCCGCACGGCACGCAGGATGAACTCCGAAAAATGTGCGGCTTCGACAAGGATGCGATCGCCCAGGCGGTACTGCAGATGGTTCGACGCGGCAAGAAGCGAAGCAGGGAGGGATGGGAAAGAGGCAGCGCTTAGATCTTTTGCTGGTCGATCGCCGGCTTGTCGATAGCCGCGAGGTCGGCCGTCGCAAGATTTTGGCCGGCGAAGTACTGGTCGATGATCAACCGATCACGAAGGCCGGTAGTCTGATCAATATTAGCGCGCGCGTAACGCTTAAGTCCGCGCCTCGCTACGTCAGCCGCGGCGGGCTGAAACTTGAAAATGCTCTGCAAGCATTCTCGATCAAATTAATCGGAAAGACCGTGCTCGACGTCGGCGCATCCACCGGTGGATTTACCGACTGTTTGCTGGCTCACGGCGCCGCTAAAGTATTTGCGATCGACGTTGGCTATGGTCAGTTCGATTGGAAACTGCGCAACGATTCGCGCGTCTTACTCCTTGAGAAAACCAATATCCGTTACCTCGACAAAAGGCGCTTGCCGTATGCTGCGGAGTTGGCAACTATCGATGTTTCCTTTATCTCGCTTACCTTGGTTTTGCCTCGCGTAAAAACACTGCTGGCACCGGTTCACGAAATCATCGCGCTCATCAAACCTCAGTTTGAAGTCGGCAAAGGCAAAGTAGGCAAAGGCGGAGTGGTGCGTTCGCCGGAAGAACGTATGCGCGTGATCAGCCAAATCCAAGATGCGGCGATAGGATTGGGCTATCAGGTGCACGGCCTGGTCGAATCGCCGTTGCTCGGGCCAAAGGGAAACAAAGAATTCTTGATCTACCTTTGCATGGGCGCATGAAGCTCGTGCGAATCGTCCCGCAAGTTTCGCAGTGGCAACGTGTTGTTCGATGACGCAATTTGATTGTCCATAATATGGCCGGTTTTAAGAAGATCGCTCATCGTGGCGCGTCGGGTCAATATCCAGAAAACACGGCGCTGGCTTTCAAAAAAGCCATTGAGGCAGGGGTCGATATGATCGAGCTCGATTGCCAGCTTACCCAGGACGGCCATGTAGTGGTCTTCCATGATGAACGACTGACGCGCACGGCTGGCGTTAGAGGTACCGTCAGAAGCAAGACATTGGTGCAATTAAAAAAACTTGATATCGGGAGGTGGCGCAAAAAATCTTTCAAAGGAGAGCACATTCTAACTCTGGAGGAAGCCTTGGAGTGCGTGGGCGGTAACGCGGATCTTTGTCTCGAGATTAAAACGTACGACGATTCGGCGCCCGGCATTGAGCTCAAGATTTTGTTCATCGTGAGCCATTATGATTATCTGGATCGGACGACAATCTCGTCCTTCAACTACAACTGCCTCTCCCGTGTGCGGGAATTGGCTCCGGATGCGCCGATCGGAATACTTTTCGGTTCCAACGTAAAGGACGACCCGTTCGAAGCGGCCGGACGGTTGGCGGCGCATTCGATCCAAGTTCAAAAGCAAATGGTCACGGGGGAGTTTTTATCGCGAGCGTGGGAGGACGGGTTGGACGTCTACGTTTGGACGGTGAACGAGATTAAAGAAATGGAAGCGTTGGTTTCGCTCGGTGTGCAAGGTTTGATCTCGGATTTTCCGGAGCGATTTAAGAAATTCAGATGCATGTGAAGGCACGGAGACGGCTGACCGCCGAAGGCTTTTTAGGCAACTCCCTTGCGGTTTTTTATTAAGTCAAATTTTGATGTCAATGCAGTTCGTATTGCCATTAGCCAATTTCTCTCGGCGCTGTGATTAGAAATGGTCATTCGTTCATCAATTGCCTCCAAACTGTTCATTTTTAAAGTGAATTGCTTGACTTGGGAAGTAAATGCGCTAGAATCATTCGCTGACATGTAATGGTCCGTCGGCGATCGGGGGTGATGTAGGTTTATGACCGGAGTCCGAGTTCGAGAGAATGAATCCATTGAAAGTGCTATCCGACGCTTTAAAAAACTATGCGAAAAGGCGGGTATCCTCGCTGAGCTACGCAAGCGAGAACACTACGAAAAGCCGAGTGTTAAGAAGAAAAAGAAGGCGATCGCGGCAAAAAAGAGGGCGTTGCGACGAGTGCGTCATTCTTTTTAAGATTTCCGCACGGAGAATAGGTGTCAGCTAGCCGTGGAACTTAAGGCCGAACTAAAAGAGGCCGTGAAGACGGCGATGAAGGGCGGCGACTCCGTGACCCTTTCAACGCTCAGGCTTCTTTTAGCGGCCGTTCATAACGAAGAAATTAGGGTCCGAAGAGAGCTCGTCCCTGAAGAAATTCAACGCACCATTGCCACCCTTTGTAAACAGCGAACTGAAGCGATTGAATTGTACCGCCAAGGCAAGCGAGAGGAGCTTGCACAGAAAGAGGAAGCCGAGCTGGCGGTACTCAAGCGCTACTTACCTCAGCCACTGTCCGAAGATGAGATTAGAGGTTTGATTCAAGCCGGCATTGCTGAGGCGAGTGCCAAGGGGATTCAAGACCTTGGTAAAGTCATGAAGCTGGTCATGCCTAAAGTGGTTGGCAGAAGCGACGGTAAGCGAGTCAACGAGCTGGCAAAAGCGCTTCTGAGCGGCTAACGTTCGTGGATTGCGTGTGGGACACCTTGGCTGGGAGTCTCCATGAAGACATGCATTATTTAGATCATCCATTGGCGATTGTTTGTTTTTCGGGGCGTGTCCAAGGCGAAGCGATTTTCGTGAAGCTTTGATACGAGGCACGTATGCAGACTCTGAAAATAATCGAAACGCGCATCCGTGGTGGTCTCTGCTTGTGAATGGGGTCGACCTGATTCTCATCTTCGTGCTGGTTCTCTTTGGCCTGAGAGGATTTTTTCGAGGCCTTTTCCGAGAAATTTTGTCTTTGGCAGGTTTAATCGCGGGTTTCATGTTGGCCGCTGCGTTTCTTCAACCGATGGCCTCTTATGCCGAGGGTTTCTGGAAAATGCCGCCGTTAATTCTCAAAGGCTCGATCTTCGTAATTATCTTTTTTCTGGTGTACTTCTTGTTTAATCTTGTTGGCTGGTTGCTGCATCGTTCGGAAAGTCTGTTATTTCTCAAAACAGTGAATCGCGCCGGCGGCGTTGCCATGGGTTTAGGCAAGGGCGCGGCGATCGTGGCGCTGATCATTTTTTTTCTGAGCGATGCGGCGTGGTTACCTAAAGCAGGGCAGGAGAAATTTCACGGGTCATATCTCGTCTCGCCGCTGTCGCACTTTGCGGAGAGCCTGATTCGTATTGGCAAACAGAGGGTTCTTTTTAGCGCAGAGTTGGAGCAGACTTCGTCCCCCGGCGCCAAACGCCTGTAGCTTCCTGCAATGATTAGCCAAGAAAAGATCGTTGAGATTCGTAATCGCGCTTCGATCGTTGAGGTTGTTTCCGATTACGTCACCTTAAAAAAGGCGGGCCGCAACTACATGGGGTTATGCCCCTTTCATGCGGAAAAGACTCCGTCGTTTACGGTCAGCGAAGACAAGGGAATCTATCATTGTTTCGGCTGTCAAACCGGCGGAAGCGTTTTTCATTTTCTAATGCAGTACGATCAGTTGACTTTTCCCGAAGCGGTCGAGCGAGTTGCGAAACGCTACGGGATCATCGTCGAGCGAAGCGATCGGCATCTAAATTCCGACGGGTCCGAACGAGAGGTTCTCTATCGGATCAATGAACGTGCCGCCGCTAACTATCAGAAATTGCTTTTTCGCTATCCGGACGGCGAAAAAGCTTTAGAGTATTTGAATTCCCGGGGTGTGGACGAAGCGACCGCGCGCAAATTTATGTTGGGCTACGCGCCCCAGGGTGGTTCGGGAATGATCAATCTTCTCCGCCAGGAAAAAATTCCGCTGCAAGATGCGGTCCGTCTTGGCTTGATCGGCCAGCGCGGGCCGCAAGAATTTTACGAAAAATTTTTTGCTCGGGTTATCTTTCCAATCGTTAGCCCAGCAGGAAAAATCGTCGGCTTCGGCGGTCGTGTGCTCGACCAACGCCTTCCCAAGTATCTGAATTCGAGCGAAACGCCGCTTTTTCACAAAGGCGCGACTCTCTACGGGCTTTATCAAGCAAAGGATGGCATTCGTAAATCAGATCGCGTGGTGTTGGTTGAAGGTTATCTCGATGTCATCGCTTTATCGCAGCATGATATTTCTTACGCTGTCGCAACTCTCGGCACGGCGCTGACAGTGGATCATGCGCGCGTTTTATCGCGTTATACGAAGAACATTATCGCGCTATTCGACGGCGATGACGCCGGGCAGAAGGCGGCGGCGCGGAGCTTTGAGGTCTTTGTCGAAGCCGGCTTGCTGGGGCGCGCGGCATTTTTGCCTAAAGGAGACGATCCCGATACCTTCGTGCGTCGCCACGGCAAAGCGGGGATAGAAACGGTCCTCGATGGAGCTGTGCCGCTGGCGGATTATTTTTTCTCGTGGCTCGAAGGTCGCTTTGGTAAGAGCCTCGAGGGAAAAAGCCAAATCGCCGGCGAAGTGAGTCGTGTGTTGGCCAAAGTGAACAATGCTTTCGAAGTCGACTTACTGGTGCGCCGGGCGGTCGATATGTTGGGAATTCGCGAAGAACTGTTGCGCCGGCCTGTCCAGGTGGCGGGTTCGCCTCGTCGCAACTCTCGCAGCCCTATGGCGACAATGGCGACGGACGGGAATCGTGACGACGTCGCGGAGCGGTCGCTGGTGGGCTTGATGCTGCGAACGACCTCCGCAGTTGCAAAAATGGCAGAGGAAAAGGATGCGGCGGATTGGTTCGGGCCGAAGTGGCGCGGGGTGGTTGACGGAGTGTTGCGCGAATGGCTAGAAGGTGGAAATGTCGATGTGGCGCGGCTCACCCAACGATTGCCACCGAATTTGGCGGGCGAGGTCACGGCGCTAGCGATGGCAGGAGAGGATCCGTCCGATGCTGAATGCGCCCGAATGATTACGGATTGTCTCGCTCATTTGCGCCGCAAGTATCTTAAAGGAATGGAGCGCGAGGTGCGCATCGCGATCCGCGCCGCCGAAGAGCAAAACGACGAGAAAGCGAAGAGAGAAAGGATACTAGAATGGCAAGACCTCGTACGAAAAGAACGCCAGCTAGAACGCCGAAAACTCGAGCCGAAGCGACCCGCCCGGTAGCAAAATCTTTATCCGGCTCAGATTCTGCCGGGACCCCGGCGGAAAAGAAAAATCTGAAGGAGGTCAAGAAGCTCATCGACCTGGGCAAGGAGAAGGGCTATTTGACCTACGACGATGTTAACGACATGCTGCCGGCGGAAGTCGTTTCCCCGGACCAGATCGATGATGTCATGTCGATCTTCGGTGAAATGGATATCGAGGTCGTGGATGCTAATCAGCGAGTGACGCTCGGCGGCGCGGGTGAGGAACTTGCCGAAGAAGAAGAGGAAGAAAAGGAAATCGATGGCGACGTGGACGGCGACGTCGTCGGCAAAACCGGAGATCCGGTGCGCATGTATCTGCGCGAGATGGGCACTGTATCGCTCCTGAGCCGCGAGGGGGAAGTCGAAATCGCTAAGAAGATTGAGGAAGGCGAAAACCGGGTCATTAATGAAGTTTTATCGAGTCCGTTGGCTCTGACGTACATCTTGGACCTCGGTGAGAAACTCGCGCAACATGAAATTCGCGTGCGCGAGATTATTAAAGAAGAGGGTGAAGAAGACAGTGAGGACTTCGAGGACGAGGAGGTGCATGAAAAGAGACTGCTTGACCAGATTGGCAAGATTCGGCGGCTGACCAACGATCGAGAAAAAATCAAGCGCCAACTCGATGGCAAACGAGTATCCGCGCAGCGGCGCCGCTCACTCTTGGATAGTGTGACAAAGTATAGCGAGAAAATTATCAATGCCCTGATCGGGTTGCAGCTTAATCGAAAGCAAACCGAGGCGATTGCAGATGGGCTGAAACGCGCGATGGAGCGAATGCAGTCGCTTGAGCGTAGAGTCAGGGAGTTCGAGCACAGAGTTGGCAAGCCTTCAGCCGAAATATTGAGGCTCGTTGCCGACGCCGACGGTCGCAAGAAGAATTGGCAAAAGATTACCGGGTCCATGCGCATGGGACATGACGCGATCTTGCATATGGCCGAGGATATCCGTAACGCTCGGCGCGATATCCGGCATATCGAGAAGGATCTTGAGATCCCGACGGACGAGATCAAGCGCCGGGTTTATTCGATCATCGAGGGGGAGACCAAAGCCAACTTGGCGAAGAAGGAACTGATCGAAGCCAACCTTCGCTTGGTCGTAAGCATCGCCAAGAAATATACTAACCGTGGCTTGCAATTTCTGGATCTCATCCAAGAGGGAAATATCGGCTTGATGAAAGCCGTGGACAAGTTCGAGTATCAGCGCGGTTATAAATTTTCAACCTATGCGACTTGGTGGATCCGTCAGGCGATTACCCGGGCGATCGCGGACCAGGCGCGCACGATACGCATCCCCGTCCATATGATCGAAACGATCAATAAATTGATCCGAACGTCGAGGTATCTGGTCCAAGAAATTGGCAGGGAGCCGACACCGGAGGAAATCGCCACGAAGATGGAGATTCCGCTCGATAAGGTGCGCAAGGTATTGAAAATTGCGAAGGAGCCAATTTCGCTGGAGACGCCGGTCGGCGAGGAGGAAGACAGTCATCTTGGCGACTTCATCGAGGATAAGCGTATTATTACGCCTTCCGATGCGGTGGTGAATATTAACTTACAAGAACAAACGCGCAAAGTCTTGGCGACTCTGACGCCGCGCGAAGAGCAGGTCTTGCGCATGCGCTTCGGCATCGGCGAAAAATCCGATCATACGCTGGAAGAGGTAGGGCAGAAATTTACCGTTACACGGGAACGGATTCGCCAAATCGAGGCGAAGGCTTTGCGTAAACTCCGTCATCCCAGCCGCAGCAAACGGCTAAAAAGTTTCATGGAAACCTGAAAACTACGTGCGGCTTGCACCGGCAGGATATATTTTTCACTCTTCTTTAATTCTCATCGGGCCCATAGCTCAGTTGGTTAGAGCCACCGGCTCATAACCGGTTGGTCCCTGGTTCGAGTCCAGGTGGGCCCACCACTTCACTTTCTCGTTTTATATAGGCGGGTACGTTTGTCGGCGAGCTCCGTCCGGCGTGCGCGCCAGTTGCAGAGCCCCAGTGGCCGGCATACCAAACCCGACTGTGAAAAAGATTTACGTGCGACTACGCTAACGCTCGTTTGGTCTCGATACCTGGATCATGAATGGCAGACGGTTCGTTGCTTGCGTCCCGGGCCTCTTTTCGCTGTTTTTAAATCGGGCCAGCCCGCCTTTTTTTTTGCAGGTCAATGGGATTCGAGCATTCAAGTACCCATCATCCACCAGGGGCGCGTGGAATTAAGCGCCTATTGCGTGACTTGTGAGACAATCCCGTGCTGGTCCTACCCTTGCTTTAATAACTTCCCCGATATGAATCCCACGGACAAGAAAACGACTTTGCTCGCATCACCGGAAGAACCTCTGGATACCGAAAAGCTTTTGCTCGAACGGATGAAGAATAGCTCCTCCAGCGAGGATTATTTTCGCTGGATGCTTTTCGTCGTTGGCTTTTACAGAGGCATCAACAACATTGAAGCGGCCAGTGGTTTGCTCGAAGGCTTTATCAAAATCACCAAGAATATCGAACAATCCGCTCATTGTTATTTGGCGCTTGGACAGATTGCTACCGACGAGCAGCGGCACGAAGATGCACTAAAACATTTCACGAATGCGCTAGAGCTTGCGCCGAAGAAACGCAAAGTCATCTATGTGCTGCAGAACAATATCGCTTATTGTCTCAATACGCTCGGCCGCTTTGTTGAAGGGGAGAAGCATTGTCGATGCGCCATCGATATCGACTGGACCCGTGCGAGTGCTTTTCGAAACCTTGGAATTAGTCTGAATGGCCAGGGAAATGTGCTTGGTGCCGTATGGGCGCTGTCCGAGGCAGTTCGGGCCGACGCTGCCGATGGCCGCGCCGCCGCGACATTGACAAAACTCATAGCCTTGCATCCGTCTGTCGCAGTCCAATGTCCGTGGGTTACCCAGGTTTTAACCGCCGATTTTAGTGCCAATCCTGACGTTCCGTTAATGTAACTCTAGCGCATTGGTTCTCCGGACGTCAGCGCATATTTTCTACTGGGCCCGATCGCGTGTGGGCATTGCGTCGGTGGGCCGATGTATTTTTGTCGGCTCGTATTGAGCTCTTCCCTGACCTACGTTCTTCCGAATAAGTTCTAATTGCTCTGCCCCCGAGCCCAAGACTTCGTCTAAATTTTCTGTCGGTTAGCCAGCTAGCGTTGCGGCCAATTCGTAAGCGCCATCTTCACTGCAACCAACCTCAATAGCTGGCACGCATAGTTTGCAAAGAAGTTGTGTCCTTGGAACGCCTCTACTTCGCGGCGGTAGACGATGGATCTTGATTACTCGGTGATCGAGATTGAGGGAAAACTCACACGCTAGATAGCCAACGCGGTTGACTTTCACAATTTTGAGTGACATAAGAAGTTTAAGTATATGGCTTAATATACCTAATATTCTTAATATGCTAGACCAAATAGATTTAAAAATACTTTATATTCTCCAAAATGACGGTCGGCGGCGACTTGCCGATATCGCCGACGAGGTCGAACTGTCTGCGCCGGCAGTGATGGAGCGAGTCAAAAAGTTAGAAGCCAGCGGCGTAATTCGGGGTTATCAAGCTCTCCTGGATGGCAAAAAGGTCGGTAAAGATATCACCGCGTTTATAGGGGTTTCGATCGGCAATCAACGCGATATGGACAAGTTCGCGCATCAGATGGTTGACTATCCGGATGTTTTGGAGTGTCACCATGTTACCGGTGACGAAAGCTTCATCCTCAAAGTGAAATCCGCGAACACTAGCTCGTTGGAGAAGTTGCTTGGGGAGATTCGTTCCGTCGAGGGTGTAACCCGAACGGTTACGAGAGTTGTCCTATCCACCGCTAAGGAGGGACAGGCGCTGGAACTAGATTCTGGACTCGCGGGAGTGTCGTCTGTAAGAAAGAAATGACTTTTGCGAAGAAGAGTTGCGAGTCTGCAAATGACTCGATAAGGTGCCAGAACAGATCAACAAACGCGCACAGCCGTGCTGCAATCCAATAGCGGTTTGCGTTGTAATACAAAGGTGAAATCATGAGTCTTTCCGGTTTACCGCCGAAGCAGGGCCTCTACGATCCGCAGTTTGAACACGACGCCTGCGGCGTTGGGTTCGTGGTCAATATCAAAGGTGAAAGGTCCCACGAGATCATCGAGCAAGCGCTTACAGTGCTGGAAAATCTCGATCACCGCGGCGCGTGCGGCTGTGAAGAAAACACCGGCGACGGCGCCGGCATTTTGCTGCAGATTCCTCATGCATTCTTAAAAGATGCCTGCGGCGGGCTCGGGTTTCAGCTGCCGGACCCGGGTGAATACGGCGTCGGCATGATTTTCTTGCCCGATCAAAGAGATCAGCGCCGGCGCTTCGAAAAGAAAATCGAAGAAATCATCGCCGACACCGGCCAGAAGCTTCTCGGCTGGCGCAAGGTGCCCACCGACAACATGTACCTCGGCGACACGGCCAAGGAGTTCGAGCCTTTTGTGCGGCAAGTGTTTATCGGCCGCGGCGAAGGTGTGAACGACGACCTGGCGTTCGAGCGCAAACTCTACGTAATTCGCCGGCGGGCGGAAAATGCGATCCGTTATGAGGGTCTCGCAGGCGGGGATTTTTTCTACGTTCCGAGCCTGTCCTGCCGCACGCTCATCTACAAAGGTATGCTGACGCCGCGCCAGGTAGCGACGTTTTATCCCGATCTTTCCGATCCCCTAATCGAAACCGCGATCGCCGTCGTTCATTCGCGTTTTAGCACCAACACTTTTCCAAGTTGGGGACGGGCGCATCCGTATCGCTATTTGATCCATAACGGCGAGATCAACACACTGCGCGGCAATGAAAATTGGATGTACGCCCGCCAGGGCATGCTCGCCTCCGACCTTTTCGGCGATGATCTAAAAAAAGTCTTCCCGATCATTCAAGAAGACGGCAGCGACTCGGCCAAGTTCGACAACTGCCTCGAGTTCCTGGCTCTATGCGGGCGATCCTTGCCGCATGCGGTCATGATGATGATCCCGGAGCCCTGGGAAAATCATGAGAGCATGGATGAGAAGAAGCGGGCTTTCTACGATTATCATAGCAGTTTGATGGAGCCGTGGGATGGCCCCGCCTCGATCGCTTTTACCGACGGCACCGTGGTCGGCGCCGTACTCGACCGCAACGGTTTACGGCCGTCGCGTTACTACGTGACCAAGGACGATCTCGTCATCATGGCTTCCGAGGTGGGCGTGCTCGACGTGCCGCCGGAGCGGGTCTTGGAAAAGCGCCGCCTTCAGCCTGGCAGAATGTTTCTCGTCGACACCAGCGAAGGACGCATCATCAGCGACGAAGAAATCAAGCAGGAGATGGCAGCGGCCAAGCCTTACGGCAAATGGTTGAAAGAGAACATCGTGCGCTTTGCCGATTTGCCCGACGTCAAGGAAGAAGAGCCAAAGGCGAATCATCAAGCGACGCTTCAGCGCCTGCAAGCGTTCGGTTACAACTTCGAAGACCTGCGCGTCAACATCGGACCGATGGCGCAGAATAGTATCCAGCCCGTCGGTTCCATGGGCACGGACACGCCGCTGGCGGTTTTGTCCGACAAGCCGCAGTTGCTCTACAATTATTTCAAGGAACTGTTCGCTCAAGTTACCAATCCGCCGATCGATCCGATCCGCGAGGAATTGATCACCTCGACGACGTTGACCATCGGCAGTGAGGGTAATCTCGTCGACCCGAAGCCCGAAAGCTGCCGGCAGTTGAGACTGCCGGATCCGATTCTCAAGAATTCCGATATGGAAAAGCTCCGGCGTATCGATCAGCCGGGAATCAAATCGGCGACTTTGCCGATCTTGTTCAAGCCGAGCGAAGGCAAGGCAGGACTGGAGCGCGCATTAGGAAATCTGTTCAAGGCTGCCGACAAGGAGATTGCCGCGGGAACAACGATACTTATTCTTTCCGACAAGGGCGTCGATCGCAAGCTGGCGCCGATTCCGGCGCTGCTCGCAACCTCCGGCTTGCACCATCACTTGATCCGCACCGGCAAGCGCACACGGGTGGGTTTGGTTCTCGAGTCCGGCGAGCCGCGCGAGGTGCATCATTTCTGTCTGTTGCTCGGGTATGGCGCTCAGGCCATCAATCCCTATCTGGTTTACGAGTGTTTGAATGACATGATTGACGAAGGCTTGCTGCCAGGCACCTCTTATCACGACGCGGTCAAAGGCTATGACAAGGCGGTTTACAAGGGCGTGGTCAAAGTTATGGCCAAGATGGGCATCTCGACTATCAAGTCCTACTGCGGCGCGCAAATTTTTGAGGCCGTGGGTCTCGGCAAAGAATTGATCGACAAGTATTTCACCTGGACGCCGTCGCGCATAGGCGGCATGGGTTTGGTTGAGATCGCGCGCGAAGCGGAACAGCAGCATGCGCGCGCTTTTCCGACCTATCCGCTGAACGGCCATACGCTGGAGGTCTACGGTCAGTATCAATATCGCAAGGACGGCGAGTTGCATCTGTTCAATCCGCGGACGATCCATCTGCTCCAGAAAGCCACGCGCAACAACGACTATAAAACGTTCAAGGAGTATACCCGCCTGATCGACGATCAGTCCGAGCGCATGGCGACGATGCGCGGGTTGATGACTTTGAAATATGAGGCAAAGCCGATTCCGATCGAGGAAGTCGAGCCTGTGGACGAGATCGTCAAGCGGTTCAAGACCGGCGCCATGTCTTACGGCTCGATCAGCAAAGAGGCGCATGAAGCGCTGGCGATCGCGATGAACCGAATCGGCGGCAAGAGCAACACCGGCGAGGGCGGCGAAGATCCGGCGCGCTATACGCTCGAGCCCAACGGCGATTCGAAGAACAGCGCGATCAAGCAAGTGGCATCGGGGCGGTTCGGCGTGACGAGCTACTATTTGACGCAAGCCAGGGAACTGCAGATCAAGATGGCGCAGGGCGCCAAGCCGGGCGAAGGCGGCGAGCTGCCCGGACGAAAAGTCTATCCGTGGATCGCCAAGGTGCGCCATTCCACTCCAGGGGTGGGCTTGATCTCGCCGCCGCCGCATCACGACATCTACTCCATCGAAGACTTGGCGCAGTTGATTCACGATTTAAAGAACGCCAATCACCATGCGCGCATCAGCGTCAAGCTGGTTTCCGAGATCGGTGTTGGCACCATCGCCGCGGGAGTGGCCAAGGGCCACGCGGACGTGGTGTTGATCAGCGGCCATGATGGCGGCACCGGCGCATCGCCGCAAACAAGCATCAAACATGCCGGATTGCCTTGGGAGCTTGGCTTGGCGGAAACGCATCAGACGCTAGTCCTCAACAATCTGCGCAGCCGCATCGCCGTGGAGACCGACGGCCAGCTCAAGACCGGGCGCGACGTGGTGATCGCAGCATTACTTGGCGCGGAAGAGTTCGGTTTTGCGACTACGGCGTTGGTAACTCTCGGCTGCATCATGATGCGGGTTTGCCATCTTGACACTTGCCCGGTTGGCGTGGCCACGCAAAACCCCGAGCTGCGCGAGAAATTTGCCGGCGATCCCGCCCATGTGGTGAACTTCATGCACTTCATCGCGCAGGAAATGCGCGAGCATATGGCTGAGTTGGGCTTTCGCACGATCAACGAAATGGTCGGCCGCTCGGACCGGATCGAGATGCGCCGCGCCGTGGAACACTTGAAGGCGAAGGGGCTAGACTATTCAGCGATTCTCTACCAGCCAAAGGCTGGTCCCGAGGTTGGACGTTATTGCCAAATCCCACAAAATCACGGTTTGGAAAACGCCCTCGATAACCAAGTGCTGTTGGACCTTGCTTCGCCCGCTCTGGAACGAAGAGAAAAAGTGAAGGCAAAACTCGATATCCGTAACACTAATCGCGTTGTCGGGACGATCCTTGGCAGCGAGGTCACGCGGCGTTACGGCCCGCAAGGTTTGCCCGAGGACACGATCCATTTTCATTTCCAGGGATCGGCGGGGCAGAGCTTCGGAGCGTTCATTCCAGCGGGCTTGACGTTGGAGCTCGAAGGCGACGCCAACGATTATTTCGGCAAGGGACTTTCGGGCGGCAAGGTTGTACTTTACCCGCCTGAAGGCTCTACATTTGTCCCGGAAGAAAACATTATCGTTGGCAATGTCGCATTTTACGGCGCAACGGGCGGCGAGGCTTATATCCGCGGTATGGCGGGCGAACGTTTTGGCGTGCGCAACAGCGGTGTGCGGGCGGTGGTCGAAGGCGTCGGTGATCACGCATGCGAATACATGACCGGCGGACGCGTCGTGGTGATTGGAAAAACCGGCCGTAATTTCGCGGCCGGCATGTCCGGTGGTATTGCCTTCGTGTTGGATGAAGACGGTTCTTTCAAGAACCGCTGTAACTTCGAAACGGTCAGTCTCGAGCGCTTGGCCGAACGCGATTTGCAAGAGGTCGAAGAAATGCTTAAGCGGCATGCCGTCTACACCCGTAGCGCGCGCGCTTGGCAGCTCTTGGCGTTGTGGCAGGAGACTGCGCCCAAGTTCGTTAAGGTCATGCCCCGAGATTACCGGCGTGTGCTCGAAGCCATCGAGGAAGCCGAAGCGAAAGGTTTGGTTGGCGACGAGGCGTTGATGGCTGCATTTGAAGCTAACAAGAACGACGCAGCGCGGGTTAGCGGCAACTGAACACCGGCCGTTGCTGCACGGGTCATCGACAAGTTTAAGTTTCTTGTTTTGAGTTAGCTCAACTCGGCTCAAAATCAAATATTCGAAACTGAAAGCTTGGAAGTCTCGCGCCGGGCGCCGGGTAAGTGGATTGTATTGCTAAGAGAAGGGTAACCGATGGGTAAACCGACTGGCTTCATGGAATATGAGCGCGAGCTACCCCAGGACCGCTCGCCACTGGAACGGGTAAGGGACTGGAACGAGTTTCACGAACATTTCTCGGAAGAAAAGTTGCGCCATCAGGGTGCGCGCTGCATGGATTGTGGTATTCCGTTTTGCCATACCGGCCAATTGATCAGCGGCATGGCTTCCGGTTGTCCAGTTAACAATTTAATTCCCGAGTGGAACGATCTCGTCTATCGCGGCCTTTGGCAAGAAGCGCTCAAGCGCTTGCATAAGACGAATAACTTTCCGGAATTCACCGGCCGTGTATGCCCGGCGCCTTGTGAAGGCTCTTGCGTGCTCGGGCTAAACGAATTGCCGGTCACGATCAAAAACCTCGAGTGCGCGATTATCGATAACGGCTTCGTACAAGGGTGGGTGAATCCCGACCCGCCCGAAAAGCGCACGGGAAAGAAAGTTGCGGTTATCGGTTCGGGTCCGTCTGGACTGGCGTGCGCGGATCAACTCAATCGTGCCGGTCACTTGGTCACCGTCTACGAACGCGCCGACCGGATCGGTGGTCTGCTCATGTACGGCATTCCCAACATGAAGCTCGATAAGGCGATCGTGAGGCGTCGTATCGATTTAATGGCTGCCGATGGCGTCGAGTTCGTAACTAACGCTCATATCGGCGTAGATCTAGCGACGGCGAAACTGAAGGATGATTTCGATGCGGTGGTCATTTGCACCGGCGCCACCAAGGCGCGGGATTTACCGATTCCGGGGCGCGAGCTCAAGGGAATTCATATGGCCATGGAATTTCTTCTAGCCAACACAAAGAGTTTGCTCGACTCACAGCACCAGGACGGCAAATTCATCTCGGCCAAAGACAAACACGTGATCGTGGTCGGCGGCGGTGATACCGGCACTGACTGTGTCGGCACGGCGATGCGGCACGGATGTAAGAGCTTGACCCAACTGGAAATCTTGCCGCGCCCGCCAGATACGCGCCAGTCCGACAATCCGTGGCCGGAATGGCCGAAGGTTTACAAGCTCGATTACGGCCAAGAAGAGGCCGCCGCCCGGTTTGGCGCGGACCCACGGGTTTATCTGACCACGGGTGATAAGTTTGTCGGCGATGAAACTGGCAAGGTTAAGGAACTTCATATTTACGACGTCGAGTGGACGCGGAACGACCAGGGCGCATTTATTCCAAAGCGCATTCCGGGTTCCGAAAGAGTTTTGCCAGCGGAATTGGTATTACTTGCGATGGGCTTCTTAGGACCTGAAGATGCCGTGCTGACGCAACTCGGCGTGGACCGCGATCCTCGGTCCAACGCCAGGGCAGAATATGGTCAGTTTGCCACGAACGTCCCGGGTATTTTCGCGGCGGGCGACTGTCGGCGCGGTCAAAGCCTGGTTGTTTGGGCGATCAACGAAGGGCGCGGAGCGGCGCGGGAGTGCGATCGCTTCCTTATGGGCGGAACGAATTTGCCGTAACGTCCTGCGTGGTCATCTCGAGACACCTGCTCAGAACCGCAACCAACCCAATTCTGCGACCGACTAGTCACGTCTTCAGGCGCCGTGATTCAATCCAGAGTCCTAAATATTCCCTAACGCCCTCAAAGTTTCTCGCCTATTTTATTAAGTGGCGGTTTACTATTCGGCAACATAAGGAGGCCTGTCTGTTCTGACTTTGTCACTATGTCAGCAGTGTCAACTTGGAGACCGATAAAGCGCCCAATTACGCCAAATTACGGTCATATCTATTCGGTTTAAAGCATGGCACTGCCGTTGCGTAGTTAGCCTACGGAGGAATTAATTCCAGACGCGAAATCGTGATCAAATTTGACTCGCCTGAAAAGCCGAACTCTCCGCGAGGGGAGAGCGAAAAGCGCCGGGTCCAACGGCTGTCAGCACCAGCGCTGAAGCCAAGTCCGACTGCCGCGCTGCAGAAAGCGATAAGATTTAGCAAAACGGAGCACTGGGAGTCGCACCATGAAACAAAATACCGCTCAGCTCGCCGAATCAGTGGTTACCGCGGATCTTGATAAACTAGGCAAATCAAACGGCGTAGTCGGCGCTGATGTTCGAGGGTTCGCGAAGGAGCTACGCGCTTTGGGACAAGCGCTGGAGAAATTTAAGTTCTCCGCCTTCGATCTCGAGTTGCAAAACGGGATATACGTTGTTACCGGAAGAGCCGTAACGGCGGATCGTATAACGTTTTCGTTTTCTCGGTTCATGCGTGAATTGTTCCGGGGAGTGATGCCACGGACCACGCTTACGTACACCCAAGACCAGATGCACTTACGCTTTTCACCCGAGGAGATCGAGCGCTTTGATGTGCGTGGCCGAGTCAAGCGCCAAGACTCGAACAAGATGCCCGACCCCTATAGTATCTCGCAAATCTTGCGCGGCGCGGGTGCTTATCTGGACAATCGTGACGTTGCAACCTTCTCTGGAATTTCCTTGCGCGGCAATTGGGTGACCGTGGCCTATCAGAGCCCCGAAGGCCGATTGGAGCAAGCCAAACAAGATTTAGAATACTTTTACAATTACTGGGTAAAGATGTATATGCGCCGCAGCAATCGCGCAAAATTGCCGGCCTCCAGCGAGCCGACGCTTTTCGTGACGTGGGAAGGAATCCAAAAGGCCCACAGGATCACGAACGTTCCGGGATAATTCCAAATATCGCTTATCCTATCATCCGCTATTCCATATTCCTGGCGCCCCGCAAAACCGCTCCTCCTGGACGTTTCTTAGCTTTGCATAGCGCTCCATTGTCCTTCCGGCGGAAGAGCCGCGGTGAAGTGACATTGTGTCTATCTGGATCGAGGCGCCCAGTACTTTCAGTTGACAATTTAAAAGCCCGGTTGTTATGTTCCGTAAGGCTGGGGAGCATACGATCAATGCCTTGCGAACCGACTGCGCGAATGGTTCTGCCACATTAAGTTGCTCGCGCAATGACTTGTTAATTGGCAAAAGGTTCTCACTCGCGTCGTTGTCCCACGTCGTACATTCCGGGGTGCAAGGATTGCCATGGCTCAATATCCGATGAAATGGCCGAATAATGCTCGCGTTGCGTTTGTGCTTGGCATCGCGCTGGAGGCGTGGGACCGGACGAAGCCGACGCAGGGAGCCGCCCTGCAATCGCCGCTGCCCAAAGACGCGCTCTACAAATGGGACTGGTCCACGGAAACTTTCCGAGACTTTGGCCCGAAGATAGGCATGAAGCGTCTCCTCGATATCTGCGACAGGTACAATCTCAAAGTCAGTATTCCATTGAACGGTCTTACCTGCGTTTACTACCCGGAGCTGGTCAAGGACTGCCACGCGCGCGGCCATGAATTGGTTGCCCATGGCTGGGAAATGGGCGAACGCCTCTATATGCTAACGCGCGAACAGGAGCGCGAAAATATTCTCAAGACTATAGATGCGATTGTCAAAGTTACTGGCGAACGTCCCACCGGTTGGTCATCACCCGGAGTGCGCCCGAGCGACAACACGGTCGAACTCCTGGTGGAAACCGGCTTGGAGTACCACTGCGATTTTCACGACGACGAGATGCCGTATCCAATCTGGGTGGGAGATAAATTGGTAGTCGAGTTTCCACACCAGTACACGATCAACGATCATCGAACCCAGGAAGAGGGAACGCGTCACGAATTCTTTGAGAAATTCAAAGACGAGTTCGACTACCGCTACAAGATTGGAGACGCGAACCCCACGATGATGAACGTGATTTCCCACGCTTACCTGAGCTCGCGTATTCCTTTGATCGATACTTTCGAGCAGATCGTCGCTTATGCGACCAGTCATGAGGACGTTTGGCTGGCACGCCGCGGCGACGTGGCGGCATGGGCGCGCAAGCAGTTTCTGGCGAACAGATAGGTCCCGTCAGGGATCTCGATTAAGAGCCAGCCAGCGCTACTTGATCCAGAGATTATTCAGATCACCGATATTCGGCAGCAGGCCCAAGGAAATCCCCGACTGCAAAATTTTGTTTTGTGACTGGAAGAAACTCTCGCCCCATTTGTCGGCGAAGTTGGCTTTGTTCTGTTTTAGCCCCGCGGTGATCTCTTCCGGTGTGCTCAAATTGAATAGCTCTTTCGCTTTCGACTTGAAAAACTCTTCGTCCTGCCCAGCTTTGATCACTTGAATCGCATCCCCATAGGCGCTGCGAATAGCTTTAACCAGTGCCGGCTGTTTTTCCACCGTTTCCTTGAGCATGCCCACGGTCGATTTGAGCGGCGGCGCGCCAAAGATATTTTCGAGCTCGATGTCGAAATCAGTGAGCACCCGATACTTGCCCGACATCACCAATCTCGTCGTGTGCGGCTCGAACATATTGATCGCCTCGACTTCGCCCCGTTCTAAAAGCGCGATCAGCGCGCCGGTTTCAGCCGGCACGTTTTGAAAATCTTTCTCGATGTCGAGTTTCTGCTCTTTGGCGATGACCGCGGAGAAAAAATAGGCACCGGTGACCCGCGCGAAATTGCCGATTTTTTTGCCCTTGAGATCGCCGAAGGATTTGTACGGCGCGTCCTTGCGCACGACCCAGGAGTTGCCGGACCAAATCTGCGGCGTGATCAGTCGGATATCCGTACCGCTTTTTACCAGGTTCACCGCGGTGCTCGGTTGCATGGAGCTCGCCGTGGTTCGGCCAAGCTTCACTGCATTCGCCGCTTCGGTGAAGTCCATCATCATGTTATTGATCTTAATGCCGTGCTTGGTGTCGAGTTTTTTATTCTCGATCAAGGCAGCGATATAGCCGGACTGGCCGGCGGCGCTGGTGGCGATGTTGATCGTTTGTAGAGCTTGCCCGGCTAACGCCGGACCGGCGAGGCATGACGTCACTAGAAAAATCAGCAAACGCAAAAAATCCCGTTTCGTTTTCATGATCCTTCATCCTCCTTCAGAGTCACTTTGGTTTCCAGCTCGGCGGCAAAATTATAAATCTCCGGTCCCCAATGGCGCGGTGAGTGCAGCGGATTGGTCACGTAGGCATCGAGACGCGCCGGCCGGTTGGTCAACGTGACGACGTAGTCGCTCATGTAGGCTGCTTCAGCGAGATTGTGCGTAACGAAAAGCACCGTGCGGTGTAGTTGCTCGCATAGGCGCCGGGTCGTCTGACGCAACTGGCGCGCGGTTAGCTCGTCTACGCTCGCGAAGGGCTCGTCCATCAGCACAATGTCCGACTCGACCGCCAAGGCGCGCGCCAAGCCGACGCGCTGGCGCTGACCACCAGAAAGATATAACGGAAATTGATTCACATATTCCTCGAGCCCCACGAGCTTCAAGTAATGCGCCACGCGAGAGTCCCATTCACTTCGGCCGATAGCTGCGCCTTTTAGCGCGAGACTAATGTTTTCGCCGATGGTTTTCCACGGCAGCAAGCGCGGGCTTTGAAAGACGTAACCGATGAGCGGACGTTCTTGAGCTTGCCCCTTGACGGTGAAGAGCAGGTCGCCGCGGTCGAGCGTTTCCAGACCGACTACTGAATTGAGCAACGTCGATTTACCGCATCCCGACGGCCCGATTAGAACCGTGACACAACCTTCGCGAGCCTCGAATGATAGCCGGTCGATCACTTTGAACGGCTCGCCATCCTCGCGGCGAAACCATTTCTCCGCGTCTTTGACTAATAGCTCCGCCATCTAGCGTCTCCAGACGTCGATCTTGGGACGCCATGCGGTAAGGCGCCGTTCCGCCAAATTGATTATGCCGTATTCGATCACGATCATGGCCACGACGAATGTGAGCGTCCAGGCGATGACACCTTCCATGTTGAAGACTTGATAAGCTTTCATGACCTGATAGCCAACGCCGTTGCTAGTGCCGAACATTTCGACGACCACGACGACTTTCCACGCGAGACCCAAGCCGTAGCGCGTTGCGGCAAAAATATTCGGCACCAGTTGCGGCAGGATCACCTGGGAGATCTTCATCCACTTGGTAAAATGAAAGACGTGGCTCATGTCCATGAGCTCTTTATCGAGGGATTTTACTCCCGCCCAGATGTTGATGACCAGCATGGGAAAAATTGTAACCGTCACCGCGAAATAGGGTGAAAACTCGTTGATGCCGAAGAGCATGACGGCGATGAGCGCCCACATTAAGCCGGGGATGGTGAGACCGAGCACGACCAAGGGCTGGAAAAAGCGCTCGCCTATGACGACCGTGCCCATATAAATACCGACGCCGACGCTAAAGAACATCGCGATCACGGCGCCGACGAATACGCGCCGCAAGCTCTGATACATATGGAAAAAGAAAGTCCCGTCGGAAACCAACCGAATCGCTTCCCTAACGGTGCTCAGCGGACTCGGCAGCAGGCGTGGATAAATCAGATAGAGCGCCCACCAGGTGAGAATCACGCTCGCGACGGCAAGCAGCGGCGGTAAGAGGCGCGCGGTCAAGTCGCGCGCCGACGACACGGCAAAGGGCGGCAGCGTCTCGACGCCGGCGACCCCCGGGTTTTGGCGCCCCATGGTTGCTTGATTGTTTTGCTCGAATGCCATCTAAAGCATTAGTGCTATAGAAAGCGAGTTCCTGTCAATCGTGCAACAGTTGACCAATTCGAATTATTCGTTGACCAGATCGTGCGGCTTTGATCACCTTCGGTCGTCTGAATCTGGCTGGTGGGGCAGAGTGTCTTTGCAGCGCGTCCGGTCGACGAAGTGAAACGCTAGGTGCTCGAGCGCGCAAAAGAAAATCGCAATCCGTTTCTCTACGCGGTTTTCGAAGAGGTGGCGCCCGTAATCAGCGGACTGCGCTCGGTCGACCGCGATCAATCATGGCGGACCGGTGCTTTTAGGTTTTTAAAAAGATTGGATCATCAAGGCGCAACGGGGAGGGTATCCCTTCGAATTAGAGACTTTGGCCTGCGCTCCACTGCGGAAGAATGGGTCGAAGCTTTCACTGCTCGATCAACGAATTCTCGAAGCCCTGCGCGCCCCCTGGTCTGCGTCAACGGCGTCGATGATAGCGTTTTTCCGAT
>WNFR01000579.1_pt1 | contig 37481 bp, 31 predicted proteins | sample 5400221 | NCBI WGS metagenome assembly WNFR01 (sample SAMN13153357, study PRJNA577476) | soil metagenome | isolation source: 40 cm soil under Madrone tree | place: USA:California | collected 2016-06-14 | reverse complement strand
CACTGATGCGCCCGCTTGTTAGCCGTATAGCCGGCTTCAGCGCTGCGGCGGCGGCGGTGGTGGTGGCGACGGCAGTCCACCTCCGGCACGACCTCATCAGGGCGCGAGATCATGGCCCCGTTGTCACCGGGATGCCGAGCGATTCACTCGCGCGCGAGCTCGACCGCTGCCGCCTTATCGGCATGGCTGCGAAGGATGATGCGGACTGCGAAGCCGCCTGGGCCGAGAACCGGCGCCGCTTCTTTGCGCCGCTCTCGGACCATTCCCCGGCCGACAATGCCAGCGAGGCCGAGCCGAAGCCGGAGGCCAAGTAGGCGATGGGCAGCACCGGTGTCATCGACGGCTTTCTCGGCACCTTCACCCAGTACATCGACTCGGGTTTCGGGCTGCTGCAGGGCGAAGTGCGCTGGCTCGCCGGCGTATTGATCGCGATCGACATCACGCTCGCCGGCCTCTTCTGGACGATGGAGCCCGACGAAGACGTGATCGCGCGCCTCGTCCGCAAGACTCTCTACATCGGTTTCTTCGCCTTCATCATCGGCAACTTCAACAACCTGGCGCAGATCGTCTTCAACTCGTTCGCCGGGCTCGGGCTGAAGGCCGGCGGCGGGACATTGAGCCAGGCGCAGCTGCTGCAGCCGGGCCGCCTCGCCCAGGTCGGCATTGATGCCGGCAAGCCGATCCTAACCGCGATCTCCAGCCTCACCGGCTTTGTCGCGTTCTTCGACAACTTCATCCAGATCATGATCCTGCTGATCGCCTGGCTGATCGTCGTCATCAGCTTCTTCATCGTGGCGATCCAGCTCTTCGTCAGCCTCCTCGAATTCAAGCTGACGACATTGGCGGGCTTCGTGCTGGTACCGTTCGGCCTCTTCGGCCGCACCGCTTTTCTCGCCGAGAAGGTGCTCGGCAATGTCGTCTCGTCCGGCGTCAAGATCCTCGTGCTCGCCGTCATCGTCGGCATCGGCTCGACGATCTTCGGCCAGTTCACAAGCGGCTTCAACAACCCGCCGACCATCAGCGACGCGCTGACCCTGATCCTCGCCGCACTGTCGCTGCTCGGCCTCTCGATCTTCGGGCCCGGCATCGCCAACGGCCTGATCGCGGGCGGGCCGCAGCTCGGCGCCGGTGCCGTGGCGGGGACGGGTCTCGCTGTCGCGGGTTTGGGGGCCGCCGGAGCCGTGGGGCTCGGCGCGGCGGGAGGCGTCGCCGCGGCGGGGGTGCGCGGCGCCGCTTCCGTCGCCGGCGGCGCAGTTGGCGCCTATCGCACGGGCGCGGCCGGGAAGGGAGTGGCCACCGGGATCGCAGCCGGCACCGCGAATGTCGCCAAGGAAGGCGCGCTGGCTGCGATGAGCCCGCTGCGCCGTGCCGCGGCGTCGCTGAAGGAGCGCTTCGATGCCGGGGTCCGCGCCGGTTCCGCGCAGGGCTCTTCCTTGGCGCCGGCATCCGGCGAGCCGGCCTGGGCGACCCGTATGCGGCGCCGGCAGACCGCTTCGCACGGCGCCTCGGCTGCCAGCCATGCGTTGCGCTCCGGCGATCACCCAAGCGGCGGCTCCTCCGTCGATCTTTCCGAGGAATAGCAGATGTTCAAGCGCCCTTCCGTACGCTACGGCGCGACACCCGAGCCGGAGACGCCATATCAGCGGGCTGGCCAGATTTGGGACGACAGGATCGGCTCGGCCCGCGTGCAGGCGAAGAACTGGCGGCTCGCCTTCTTCGGCATGCTCGTGCTGAGCGGCGGTCTCGCCGGCGGGATCGTCTGGCAATCGGCGCGGGGCACAGTGACGCCCTGGGTCGTCGAAATCGACAAGCTCGGCCAGGCGCAAGCCGTCGCACCGGCCGTCGCCGACTACCAGCCGACCGACCCTCAGATCGCTTGGCATCTCGCGCGCTTCATCGAGGAGGTGCGCGGCATCCCGGCCGATCCAGTCGTGCTGCGCCGGAACTGGCTCGGTGCCTACGACTATGTCACCGACAAGGGCGCCCTTGCGCTCGACGGCTATGCCCGGCGCAGCGACCCCTTCGCCCAGATCGGCAAGACGCAGGTCGCGGTCGAGGTGTCGAGCGTCATCCGCGCCTCCGACGACAGCTTCCGCATCGCCTGGACCGAGCGCCACTACGCCGACGACGCGCTGACCGCGACCGAGCACTGGACCGCCATCCTGACGATAGTTGTCAAGACGCCGACCGACGCCGATCGGCTGAAGAAGAACCCCCTCGGCCTCTACGTCCGCGCCCTCAACTGGTCCAAGGATCTCGGCTGATGCGCCAACTTCCTGTGATTGCGATCCTGCTAGGCTCGGCCTCGCTCTGCGCCTGCTCGACGGCCTGGAAACCGCCGGAGATCAGTTACGACGACACGCCGCGCCAAGCGGTTTTGGAGCCAAACCCACCAAAGCCGGTGCAGGTCGTGCAACTACCGAAGCCCTTGCCGCTCCCGGGTCAATTGAAGCGGCGGAAGCGAGGGTGGCATTCACCGCCGGAGCCCGCCGATCCGCACCTGCGCGTCGAGGAAGCCAATCGCGCGGCCCGCATACAACCGGGCCGCGCCGATTATCTGAATGCGATCCAGGTGTATCCCTTCTCCGACGGCGCGCTCTACCAGATCTATGCCGCCCCCGGCGAGATCACCGACATTGCATTGCAAGCGGGCGAGAAGCTCGTCGGCTCCGGACCCGTCGCAGCCGGCGACACGGTGCGCTGGATCATCGGCGAGACCGAGAGCGGGACAGGGACGGCAACGCGCGTGCACATCCTCGTCAAGCCGACGCGGCCCGATCTCGTCACCAACCTCGTCATCAACAGCGATCGGCGGACCTACCATCTCGAGCTGCACTCGGACCAGACGACCTACATGGCGTCGGTATCCTGGGGCTATCCCGAGGACCAGCTGATCGCGCTCCGGCGGCAGAACGCCGCGGCCGAGCTGGCGGCGCCGATCGCGACGGGCGTCGATATCGCGGCGCTCAACTTCCGCTACAGCATCGAGGGCGACAACCCGCCGTGGAGGCCGCTGCGCGCCTTTGATGACGGCCGGCAGGTGTTCATCGAGTTTCCGCGCGGCATCGGCCAGGGCGAGATGCCGCCGCTCTGGGTCGTCGGCCCGGCCGGGGGCGGGGAGCTCGTCAACTATCGGGTCCGAGGCAACCACATGATCGTCGATCGCCTGTTCGCCGCGGCGGAATTGCGGCTCGGCGGCCAGCATCAGCAGCTCGTGCGCGTCGTCCGCTCTGACGGGAGGCCGCAATCATGACCGACCCGGAAGGAGGAAGCGCGCAGATCGAGACGGAGATGCGCCTGCGGCCGAGCCGCCCGCCGGTGACGCGGCTGTCGCGCAAAGTGCTGATAGCGCTCGGCACCATCGCGGCCGGCGCTGTCGCCGCCGCGCTGCTGTTCGCGCTCGAACCTCATCGCGGGACGACCGACGCCGAACTCTACAACATCCACGACGCAGGGACCCCCGAAGGCCTCGCGAACCTGCCGCGCGATTACACCGGGCTGCCGCGCAAGGTGCCGCAGCTCGGCCCCCCGCTCCCCGGCGATCTCGGCCCGCCGATCGTCAGCGCAGGAGCGCCAGCGCCTCCGACCTCGCCCGATCCCGAGCAGCAGGAGCGGGAGGCTGCTCTCAAGAGCCGCCTCTTTGTTCAGGCGAATTACCAGCAGGCGGTAGCCGCCGCCGCGCCGGCAGCCTCGGCCCCCACCTCGGCCTCGCCCACCGAGGGCGGAGATACGGGAACTCCTTCCTCACGGGACCACAAGCTCGCCTTCCTCGATGGTCCCGTCGACCGGCGCACAGCCAGCCCAGACCGCGTCCAGCCGCCGGCGAGCCCCTACGTCCTGCAGGCGGGCTCCGTGATCCCGGCGGCACTTGTCACCGGCATCCGGTCCGATCTGCCGGGCGAGGTCACCGCCCAGGTGACTGAGGACGTCTGCGACAGCCCGACCGGCAAGATTCTGGTCGTCCCGCAAGGTGCGCGCCTCGTCGGCAAGTACGACGCACAGGTCTCCTTCGGCCAGTCGCGGGTGCTGCTGGTCTGGACACGCTTGATTATGCCGAACGGCCACTCGGTCGTTCTGGAGCGTCAGCCGGCCGCCGACGCGGAAGGCTATGCAGGCCTCGAGGACGAGGTCGACAACCATTGGGGCCTGCTGTTCAAGGCCGCCATCCTCTCGACCTTGCTGAGCGTCGGGTCGGAGGCGGGCACGAGCAACACCGAGAACTCGCTCGTGCAGGCGATCCGCCAGGGCGGCTCGCAAGGCTTCAACCAGGTCGGAGAGCAGGTGGTCGGACGCTCCCTCAACGTTCAGCCGATCCTGACGATCCGGCCAGGGTTCCCGGTTCGCGTGCTCGTGACCCACGACCTGGTCCTCGAACCCTATCGCGGCTGAGGAAGCTGTGATGGCGAAGCTGAAGCTCGGCAAGATCCCGGACGACAAGCCGGTCAGGCTGACGATCGAGCTGCCCGCTGCGATCCATAGCGATCTCGTCGCCTATGCCAATGCCCTCGGCCGCGAGACCGGGCAGAGCGCCGTCGAGCCGGCAAAGCTGATCGGTCCCATGCTAGCGCGGTTCATGGCGACCGACCGCGTCTTCGCCAAGCTGCGGCGCGCAACCTTCACCTCAGAGAAGGTGTCGTAAGCGCGCTTCGTCGCGCAGGAACGCCACAAACCGGCCAACGGTGGCGTCTTCCAATCCTGGAAGCCAGGCCAAAGCAATTTCGATCGAGGCATTCGGGTCGTCGATCACCTTAAAGACCACACCCGGGAACGCGACTTCGGACTGGCTGGCGGTCGCAACGCTGATGCCAAAACCCGCGGCGACGAGCGCAAAGACGCACTGTTCGCTGGCGGCATGCGAACGGAATCTGGCCCCGTTCCCAAGGAACGACGCGTATAATTCGCGGGCCGCCTGACTTTCGTCCCACCCCTGAACCAGAATGATCTCGCCGTGCAGAGCATCCCAGTCGACGGTTGCACGCTCTGCCAGTGGATGCCCGAACGGGAGCGCTGCCACCAGCCGTTCCCGGTATAACGGCACGCTTGCCAGATGAGGCCACAGCGCATGGCTCAGCATCAGGGCGACATCCAAGCGGCGCTCCTCCAGCGCCGCGGAAAGGTCCAGGTCGCTCGTCTCCGAAACGGTGAGCACTACGCTTGGGTGTGATTCGTGCCAGCCGGCCAGGAGGCTGCCGAAACGCGCCCCGATCGGAGGCATCCGAACACCGAGCCGGATTTCACCCGCCTCACCTAGGCCGTGCTGAATTCCTGCGCGTTCGAGCGCATCGAGTTCGGCGAGGGCGCGCCTTACGTGCCGCATCACCGCCCTGCCGCCGCCGGTGAGGCGAACGCCGGCACGCCCTCGCTCAAACAGCGCCAAGCCAAGCTCGTCCTCGAGTCGACCGATCCGGCGACTGATCGTCGACGTATCCAACCCGAGTGACCTGGCGGCACGACCGAAGTTCCCCGCACTCGCCGAAACCGACAGGTACCTGAGATCACGGATCTCCATTAGCGAGGGACCCGCACGTCGGTAACGATGACGATATCCGTGAGATGCCGGGACAGGCCCAACTCGATCATCCCGGCGTAAAGTTCATGGGTGGCTGTTGCGATGCGACCGACGGATACGCCTTCGGCTGCCGGCTCGCTTCCCGGCCCAACAGCGCCAGGAACATGTCGCGGCGCATGGCGGGGCCATGGTCGGCAAGAGCCGGTTGCAACCCTGGATCCGGCCACCGTGGCCTCTTCGGCGGAGATAGACCGCGTGGGAGGTATGGAATTCGTCGACCTCCAAGTCGCTGCTGACCTGAGCGTCCCAACCGAGCCGTTCCTTGAAAATCCGGAACCGAAGCCGATGCATCGCGGCGAGTTCGTCGAGGAACTCGCCAGATCCTTTGGGGCTGAGGAGTTGGATCAATGTTCGCCTCCGGCCGCGCTGCCCACCGCCCGAGTCACAAAGGGCGTGCCGATCAGCGTGCTGGACTCGAATTCCCGATAGACCGTCAAGCCCGATACGACCCCGACATTCGTCGGTTTCCGTTCACATTGCGTCGCGAGGACCGCGATCGCGGAATTCGGATGGGTGGCTCCGGCCCATGCCGAGCGCATTCCGCTGACGTATCGTCGGTCCGGTTCACGCGGATCGATCCGCAAGGGCGGTTTGTCGTCGGTACGCATTGCCTGCACTCGTGTCGGTTGAGCTGATCTCGCGGACAGACACTACCTTTTCGGGAAAAATCAACGCTTTGAGCGGAAATTTCCGGAAAGGGGAAATTTCCGAGATGCAGGTTACGGTGCGAAACGGAACACCGACGGCGGCATGGAGCTACCACGAGCAGTTCGTCTGGCATCTTTGTAACGGCACCCGGCCAGGCGGCTCGCGCGACAATCAGCCGAAACAATGGGGAAGGGAGGAGTTCGTCGCCGCAGTGGATCCCGGCCGCCGCCTGAAGCTAGACGTCCGTTTGGTTGGGTATTGGGTGGAGGGTAAGCTCCCTTCCAAAAAATATGCCGAACCCATCGTTAATGCGTTTTTTGGGACGGAGCGCCGGTATCACGATTGGAAACGCCGCCTCCAGGCGGCCCTTACCCGAGCCAGAGAGGACCGCGGTCTCCGGCTGTGCCCGCGGTCCTTACCCGATCTGCCGCAACGGATCGCAAGTTTCACCGGGCGCGAGACTGCGCTCCGCCGGCTAAGGGCGGTACTAAGGGTGAACTCCGCCAAGCCCTGGGCGGTCGTGCACGGGCTCCCCGGGGTTGGCAAGACCGCGCTCGCAAACGAATACGTTCGACGATACCGGGATCGCTACTAGGGTATCTGGTGGTGCGCCGCCGAGAATCGCTCTGCCGTACTGGCAAGCCTTGCTGAGCTCCGTACGACGATTGGCATCGCGGGGCGCGACGAGGTCAATCTCGAGGGGATGGCCCGGGCAGCGGTTCGCCGCCTGCCGAAGGACTGGCTCCTGATCTACGACAATGCGGCTCCTGGGGCGATAGACGATCTGCTACCAAGCGAACGCACCCCGCTGCTGGTCACCTCGCGTTTTCCGACCTGGCAGCAATTTGCGAGCGAGGTGGCTCTCCAATGCATGACCGAGAAAGAGGCGGTGGAGTTCCTGCAGAGACGTGCCAAACTGCTCGACCAATCCGGTGCGAAGGTCCTCGCCACGGTTCTAGGACGGCTTCCGCTGGCGCTCGACCATTCAGCGGCGTACTGCCGCCTCGTCGGGATCAGCTTTCGCGATTATGCATCGATCGCAACGAAGCTAATCGATGTTCTGCCGGAGAACACGATCTATCCGAGGAGCGTTGCCACCACCTTCGAGCTTGCGATTGATGCAGCGTCCGGGCGATGCCCCGACGCGGAGAGGCTGGTAGCCTACCTTGCCCACTGTGCGCCCGAGCAAATCTCGGAAGCGCTGGTCGAGGGCGAGATCGCGAATATTTCGGAGCGCGCTCACGCGCTGATAGCTCTCATCGGCGTCTCGCTCTTGCGTCCCCATCCTTTGGCGGACGGCACGCCGGCTTGGACCATGCATCCTCTGGTTCAAGAAGTCGGGCGCGCGCGAGCCGAGAAGAACGGGCATGCCCGACCCGCCACCGAGCGCCTCATAAGGCGCCTTGCCGACATCTATCCGCAAGATGCTGGACGCAAGTCGACCTCTTGGGCGCTCTTCACTCATTTGACGCCACATCTTCTGAGCGTCCTCCACCACCTTCACCAACACGAGGACTTTTGGGAGTCCGACAACAGTGCGCTTCTCGAGCCCCTCGCAAGACTCGTCATCTTCGCTTTATTGCGGGCTGGAGAGGACGAGCGCCGCGGGGAGGGGCATGTCGTTCCCGAGTATCTTGCCACAGTGCTGGCTGGTTTCTATGAAGTTGAGCCTTTATCCGGGGGCATAGACATTCTTTTGCGCCGTCACCGAGATGCGTGGCCCGAATTGCTTGATCGCCTTCTGAGCACAGATAATTATGTTGTGCGTTACGCCGCGGCCAAGTCTTTAGCAAAAGCGCATATCACAAGACCGCAGCTGACGACGGTTGAGGAAATCGCCGCATTACTGGAACAAAACGATCTCAACAAATTCGAGCTCGGCGGTGTCGCGCTTGCACTAATCTACACGTCGCAGCCCAAATTGATCGAGAGTCGGCATCTCCAGAAGGTGGCCAACCGCAACTTTTATCCCGGGTGGAGGATACTTGGCGATCTCGCACTCAACCTAGCCCTCCAGGGATATGATCCGCTGAAGGTGATTACCGACCAGCGGTTTTGGGCCTCGATTTGGGAGTTCTTCGAGATCGAGGTCGCTGAAATCGAAGCTGCGGCAACGTTTATGGCACACCCGAGATCCGACAGCCCTAGCTTTGCATCGAGCCGCGTGGAGGAGAGCTACAGAAACCTGATTACGATTGAAAGATGGCGGGAGGCGGCGCTCGACCGCTCGGCTCCGACCGAGTGCGGGATCTGCAAGCTGCTTGCGGGATACTTCACGCTGGGACGAAATGTGGAGGCAATTCGAGCAGCGCAGGACGAGCTGGCGGAAAGGCCCGATCTGGAGGAGGTCATCCGGCTCCTCTTCGCTCACCCGGTTTGGCCGGTCCGCGAAGCCGCAGCGACGGTACTGTCGTCACTGGTGGAACTGGACATACGGCGGTTCGGGATAATCGCGTCTCTCTTCGAAGATCCCAATTGGCGGGTCTGCTATGGCGCAATCGAAGCGGCATTTGCCGTCCGGCACTTCGATAAAATGACGATGTTTTCAAGGGCGGTACATCGTTTTCATGCTCACCCAAATTGCCGAATTCGCGGCTTATGTGCAGAAAATCTTGTTTCAATCATCGTAAATGTGGGCGGTAGCATGCGCCACGGCTTGCTCGCCGACTTTAGTCAGGAGATCAGCTACTGGCTACGTGACGATGATTGTTGGGTCCTTGAGCATATTTTTAGACTCATCTCTAATCTACGCAGGAGGAATATTGAGATTGCTCAACTCCTTTCATCAGGTGTGGCGCCGCTTTTAGAAAATACGCCAGGCTGGTTCGAGCTTGATCGGGAGACATTTGTGCTCCAAATCGAGCACCGGAAGATTGAGCTGCAACAGTCACGGCGGATCGGTTAAGCACTTCATCATCACGACGGATGTGGTCGCAAAACCCTCGCGTGTAAAGAAGCGGCGCGCTCGGAGGTTTCTTTCTCCACTTTCTATAAACAGTCTTCGACAATTACGTGCAAGCGCCTCCGACGTGATCCAATCCAGGATGGCTTTGCCGAGACCGCTCCCGCGCTGTGCGGCGTCAACCAGAAGGTCTTCGACAACCGCAAATGGGTGAGGCGCGTCGCCCTCGAAAGTGACCAATGCCAATCCGACGAGTTCCTGCCCGTTCTCAACGACGAGAATCGGACGGCTGTTGTCACCTGGCGGCAGGCTGTTCTGCACTGCTCGGAGCCGTGGCTCGATCTCCTGTTCTAGCAATCGCGCGAGGCCTGGCCGCCAGCCCTGTAGTGAAAGCGCCCGCGATCCCATTAACTCACTGTGCGATATGTAGTCCGGCCCCGCGTTATCGCAAAAGAAGCGCGCCAGCTCGGACGCTCTCTCCGGGTCGTTGCACCAGCGGATCCGCGAGAAGGTGGGCATAAACAACCTCAAGAGTTCCTGGCAAGAACCGAACCCCGGCACGCCCCGGCTTGTCAATCACTCCGGCCGCGTCGGCTATGTGCAGACCCTGATCATCGAAAGACCGGCTGGGGCACATCAATTGACCGCTTTTGTGGTGGTTGACCCTGTGGGGTTGTGGGCAACGCACTGCGTTGTCCACAAAACCACAAGGGGTTGGCTCACGGGTAGGCACCCGGTTTGGGGCTGATCGTGGCGATATCCCTGACGAGCGCAGGTCCAACCAGCGCTCCGATCGGTCGCGCGACCGGCAGCATCATCCCGTGGGCCAGCACGCCATATCACGGATCGATGAACCAGGCATCGCAGGCCGTCGTCGTCACCAGCGGCGAGGTGGCGAACTGGGACCTTTGGACGCGAGGCCCCCGCATTTTTGCAACGCCGCGCCTACGATGCCGTATCCGGGGATTTCCGCGCAGATGCTTCCATTCGGCTTCCACGGTGCCACGACAACGTCTTTGGAAGCAAGAAACGCCCCTAAGGGCGTTTCTTAGACGTTTGGTTTTCATAGAAAATTTTGGAGCGGGCGAGGGGATTCGAACCCCCGACCCCAACCTTGGCAAGGTTGGGACTTTTCGGTCGATATGATGAGCCTCTACACGCCAGAGCGTGCGGCCGTGCTCTACTGCCTTCCGCTATCTTTTGCGCTCTCGCGGGTTTTCTTAACGATTGTCGCCGGCGTGACGCGGCCGATCGGCCCGCCAGACATCGGCAATCCTTTTGCGACCCAGTCGGCTGCTCACCGAGGGGGTTGCAGTGAGATCGCCGTTGATCCCCAAGGATAGCACCCACTAGCGCGGTCGCCTCACGAGACGGTCATCCGTCGATGCCGGGTTTGTCGATCGCCTGTCGCGGCCGCGCCGAGCAACCTGCGAGCCTAGTTTCTGGCATTCTCAACGGTCAGTGCACCATATCATCCAACCGTTACAAAGCGCCGCGGCACGGATCGGCCGCGACCACCCGGACAGTAGCAGACACAAAGGTCTTGGTCCCACTCCGCTGCACTCGCTGACCAAAGCCCACCAACTTCGTGTCCCAGACATGATATCGAATCTGATCGTAGTTCGGTGGCGTCTACATACGATTCGACCCCGATATCTTTAGCCGTTTCCGACATCGATTCTTCTCATGATGGCGCAAAGGGTGAGCGGCGTCCTCGCAAAGGCAAGTCCACTATGTCCGCCGTGGTGTCAGCGTCGGCCTTCCGGCTCATCGCAGCGGCGATCCTCGCGCCCACAGCATCGTTGGCGGCACGTAGGGGATCAGCTGACAGGTGCGCGTAGCGAGCCGTCGTCGTCGCGTGTTTGTGACCGAGCAGGGCGCCGATGATCGGAAGGCTCAACCCACCGGCAGCGCCAACGCTGGCGAAACTGTGCCGTAGATCGTGCAGCCGCACATCGGGCAGCCCGGCGGCTGTGCGCACACGTGACCATGCCTTGTCGATCGCCGCGCTAGCGCTATCGGCCCGCATGCCGGGCATTACCCGCGGGTTGTCCGCCATGCGCGGGAGTTTCTGGAGCAAGGCGCGGGCTGGGGGGTTTAGATACACGACTTTGGCACCGGTCTTGCTGTCGGGCAGGCGCAGGCATTCGTGCTCGAAATCGACGTGCTCCCAGCACAGATCGACCATCTCGCCGCGACGACACCCCGTCAGTAGTAGCAGGTTGATCGCCGCTGAGGGGTAGGGATTACCCGATCGCTGCGCTTCCGCATCGAGCGCCTCTGCCAGTCGCGCGATTTCCGCCTCGGTCAAGAACCGCTCGACCTTACGCACCGGTGCTTTCTTGATGCCGCGCGCCGGGTTGTCGGCGCACAAGCCGCGCTCGACCGCGAAGGCGAAGATCGTGCTGACGAGCGTGACGCATTGTGCGGCGACGCCCTTGCCGCCCGTGGCCATGCTGCCGGACCGTCGCTTCTTGCCGCTCTCGATCTTCTCCGCCGTCTTGCCGGCCGTGACGGCGTTGCGCATCCTCTCGACATCCGCGCGGGCGATGCGATCAGCGCGCAGATTGCCGAGTAGGGGCCGAAGGTGGTGTTCGATGCGTCCGCTATCGGCTTTGAGTGTCGAGGGCTTTTTATGGCTGACGCCCTCGTTGAGATATAGATCGATAAGTTCGCTGAAGCTCAGCGCCTTGCGGTCTTCCTGGCGCGCCGTCGCAGGGTCGCGGCCAGCAGCGACCTCGGCGAGCAGCCGCTTTGCCTCCACCCGCGCCGTTTCCGCTGTCCATGGCGAGCCGTGCTTGCCGATCGTCAGCTTGCGCAAAACGGCGCCGCGGCCGCTGCCCACGCGGTAGTGCAGGATGTAGCTCTTGCGGCCGCCGGCCCTGGCACGGATTCCGAAGCCCTTTACTTCGGTATCCCATAGGACCACTTCTGCGTTGCAGGCCACCGCCAAGCCGTCAACAGCCCGCTTCGTGATCTTCCCCAGCATATCGCCCCTCTCGCCGCGCCGAGTGATCTGGGTATCACCGGGGTATCACGGCACATCGTATTCGCGACGTCAAACGTCGGACTCTGGCGGAGAAAAGTCAACAAAATCCGCCCGATCTGCTGATCCCCGGCCGAAGCTGGCGGCGCTTGGCGGGCACAGGTTGTCGGACTCTGACTCCGCCAGTCTAGGTTCGAATCCTAGTCCCCCAGCCAATTAATACCCGAGTATTCCGCGGGTCTCGGCGTTTTGGAAATCCTGGAAACCGCGGTACTTTCGCAGACCGCTACCGCACAAGAGCGGGCACAGTGGGCACAATGATCCACGCACAAAGGAAGAACGCCCGAAAGCCGCGGTCTGCTTTGGTTCTCACACTCGCGCGCCCCTGCTGTTGGCTCATCTCCGCGCTCGGGTCGACCGCCAACGCACAAGAGTGGGCACAAAAACGGGCAAAATCCGGAAGGGTACGAGCGATGAAATCCGACCGCTCAAAGATCGTCCTTTTACCGATCCGACCGGCCACATGGGGTTTCTGCCCGCCTGTCAATCTCCGATTTCCGACCGCTTATCGGATTGTCCAATCGATGACCCGCAAGCAACTCGATGAATGCGATTTGCACGACGACGAGCCGTTCGCGGTGTTCAAGCACTACACATTGACCGGAACACGAAAAAAGTGGCGCCAAGGCAAGGAGAAGCTGACCGGCAAGCTCGCGCCGACCGATCGACCGCGTAGGAGATTCTTCGTCGCTCGCCGAAAAGGCCGTCGCGAGCAGGTAGAGGCCGACCAGCGTCACGTTGGGGTCGACCAGCGTCACGTTGGGGTCGACAAGGGCTACGATGTTGTCGACTTTGTCATGGAGCGGCGAGAAAAGGCGGTCACCCCGCCTGTCGCTCAACATACCAATGGCCGCCTTTCGGCGATCGACGGCCGCACCACCCGTCATTCCGGCTACGCTGTATCGCGGCGCATTCGCAAACGTATCGAAGAAGCTTTCGGCTGGACCAAGATAGTGGCGGGTTGCGCAAATTGCGTCACCGCGGACTGCCCAAGGTGGGCTGGCAATTCACCCTCGCGATGGCGGCCTACAACCTCGTCCGCTTGCCGAAGCTGTTCATCGAGCACACGTCGTGACCTGCCATCCCAGTACCCAACCGCCGGTGCTGACCGCCGACCAAACACGACGGCGGCGGCGCTCCACCACTCGCCCGGCCTTATGACTACCGCACAAGCCCCTAATCAGCGGCTTTTCAGCATCCTGATAGGCCTGAAGGATCCGGAGAATGTCGAGTCTTGGCCACTCGTGCCCTGACCCTGGATGAACTTCTTTCCCAGTGTGAACCGCTTCACACCTCCCGACCGATCACTAAACTATTCTACCGCGCGTGGGCGGACGGGCCGCCCATGTGAGAAATGTCGGTTAACGCGAGTTTGGATCTTCGCTGGCCGGATAGCTGGGGTCCACATGACTGGCACGACCGATCTCGATCTTCTCTATTTGTACGATGGCGATATGAATTGGGCCGCAAGCACGGCCCTTATATCCGTTCAACGGAGCGCCGAGCTTCACATCATGTCGCCGTCCCATAATGGTCGCTGGGCTTCTGCCGCTCGCGCTCGGTTGGCTGGGACAGCAGAGCGCCCGACCCAAAGGGATCGCCGTTTTCCGGACGCGCTCCCGAAGCGCGCGGTTGTTCGCCAAACCGCTTCTCAACGTTTAAGGAAATCCCCGGACACAAGACACGCCTTCTCACCCGGAACCGGCGTATTAGACGAGCGTTCTCCCACGAGAACCCTCATTACGAGGGTAGCCCAACGGAAAAAGGGTGAACATCAATGTCGACACCACTTGGGAAAGCGCTTGCGTATCTAGACACGTTGGAGGCTGATCGACGGGCGGCGCTCGCGCTGAGCGAGCAAAAAGCCGAGGAAGCCATGCTGATCAAAGCCCGGCAGGAAGGATTTCAAGCGGCCCTGGAGATGGTCGGCGCGGAAATTCCCGTCGGCAATGCCGAAGCGGATTCCAAACCTCCTGGCCGGCGGCGCCCGCGCCGGCGCATCCCCCACCTGATCTTGCGCGAGCTGTCGTTTTCCGGCAAGGCCATGGTGGCAAGCCAGATTGCCAAAGCCATCGATTACAATCTCGAGCGAACGCAAACGGCGCTAACGCGCATGGAAGAAGCCGGCCAGGTGCTGCGGAATGGCGAGGGCCGATGGGCAATCGGCATCGCAGGCATGACTCCACTCAATGAGGACGCCGCCGCCGGCAACGGCAACCTCACGAACGGCAGGCGCCCTTAACGGCGGTCGCGGTCGCGTTTGCCGCGGTCGACTATGGCATCGGACATTTTGACGAGAAGGAGCTCGATATGAACGTCGACTCACTCCTCCCCGATCCCGGAATTGAGATCGAGGCCGGCGTGTGCGTCATGGCGCGGGCCGCTCGCCTTACTCTTAAGCACGATTTCCAGCGCTTGACGATCTTTCCATCCGGGCTTTTGCGGACATTCGAGCTAATTGTTCGCCGCATTTGTGCGCGGCGACGGCGCGATCGATCCGGACACCGCCGATGCCGATGCATAGCCATCCGCTGACGTGACTGTCGTCGCCGCGGCAATGGTAGCGGTGAGCATGGCCCGATTGCGTGCCATAGAACATCCGCATCGTGCGGCCGCAACGGCCGAAGCGCACCAATCCGGTCAGCAAGGCTCGGCCGCCGCGGGCCGACTTGCGATTGGTCCGGCGCGGAATATGGGCGTTCTCCAAGATCAACTTCTGGTTCTCCTCGAACTGTTCCCAGCTGATGTAGCTAGGCTGGTGATCGCGCAGCAGGACGTTCCAAGCGGCCATCGGTTTCGAATGGCCAGTGGTCTTGCGGGCGCCCGTCAACGATGCGCGTGCGCTGCGTTGTTCGGCTGAAGACATAGGCGCCGGCATAGACCGGATGCCTGAGGATCTGCAGTACCGTGTGGTAGGCCAACCGGCCACCACTCGATCTTGCACACGCTGCTGTTATTGCGCCGTGTGATCGGCAGTTGCAGCGCCTGATCCTGCGCCCAAAGCAGGACTTGCCGAGCGCTGCCGAGCTCCTGGAACTTCTCGAACAAGAGCCGGATGACCCCGCTGACGCGCTCGTCTGGGTCCATCTCGATTTGCCCGATCTCGTTCCAGCAATAGCCAGGCGGGAGGATGAACTGCAGCTCGCCCCGCAGCGCCTTCGAATCCCGCGCCGCTATTCCGCGCTGGCGCAGCAGGCTCAGCTCGTACTCGGACATCGTCCCCTTCAGCCCCAGGAGAAGGCGATCATTGACCAAGCGAGGATCGTACGTGCCGTCCGGATCGATCACCAGCGTGCCGACGAGAGCGCACACATCGATCAGCTGGTGCCAGTTCGACCGTTCCGAGCAAGGCAGGACGCCTCGATGCAAAACACGGCGCCGGCCGAGCCCGAGCAGACGGAGGCCACCAATTTCTGGAAACCAGGGCGCTCCACCAAACCGGACCCGGAGCGGCCGAGGTGGTCGTCAAATCACTGTAACCGCGGCAAATCCGCACGTGCGCGCCGCATCGGCCAGCGCGTATCGCCACCACTGGCTCTCGGTATGCTCGGCGACCTGCCCCATGGTCGATCGGCGGATATAGACTACGGCGCCATGGCCGAGGTGCTCAGACGTGATCTTGGGATGCATCGCACGCCTCCGGCTCGGCCGGTATCGCTTTCTATTGTTTGTCTAGGGCTTCGAGGAGCAGGTCAGCCAGCGCCTGTAGCAGGCCATCCGGTGCCACTGCCCTCGGGAGCCTCCTTCCGCCGCGATCGAGATCGAGGACCCGTTGATTGAGAAAGCGACATCCCATCTGAACCCTCCATCGCCGTCGAGGAAGTCAATGATCCGCCGCGAGGCCGCCCCGCCGAACGGGTGTCGAGAACAACCCGCAATTCAGTCAGCGCATCCATCGCGATCCTCGCGCTGCCCACAGAGATCGCTCCACAAACCGCGGCATCGCACATCCATGCCGAGATCTCACGCGAGAGCCCAGCCGGGTTTGGGATTATCTATGGTTGATTAACTTGGGGGATGCTAAAGAAAGCGGCAAACTGTCCTTGGAAGCTGGCAAGGCGATGTCGCGATTTGGAGAAAGCCGCCCGCAGCGCCGGAAATTATCGAGCAGCTCAGAATTTGGGCCATCCAGTTGGCCGAGAATAGCCGAAGACATGGAGTGCCGCGATGTTCGGCACGAAATGGCTGGATGGTCGGTCCCGGACTAGGCAGGGAGGCCGTCTGCGATCTTAGCCTCGCATCGGGCTCTCTTGCCCGGCTCAGGGTGAGACGCCCAATTCCGACAACACCAGCCTCGGCCATTGCAGCACCGATCACCCGAAGCGCCTCGGCTGCGATCGGGCCGTCGGGATGGATGTAATACGGGCTGTTGAAGTAGACGGGATCGAGTTCCCCGCGCGGGACAAACTCCTCCAGATCGATGTCCTTCGAGGTTTCGACATCAAGCGCCTTCAGCTCCTCCGCGCTGATACGCCGCCTTGCGTTACACACGCAGCGTCGGCGCGCGCCGAAAAGAATAAGAAAGAGCGCAAAAACGCGTGGATTTTCAAAGAACTACCGACTGGAGGCCGGAAGCGGAATCGAACCGCTGTACGAGGATTTGCAGTCCTCTGCATAACCACTCTGCCATCCGGCCAGCTGGCGCTCCCGGCATATAGGCGCGCACCGGGGTTATGGTCAAGCAAAGTTGGTGGTGAGCACGGGCGCTGTTGCCGGCTGTCGACACGCTCCATATATTGAACGGCTTAACCGTCTATGAAGAGTCGAGAGACATGGCGCGTGTTACCGTCGAAGACTGTGTGGTTAAGGTGCCGAACCGATTTGAGCTGGTCCTGCTCGCCGCGCAACGTGCGCGTGAAATAACTTCCGGTGCCCCTCTGTCGATCGATCGGGATGACGACAAGAACCCGGTTGTCGCGTTGCGCGAGATTGCCGATGAAACGGTCGGGCTCGATCAATTAAAGACCTCGGTGGTGCGCGGCATGCAGAAGCATGTCGAAATCGACGAGCCCGAAGAGACCCATGAGCTCGAACTCGACACGACCCTGTTCGGTGTCGCCGCGCCATCCGGTGTGCTGATCGAAGAGGAAGCCGACGTCGAGGAGGAGGACCTCGATGAGGAAGATGCGGAGGAGGGGGAGGCGATCGCGGAGGAAGCCGCCGTCGACGCGGTGGCGATCGCGGAGGAAGCCGCCGTCGAGGAAGAAGACCTGGACGAGGCCGAGGAGCTCGCGGAGGACATGCTCGAAGTCGAGGAGGATGTCGATCTCGCCGATACTCCCGAGCATGACACGCCCGGTGATTTCGACGAGGACCTCTGACGGCGGGCATCGCACCCAGTCCGGCCGAAGGCGCCGCGCATGAGCTCCGCGCCGCCCCAGCAGCCTTGTCGAAACGGCGGCAGGGGCCGGAACGCGACGGGGACGGCCTCGTCATGATGCGGCAATTCGAGCTGGTCGAGCTCGTCAAATCTTACGACCCGAACGCCGAAGAAGGCGCGCTCAATCGCGCTTACGTCTATTCGATGAAGGCCCACGGCGCGCAGCTGCGCGATTCGGGTGATCCCTACTTTTCCCACCCGGTCGAGGTAGCGGGCATCCTCGCCCGGATGAAGCTCGATACTGCCTCGATCGTGACCGGCCTGCTGCACGACACCGTCGAAGACACGGTTGCCACTCTCGACGACATCGACCGGGTGTTCGGTCCCGAAATCGCCCGGCTCGTCGACGGCGTGACCAAGTTGTCGCGCATCGAGCTGCAGTCCGATCAAACCCAACAGGCGGAAAATTTCCGCAAGCTCGTCCTCGCCATGTCCGAGGACATCCGGGTGCTGCTGATCAAGCTGGCCGACCGTCTGCACAACATGCAGACTTTGCGGTTCATCAAGAGCGAGGAGCGGCGTCGGCGGATCGCACGCGAGACGATGGACATCTACGCGCCGCTTGCCGAGCGGCTCGGCATGCACCAGATGAAGGATCAGCTCGAGGATCTGGCGTTCGCCGAGCTGCACCCCGACGCGCGCGCCAGTATTCTCGTGCGACGCGACTTCCTGCGCGACAAGGGGGCCGGCGTTGTGCCGCGCATCATTGCCGAGCTCCAGCGCACGCTAGAGGCGGGCGGGCTCGCCGCCGTGGCTGTCTCTGGCCGCGAAAAGGCGCCCTATTCGATCTGGCGCAAGATGCAGCGCAAGAATGTCACCTTCGAGCAGCTATCGGACCTGATGGCCTTTCGCGTTCTCGTCGATGAGATCGGCGACTGCTACCACGCGCTGGGCATCATCCACTCGGGCTATCACGTGGTTCCGGGCCGCTTCAAGGACTTCATCTCGACCCCCAAACCGAACAACTACCGTTCGCTGCACACTGGTGTCATCGGTCCTGAACAGCAGCGGATCGAGGTGCAGATCCGCACCCGCGAGTTGCACGAGGTGGCCGAGTTCGGCGTTGCCGCTCACTGGACCTACAAACAGGGCGCCGGCAAAACCGAAGGACCGCAATACCGTTGGCTGCGCGAACTCCTGGATATCCTCGACCATGCTTCTGGGCCGGAAGAGTTCCTCGAGCATACCAAGCTCGAAATGTTCCAGGATCAGGTGTTCGCCTTCACGCCAAAGGGCGATCTGATCGCACTGCCGCGCGGCGCGACGCCGGTCGATTTTGCCTATGCGGTCCATTCGGAGATCGGCGACATCTGTGTCGGCGCGAAAATCAACAGCCGGCTGGTCCCGCTGCGCACCCAGCTAGGCAACGGTGACCAGGTCGAGATCATAACCTCGAAGGCCCAGACGCCATCTCCGACCTGGGAACGGTTTGTCGTCACCGGCAAGGCGCGCGCGCGCATCCGCCGTTTCATTCGCACCCAGCAGCGCGCTCAATACCTCGATCTCGGACGCGCCATCGTGCAAAAGGCGTTCCGCCAGGAGGGCCAGGAGTTTTCGGAACGGCCGCTCGAAGCGGTGATCAAGACGTTCAACTGCTCGACCGTCGAGGATCTCTACGTGGCGGTCGGGCAGGGGCTCGCCACCGGGCGCGCCGTGGTCAATGCCGCCTTCCCGCAGCACCACGAAGCGAAGGCCAAAGTCGTTTCGCTGGACCGGGCGCGGCGCAGGGTCAAGCGCAATGACATGGCGGTGTCGATCCGCGGCCTAATCCCGGGTATGGCGCTGCATTTCGCCGGCTGTTGTCACCCGCTGCCCGGCGATCGGATCGTCGGCATCGTGACCACGGGAAAAGGCGTGACCATCCACACGATCGACTGCGAGACGCTCGAGAGCTTCGCCGAGACGCCGGAACGGTGGCTCGATGTGGCTTGGAGCAGCGAGGACGAGGCGATTCATGTCGGCCGGCTCAACGTCACGATCGCCAACGAGCCCGGCAACCTCGGCAGCTTGACGACGGTGATCGGCAAGCAAGGCGGCAACATCAGCAATCTAAAGATCACCAACCGCTCGACGGACTTCTTCGAGATCATGATCGACATCGAGGTCGCCGATGTCAGGCAGTTGACGACGATCATCGCCGCGCTGCGCGCGACCCCGGTCATCAACTCCGTCGAACGGGCGCGCGGCTGATCACCGCTTCCGCAGGGTTCCGCGAGATGAGCCAGCATGACCGCGCTGCGGGCGCCGGGCCGAACCGGCGAGCCTGATGCGATGATCCTCGGACTCGGCAGCGATCTGATCGACATCCGTCGTATCGAGCAGGTGATCGAGCGTTTCGGGGATCGATTTCTCGACCGTATCTTCACCGAGACCGAGCGCCGGAAATGCGACCGGCGCGCCAGTCCGGCCGCGAGCTACGCCCGCAGGTTCGCCGCCAAGGAGGCATGCTCGAAAGCGCTCGGCACAGGGTTCCGGCAGGGCGTGTTCTGGCGCGATTTGGGGGTCGTCAATCTCGCTTCGGGGCAGCCTTGCATGCAGCTGACCGGAGGCGCGTTGCGCCGGCTCAAGGCGATCACGCCAGCCGGAATGACGGCCCAGCTCGACGTCACGCTCACCGACGAGCCGCCGATCGCCCAGGCTGTCGTGATCATAACCGCCGTCCCGATCTCCGCCGGCCGAGTGCCGGAAAATCTCCCGCACGCGCAGCCTTGACTCGTCACGCCGGGCTCGTCTTGATCCCGCGCCATTCAGGCTCGCAAGGAACTCCATGAAAACCAAATCTACCCCTACCGGCCTGACCAAAAGAAAATCAACAGGTAGCGTTGTTGACACGATAAAGACTGTCGTTTACGCGGTCCTGATCGCCTTAGCCGTGCGGACGGTCGCTTATGAGCCGTTCAATATTCCATCTGGCTCAATGGTACCCACGTTGTTAGTAGGTGACTATTTGTTCGTCTCCAAATTTTCATACGGATATAGCCGTTATTCCCTACCCTTTGGATTGCCGGTGTTTTCGGGACGGATATTCTTCCACCCTCCCGACCGCGGGGATGTCATCGTGTTCAAGCTGCCGACCGACAATTCGACCGACTACATCAAGCGGGTCATCGGCCTTCCCGGCGACCATATTCAGATGAAGGGCGGCAACCTCTACATCAATGACCACCTAGTCCAGCGCCGACGCATCCAGGATTATCTGTATCAAGAGGGGAACGGAACCGTCATTCCACTCGCCCAATACATCGAAACTCTACCAAATGGACGGCAACATTTAATCATCAAAATGGGAGACAATGGGCCGCTCGATAATACCCCGGTCTACGAAGTACCTTCGGGTGACTATTTTATGATGGGTGACAACCGCGACAACTCTCAAGACAGCCGCGTGCTGTCGGCCGTCGGCTATGTGCCGGCGGAGAACTTGATCGGGCGGGCGGAGTTCATCTTCTTCTCGACCGACGGATCGGCACGACTGTGGGAGATCTGGAAATGGCCGTTCGCGATCCGCTACAGTCGGTTGTTCCATGGGGTAAACTGAGAGCGCGACAGGCAGGCTTTGGCTGCGGATGATCTGGCTCAGGCAATCGGGTACGCATTCACCCGGCCCGAACTTATCGCAGAAGCCCTGACCCATCCGAGTGCGCTTGCGTCCGAGCACGGTCGCAGCCGGCGCCGCCGGAAGTCCTCCCACCGGGACTACGAGCGGCTCGAATTTCTCGGCGACCGGGTTCTGGGTCTGATCATCGCGGATCTCTTGTGGCGGCGGTTCGAGGACGAGCCCGAGGGGCACCTGACCCGCCGCCACACGCATCTCGTGCGCCGTGAGGCTCTCGCACGAGTCGCTAACGCGATCGGGCTCGGAACACATCTCGTTCTGTCACGCGCCGAGACGGCCGCTGGGGCCGCTGGCAACCCTGGCATCCTTGCCGATGTGTGCGAGGCCCTGATCGCAGCAATCTTCCTCGACGGCGGCCTCGAGGCAGCCTCGGCTTTTGTGCGCCGGTTCTGGGAGCCTTTGGTCGACGAAATGGAGGGTCCGCCGCGCGATCCGAAGACGGAACTGCAGGAATGGGCCCAGGCGCGCGGCTTGGCGCTTCCGGCCTACGAGCTCATTGAGACGAGTGGTCCCGATCACGCGCCGCTCTTTACCGTGGCGGTGAGCGTCGTGGGCTGCGAACGTGCTACCGCGACCGCCTCGTCCAAGCGCGTAGCGGAGGCGCGGGCCGCCGCGATGCTGCTCGCGCGCCTCGCTGCAGAAGCATAGAGAAGCGGCTTTGCTTTATGGGACGGGGCAGGTGCCGGGATGATCGCACCGCGGCGGTACGGGACGCGTCGTGGCCGTCAGGACTGGTGAACTTGGTCCCTCGGTACCGCTGTCGACAGTAGCGGTCACCTTGTAGGCGTAGGACGTGGCGGGGCGTAAGCCCATATCGCCAAAGCTTGGCCCTGAAACGGAGCCGAGCCTCGCAAAGTTGTTATTGCCGCTGGTCGCTCGATAGACGGTATAGGTCTGGGCACCGGCCAATGGCTTCCAGGCGATCGCGGCACCGGTATCCGAAATATCATTGACGACAACATCCGACGGAGCGGCGAGGTTCGTCGTCGATGACGCTGCCCGGCTCTGCACATTCGCGCTTGTCAACCGGTCGAGCATGCTTTTGATGGTTGTGAATTCGGCACGGCTGCTGGGCGGCGCAGGGGGCAGGCACGTAGACATACGCGGTCTCGGCCATGCTGTAGGAGCCGGGGGATTCCGGAAAAGTGGATTCGCGCTGATTGAACGACAGCAGCTTCCCCGAAAGCACGCCGCTATTTTTCGTGTTGAGCGCTCCATAAATGTGCTGAAGAATAATCCCGGCCTGATCATAATTACACTTGTCGATAAAATAATCCTTGTTGTCGGCGCAGGAGAGACCGTAGTCCACGGTCACCTGAGAATGGCCCGCGCCAATTGCGGTTTGAAAGAACAGATTGCTTTTGCTTTGATAAGGTAAGTAATGCCGATAGAACCGATACGTAGCGTCACCAATTTTCGGGTTGACGACTGCATCATTGTAACCGGAAAAAATATATATGAGCTGATGGGCGATATTGCTGGGGTCGTCGATGTCTCCGCGTCGTGCCCACTCATCGGCCTTCTCGAAGAGCGCACCCAGAGCGGGAGGGGGCCCTTTCATGCAAGGACCCGTCGCCGTCAGATCGGCGAGCAAATTGCCCGAGAGACCCTCGGCAGCCGTGCCTTGAGCGCAGTAATAAGGGCCGCCGGCGATGACGCCCACGCCTTTGACCGTGGACGACCACGAGACCCCGAACTGCACGGCCATGAAGGCGCCGGAGGATATGCCGGAGATCGAACTTTCCTTTATGTCCGCATTGTAGGCGCCCAATAAGGGCGCCGCGGTCTGCGCCAGGGCGGGTGTCAGGCCGAGCGCGATCAGCAGAACAAGCAGGCGGATGATATCGGGAATCGGGTTCTCCTACTCGGCGCGTATTGCGCGGAAGCGCAGCCGGACGTAATCGGCGATCCAGGTGCGGGTCTCGTCCATCAAGACGGGCCGCAGCAGGTCGGCCACTTCGGCGCGCGCCCGCGCACGGTCGGGTTCCGGCAGCGCGCCGAGGAAATCTTCGGCAAAGGTGTCGAGCCATGCTTCCAGCCCGGTCGGCAGAGTTGTGGGCCGCGGGATGATCGCGATCTCCTCGACGGCGAAGCCAGCGTCTTCGAGCTTTTTGCGGTAGGCATCGGTGGAGGGAAAATACCACGGGCTGAGGCGGTGCGCATCGAGCCCACGGCGGCCGAGGACCGCGCTCAGAGCAACGATGATAGCCGCGGTGTTGTCGTGGCCGCCCATCTCGGCGACAAACCTGCCGCGCGGCCTGAGCGCACGGTGCACGCCGGCAAGGACCGTTTTTTGGTCGCGCATCCAGTCGAGCGCTGCGTTGGAGAACACCGCATCGAACTCGCCGTTGAAAGTGAGGTTCTGGCCATCCATCACCCGAGCATCGATACCCCGCGCCCGCGCCGCGGCGATCATGTCCGGGCCGGCGTCGACCGCGACCACCGTCGCCCCCGCCGCGACGATCCTTTCGGTCAACACGCCGTCGCCGCAGGCAAGGTCGAGGATACGCTCCCCTGGTGCGGGAGCGAGCAGTTCGAGAACCGGGGCGCTGAGAGTCGGGACGAAATGAGCGGTCTCGGGGTAACGCTCGGCCGACCAGTGTTGCCTCGCGATCCCGGTCATCCCCTATGCCCGGTCTGCGCGGCTTGACAGGCCTCGGCTTGGCGGCGGATTTCCGACAGGGTGGTGCGCGTGGTAATCAGCTCCGGGTCCATCTTGACCTCGATGAGGGCGGCGCCCTTACGGGCGGCGGCTTCCTCGAAGGCTGGTGCGAAATCCTCGGTCCGCGTGACCGAGGCGCCAAAGACGCCGTATGCTCGGGCAAGGCCGAGAAAATCCGGGTTCTTCAGCACCGTCCCGACGACCCGGCCGGGGAAGCGCCGCTCCTGGTGCATGCGTATCGTGCCGTACATTGCGTTGTTGAAGACCAGGATGATCGGTCCGACGCCTTCGAGCGTCGAGGTGGCCAGCTCCTGCCCGGTCATCATGAACCCGCCATCGCCGCAAAAGCCGACGACCAGCCGATCGGGATGGACGAGCTTGGCTGCGACGGCGGCGGGCACGCCGTAACCCATCGCTCCGCTGGTCGGCCCCAGCTGGCGTCCCGGCCTGCGGTATTGCAGGAATCGATTCGGCCAGCCGCTGAAGTTTCCCGCATCGCTGGTAACAATAGCGTCGCCGGGAAGGCGGTCGCGCAGCCACCCCATCACTTTGCCGAGATCGAGCGCGCCGGCCGCTGCGGGCGGGACAAGGCCGGCCTCGTATTCCGAGCGCGCAACTTCGCGCCATTGAGACCAGCGCGACGCCGGCACAGGTTCCAATGCCGCTGCGGCGGCGGCGAATTCGGGCATGCCCGATTGGATCGCGAGCCTCGGGCGGAACACCCGGCCGAGCTCCTCAGCGGCGGCGTGAACGTGGATCAGCACCTTGCCGGGATCGGGGATGCCCAGCAGCGAGTAGGATTGCGAGGTGATTTCCCCGATCCGCGCGCCGACGGCGAGCAACAGGTCAGCCTCCTTGATGCGGGCCACGAGCGCCGGGCTCGCGCCGGTGCCGAGGTCGCCGACAAAGCACGGCAACCGGTTGTCGACGATGTCCTGGCGGCGGAACGAGCAGCAAACCGGCAGATCGTTTGCCTGGGCGAAGCGGGCGATGTCGCGGCACGCCTCGTCGTCCCAGCCGCTACCGCCGACCAGCATCGCCGGCCGTCGCGCAGCACCGAGGAGCCGACACAACTCGGCGAGATCGGCCGCTCCTGGATGAGCGCGCACAGCCCGGTAGGGGCCGACGGCAGCGGCCTCGCGGCGGTCGCGCAGCATGTCCTCGGGCAACGCCAGCACGACCGGGCCCGGCCGCCCGGAGGTCGCGACCTGAAAGGCCTGGTTGATCAACTCGGGGACGCGATCCGCCATGTCGATTTGCGCCACCCATTTGGCGAGGGGCGCGAACATCTGGCGGAAATCGACCTCCTGGAAGGCCTCGCGGTCGATCTGGTGGCGCGCGACCTGGCCGACCAGCACGACCATGGGTGTCGAATCCTGAAAGGCCGTATGGATGCCGATCGACGCGTTGCAGGCGCCGGGGCCGCGAGTTACCAGCAGCACCCCGGGCTTGCCGGTGAGCTTGCCGTAGGCCTCGGCCATAAAGGCGGCGCCACCTTCCTGGCGGCAGGTAACGAGACGGATCTCAGGGGCGTCGAACAGCGCGTCGAGCACCTCGAGATAGCTCTCGCCGGCGACGCTGAAGGCCATGTCGACTCGATGGGCGCGGAGCGCGGCGACGACGAGCTGGCCACCGCTGAGAAAATTCGTCGTCATCGCCTCACCTGACCCTCGTTGCACCTTGGCCATTTGAGACGATGGAGGGGCCGGACGGAAGAGGCTTGATCGACCGGGATACTTTGCAGCCCGGCGTCATATAATCGACTAACTCGTCAGCCCCTATCGGTATCGTGGAATCGCGATCCATCGGGTCGCGGGAGACGCGCAGGCGATAAATTGCTAGGCTTGCGCGCTTGCGACTTCTTTTGTCGCGGGAAGCGTGCCAGGCCCGAGACGATCATGGACGATCAGCGCAGCGAAGTTCTTGAACCCCCCGGACGCGTGAGAGTGGACGACGGCGTCGGTCGTGCTCCCCAGCCGGGGGGAGTCGTGTCCAAGCCGGCGCGGCATTCGCGGCTGCGGCCGTTTCTCTGGCTGTTGCTGGTCGTCGCGATAGTTGCCGGCGCGGTGTGGTATTTCCCGCGGCCCGACACTCAGCCGAAAAATGGCGGCCGCCCGCCATCCGGCGCTCCCGTACCGGTCGGGGTGGCGCCGGCCGAGAAGGGCGACATGCCGGTCACGCTGAGCCAGCTCGGCACCGTCACCCCGCTGGCGATGGTCACTGTAAAGACACAGATCAGCGGCTACCTGATGCAGGTCGCCTTCAAGGAAGGCCAGATGGTCAACAAGGGCGACTTCCTCGCCCAGATCGACCCGCGCCCATATCAGGTGGCGCGCGAACAGGCCGAGGGCCAGCTGGCCAAGGATCAGGCCTTGCTGAAAAATGCCCAGCTCGACCTCGTTCGTTACAACACTTTGGTCGCGCAGAACTCGGTCGCCAAGCAGACGCGCGATACGCAGGAATCACTGGTCGGGCAATACCAGGCGACAATCAAATCCGATCAGGCGCAGATCGATGCGCAGAAGCTGAACCTCGCCTATTGCCGCATCGTCTCGCCGGTCACCGGGCGGGTCGGGCTGCGTCAGGTCGACCCGGGCAATTACGTGCAGACCAGCGATCCGAACGGCATTGTCGTCGTCACCCAGCTGCAACCGATATCGGTGATCTTTACCCTGCCCGAGGATAATCTGCCCGAAGTGATGAGGCGGGTGCGGGCGGGCGCTACGTTGCCGGTCACCGCCTACGATCGCACTGGGACGAACGAGATCGCCCAAGGTAAGCTCGACACGGTCGACAACCAGATCGATACCACGACCGGCACCGTCAAATTGCGAGCGATTTTCGACAACGAGCAGGAGAGCCTGTTTCCCAACCAGTTCGTCAACGTCAAGCTCCTCGTCAATACGCTGCACGATGCCGATATCGTGGCCAGTTCAGCGATACAGCGCGGCGCGCCGGGCACCTTCGTCTATGTAGTCAAGCCGGACAGGACCGTCGCTGTCCAGAAAGTGAAGCTGGGGCCCGGCGATGGCCAGCGAATCGCCATCCTCACCGGTCTCAAGCCGGGTGACAGTGTCGTCATCGACGGCGCCGACCGACTGCGCGACGGCGCCAAGGTGACGGTGGCCCCGGCGGAACGCCCCGATGATGCCGCCGGCCGGACCGCGCCGCAGCAGGGTGGGCAGGAGGCGGTCGGACCCGGGGGTCAGCGCCCGGCTCAGCCGCAAGATCAGCAGGAGCAGGGGCGCGGGCGGCGACGGAGCACCCCGTGAGCCAACCTGGTTGGTCACCCGGCGGTACCCCAACCCGCCTCATTGCGCTCAACACCCGCTCCCGCAGTGTGTAAAGGCTGGGAGAGCGGGGACCCGGCGCGCCAGCGACGGGTGCGTGAAGGTTTCGGCAGTTTCGCGAAATGAGCCCTTCTCGCATTTTCATTCTCCGCCCGGTGGCGACGACGCTGCTGATGGCGGCGATCATGCTGGTGGGCGTCTTCGCCTATCGCTTTCTGCCGCTTTCGGCTTTGCCCGAGGTCGATTATCCCACGATCCAGGTGCAGACCTTCTACCCGGGCGCCAGTCCGGACGTGATGACCTCTTCGGTCACCGCACCGCTCGAGGTGCAGTTCGGCCAGATGCCGGGGCTCAATCAGATGTCGTCGACGAGCTCGGCCGGAGCCTCGGTAATCACCCTCCAATTCAGCCTCGATCTCAATCTCGATGCGGCCGAGCAACAGGTTCAAGCGGCAATCAACGCGGCCGGCAATCTGCTGCCTGCGGATCTGCCGGCGCCGCCGATCTACGCCAAGGTGAACCCTGCCGACGCGCCAATTCTGACCCTTGCCCTGACCTCGAAAACCATGCCGCTGACCGAGGTCGAGGATTTCGCCGACACCCGCCTCGCGCAAAAGATTTCGCAATTGCCGGGCGTCGGTCTGGTCACGATCAGCGGTGGACATCGCCCGGCGGTGCGCATCCAGGCGAACTATCGTCAGCTCGCCGCCTACGGGCTAAATATCGACGATCTGCGCACGACGCTCGCCACCGCCAATGTCAATGTGCCGAAGGGCAGCTTCGACGGGCCGAGCCGGGCCTACACGATCAACGCCAATGATCAGATCAGGAAGGCCTCCGACTACAACGATCTGGTGGTCGCCTACCGTAACGGCGCACCGGTAAAGCTGTCGGACGTCGCCGAGGCCAAAGAAGGGGCGCAGAACACCAAGCTTGCCGCCTGGGTGAACACGCAGGAAGCGGTCATCCTCAATATCCAGCGCCAGCCCGGCGCCAACGTCATCGAGGTCGTCGACGGCATCCAGAAGCTGCTGCCCCAGCTCAGAGCGGCGCTTCCCGCCGCCGTCGACGTCGAGGTGCTGACAGACCGTACCACGACCATCCGCGCCTCCGTGGCCGATGTCGAATTCGAGCTCGGGCTCGCGGTTATCCTCGTCGTGGTGGTGATCTTCCTGTTTCTGCGCAGCCCATCGGCGACCCTGATCCCGAGCTTGTCGGTGCCGCTGTCGCTGGTCGGCACCTTGGCGGTGATGTATCTCGCCGGCTTCAGCCTCAACAACCTCTCGCTGATGGCACTGACGATCGCCACCGGCTTCGTCGTCGACGACGCGATCGTCATGATCGAGAATATTTCGCGCTACATCGAGGCTGGCGATCCGCCGTTGCAGGCGGCGTTGAAAGGCTCCGAGCAGATCGGCTTCACCATCATCTCGCTGACGATCTCGCTGATCGCGGTGCTGATACCGCTCCTCTTCATGCCCGATGTGGTCGGCCGGCTGTTCCGCGAATTCGCCATTACGCTCGCGGTCACCATCATCATCTCCGCCGTGGTTGCGTTGACCCTGGTGCCGATGATGTGCGCCAAGATCCTGCGCCGCCGCCGCGCCTCGGAAATGTCGCTGGTGGCGCGCCGCAGCCAGCAATGGTTTGACGCGCTGATCGCCGGGTACGGAAGATTGTTGAGCTGGGTCCTCGATCACCAGCCACTAACCCTGCTGGTCGCGGTCGCTACCCTCGCTCTCACGATCTTTCTTTATGTCGTGATCCCGAAGGGCTTTTTCCCGGTCCAGGATACCGGGCTCATTCAGGGGGTGTCCGAAGCCGCCCCTTCGGTCTCCTTTGAAGCGATGGCGCAGCGTCAGCAGGCACTGGCGGCCGTCATCCTCAAGGACCCGGATGTCGTGAGCCTCTCGTCCTTCATTGGCGTCGATGGCACCAATCCGACGCTCAACACCGGCCGTTTTCTGATCAATCTGAAGCCCCGCGACGAACGCAGCACCTCGGCCAGCGATGTGATCCGGCGACTGGCGCGCGAGACCCAAGATGTCAGCGGCATCACGCTTTACATGCAGCCTGTCCAGGATCTGACGATCGACGCGACCGTCAGCCGCTCGCAGTACAATTTCGTTCTCGAGGATGCCAACCCGAACGAATTCGCCGTTTGGGTCCCGAAATTGCTGCAGCGCCTGCAGCAGATCCCACAGCTCGAGGACGTCACCAGCAATTTCGGGGAAAACGGTCTTTCCGCTTATGTCCTGATCGACCGTGCCACGGCTTCTCGATTCGGCATCACGCCGGCGACGGTTGACAATGCGCTTTATGATTCGTTCGGGCAGCGCATCGTATCGACAATCTTCACAAACAACAACCAGTACCGGGTCATTCTGGAAGCAGATCCCGAATTACAGCAGTCATTGAGCTCGTTGGGATCGATCTATCTGCCGTCATCGACCGCGACCAACGGTCAGGTTCCGCTGTCGGCGATCTCCCAGGTACAGGAACAAACGGCGCCTCTACAGATCGACCATCTCGGCCAATTCCCATCGACGACCTTATCGTTCAACCTGGCGCCAGGCGCCTCCCTGGGCGAGGCGGTGAACGCGATTAAACAAGCCGAGCAGGAACTCGGCTTGCCAGCCAGCATGATCACAGTCTTCCAGGGCGCGGCGCTGGCATTTCAGGCGGCGCTCGGCAACGAGCTGATCCTGATCATCGCGGCGATCATCACAATGTACATCGTGTTGGGAGTGCTTTACGAAAGCTTCATCCACCCGATCACGATCCTGTCGACCTTGCCTTCAGCCGGCCTCGGGGCACTGTTGGCCTTGATGATCGACGGCAGCGACCTCAGCGTCATCGCGATCATCGGCATCATCCTGTTGATCGGCATCGTCAAGAAGAATGCGATCATGATGGTCGACTTCGCCCTCGACGCCGAGCGCACCGAGGGCAAGCCGCCGCGCGAGGCGATCTATCAAGCCTGCCTGTTGCGCTTCCGACCGATCCTGATGACCACAATGGCGGCGCTGTTTGCTGCGCTGCCTCTGATGCTCGGCAGTGGAACCGGCGCGGAATTGCGCCATCCCCTTGGGGTCACCATTGTCGGTGGTCTGATCGTCAGCCAGCTGCTGACTTTGTTCACCACCCCCGTCATCTATCTCGGCTTCGACCGGCTCGGCAGCGCGTTTCGTCGGCGTTTCAGTGATGCCGCAGCCAGCCCGCAGGGCACCGGCCGATGAACCCTTCGGTACCGTTCATCAGACGGCCGGTCGCGACCACGTTGTTGACGATCGGCATCGCTCTCGCCGGGTTCTTCGCCTACCTGCAACTGCCGGTGGCGCCGCTGCCGCAAGTTGATTTTCCGACCATTTCCGTATTTGCGACTATGCCTGGCGCGAGCCCGGACACCATGGCAACGACCGTCGCGACACCCCTCGAGCGCCATCTCGGGATCATTGCCGATGTCAGCGAAATGACGTCGCAGAGCACGGTCGGCACGTCGCGCATCACTCTGCAATTCGGTCTCAGCCGGAACATCGACGGGGCCGCCCGCGACGTCCAGGCCGCGATCAACGCAGCGCGCGCAGATCTTCCGACCAGCCTCCGCCAGAACCCGACCTATCGCAAGGTCAACCCAGCCGACGCCCCTGTCGCAATCCTGGCGATGACTTCCGCCACGCTGACGCGTGGCCAGATCTACGATGCCGCCTCCACCGTCATTCAACAGGCGCTCTCGCAGATCGACGGCATCGGCCAGGTCGTGATCAGCGGCGCCTCGCTGCCGGCCGTGCGGGTCGAGCTCAACCCGCTCGCGTTGTTCAAATACGGGATTGGACTGGAGGACGTACGCGCCGCACTCGCCTCGGCCAATGCGCACAGCCCCAAGGGCGCATTCGCAGACGGCGACCGCCGGTATCAGATCTACACCAACGACCAGGCGAACCGCGCCGCCGATTATCGGCCGCTGGTGATCGCCTATCGCGACGGTGCGGCGGTGCGGCTGACCGATGTCGGAGAGGTCCGCGACTCGGTCGAGAATGTACGCAATCAGGGGCTGTCGAACGGCAAGCCGGCGGTCCTGGTGTTCCTCTACCGGCAGCCCGGTGCCAACATCATCGAGACCGTCGATCGGGTGAAGGCGGTTCTGCCGCAGCTCGAGGCGTCGATCCCCAGCGCGATCAATGTCGACCTGACCATGGACCGTACGACGACGATCAAGAGCTCGCTGCACGACGTGCAGCGTACGCTGCTGATCGCGATCGGCCTCGTCATCCTCGTGGTCTTTCTGTTCCTGCGCAATCTGCGCTCGACCCTGATCCCGACGGTTGCGGTACCGGTATCGCTGATCGGCACGTTCGGAGCGATGTACCTCTTGGGTTACAGCCTCGACAATTTGTCGCTGATGGCGCTGACGGTCTCGACCGGGTTCGTCGTCGACGACGCGATCGTCGTCCTCGAAAATGTGACGCGGCACATCGAGGCGGGGATGCCGCGAATGCAGGCGGCCTTGCAAGGTGCCGGCGAGGTCGGCTTTACCGTCTTGTCGATGAGCCTCTCGCTGATCGCCGTCTTTGTGCCGATTCTGCTGATGGGAGGCATCATCGGGCGGCTGTTCCGCGAATTCGCGATGACCCTGTCGGTCGCGATCATGATTTCGCTGGTCGTCTCGCTGACGACAACGCCGATGATGTGCGCCTATCTGCTCCATGACCGGCGCCACGGCTCCCGCGGGCGGCTGTATCGGGCCGGCGAGCGCTCATTCGAAGCAATGCTGACCCTCTACGACCGCACTCTGCGCGGGGCATTGCAATGGCCGGCGCTTGTCATGTTGAGCCTGCTGGCGACGCTGGGCTTCGCTGTTTACCTGTTCATGATCGTCCCCAAGGGGTTCATTCCTCAACAGGACAATGGATTGCTGATCGGCGGCATCCAAGCCGACCAGAGCATCTCCTTCCAGCTGATGCAGGAGAAGCTGACGCAGTTTGTCGATATACTGCGCCAGGATCCGGCGGTGCAGACCGTCAATGGGTTTACCGGCGGCAGCCAGACCAATTCCGGCTTTGTCTTTGTGGTTTTGAAACCACTGTCGGAGCGCGGGGTTTCGGCCCAGCAAGTCATGGGCCGGCTGCGCCCGAAGCTCAACCAGGTTGCGGGGGCACGGCTCTTCTTACAGCCGGCGCAGGACATCCGCATGGGCGGGCGGGCGAACAATGCTCAGTACCAATATACCCTGCAGGCCGACAACACCGCAGAGATCTACGACTGGGCCCCCAAGGTCGAAGCCGCCTTGCAGCAGCTGCCGCAGCTGACCGACGTCAATCTCGACCAGCAGCAAAAGGGGCTCGAGACCGATCTGGTCATCGACCGCGCGACCGCGGCGCGCCTCGGGCTGACCGTCAGCCAGATCGACAATACGCTATACGACGCCTTCGGCCAGCGGCAAGTGTCGACGATCTACGCCGCACAGAACCAATATCACGTGGTCATGGAGGTGGCGCCCGAATTCTGGCAAAGCCCGGACACCCTGAAGCAGATCTATGTCAGCACCAGTGGCGGCGCGGTCAGCGGCACGCAGGCGACCCAACCACTGGCGGGAACAGTGGTCGCGAAGGTGCCGCCCGCAAACAGCACGACCGCAGTTACCGGCGCCGCGCAGATCGCCGGCAACGCCGCCCGCAACGCGGCAAACAACGCGCTCGCCAACACCGGTCGCAGCAACACCTCGACCGGCGCCGCGGTCAGCACTTTTCACGAGACGATGGTGCCGCTCTCCGCCTTCGCCCATTTTGGCCCGGGCAATACACCGCTCGCGGTCAATCACCAAAACCTCTTCGTCGCCTCGACAATCTCGTTCAATCTCGCTCCTGACGTCTCGCTCAGCCAGGCGACTGCGGTGATCGAGGATCAGATGCACCGTCTTGGTGTGCCGGCGTCGATCCATGGCAGCTTTCAGGGCACCGCCAAGGTGTTTCAGCAATCGCTCGCCAATGAGCCCTATCTGATCGCCGCCGCGGTGCTCGCCGTCTATATCGTGCTGGGCGTGCTCTATGAGAGCTACGTCCACCCCATCACGATCCTGTCCACCCTGCCCTCGGCAGGAGCGGGCGCGGTGCTAGCGATGATCGCGACCAACACCGAGTTCAGCATCATGGCGCTGATCGGCGTCATCCTGTTGATCGGCATCGTCAAAAAGAACGCGATCATGATGATCGATTTCGCGCTCGATGCCGAGCGCAGCTTGGGCCTGAGCTCGCAGGAGGCAATATATCAGGCCTGCCTCAAACGCTTCCGCCCGATCATGATGACGACGATGGCGGCCATGCTCGGGGCCGTGCCGCTGGCTATCGGGTACGGCGAGGGCGCCGAATTGCGTCGGCCGCTCGGCATTTCGATCGTCGGCGGGCTGATCGTCAGCCAATTGCTGACCCTCTATACGACGCCGGTCATCTATCTCTACCTCGACCGCTTCCGGTTGTGGGCGCAGCAGCACTGGCGGGTGCGCCATCCGCGCCTGCACCGGGGTCAAATCCCCGCACCCGGAGAATAAGAGCACCTCGAGCGACTTTGGGGGGAAGACCAAGAGTGTGTCGCGACCTATCCTCTTTCCCGCACTGCGGGAGAGAGGCAGTTTGCATCGGTGCAGCGCTGCTCGTGCTCTCGGCGTGCACGGTGGGGCCGGATTACCGACAGCCCAGTGCGCCGGTGCCGGCGCTCTACAAGGAGGCCGGCTGGAAAGTCGGCGAGCCGCTCGATGCGATCGACCGCGGCGCTTGGTGGTCGGTCTATAACGATCCAGTGCTCAACGGGTTGGAACGACAGATCGATATTTCGAATCAGAACCTGCAAGCCGCCGAGGCGGCGTTCCGCCAGGCGGAATGGATCGTTGCCCAGGCTCGCGCCGGCTTTTTCCCGACCGCAACCGTGAACGCGAGCGCTCAGCGCTCGCGCGGCGGCGGCGCTGCCGGCTCCGGGACCACTCCCGTCGGGGGCGGCGGTGGTGGGGGCAACATCAGCAACTTCTTCAGTACGTCGACTGCGGCGAGTTGGACGCCCGATTTGTGGGGACGAGTTCGCCGTACAGTCGAAAGCAATGTTGCGAGCGCACAGGCCAGCGCCGGCGATCTCGCCAGCGTCCGTTTGGCGGCGCAAGGGCTACTTGCCAGCGACTATCTGCAATTGCGCGTCGCAGACGAGCTGAAGCGCCTGCTCGACGCCACTGCAGTGGCATTTGCCGAGTCGCTGCGCATCACCCGCAATCAATACGCGGCCGGCATCGCCGACCAGTCTGCGGTAGCCCAGGCGGAGACCCAATTGCGCAGCACCGAGGCGCAGGCGGTCGCGGTCGGCGTCACCCGCGCGCAGCTCGAGCATGCGATTGCGGTGCTGATCGGCAGGCCGCCCGCCGAGCTGTCGATCGCGCCAACCGATGTCGTCACCGAAGTGCCGGTGATACCGGCCGGTCTGCCGTCGGCATTGCTCGAGCGGCGTCCGGATATTGCAACGGGCGAGCGGCTGATGGCGGCGGCCAACGCGCAGATCGGGGTCACGGTGGCCGCGTTTTACCCGACGATCACCCTTTCCGCCGATTACGGCGTTATGGCGCTCCAGATCGCCAAGCTGTTTACCGATCAGGCGCGCTTCTGGGCGTTCGGATCGAACCTCGCCGAGACCGTCTTCGACGCGGGCGCGCGCAGTGCGGTCGTCGAGGAGGCAAGGGCGTTTTTCGATCAGAGTATCGCGAATTACCGGCAGACCGTGCTGACCGCCTTCGAGCAGGTCGAAGACCAGCTCGCCGCACTGCGCATTCTCGCCCAGCAAGCAGAGGTCGAGGCTGCGGCGGTCAAGTCGGCGCGCGAAGCGGAGCGCATTATCAACAATCAATGGCTGGCTGGGACGGTCGCTTATACCAGCGTCGTTGTCGCGCAGACTGCTGCTCTCGCCAATGAGGAGACGGCGCTCAACATCCGGCAGAGCCGGCTGGTCGCCAGCGCCGCGCTGATCCAGGCACTGGGTGGCGGCTGGAGCACGGGCCAGCTGCCGAGCCGCGAGCACATCGACGAGGACGCGCCGCTCAATTTCAGCCCCTTCCCGCCTCCGGTCGACGAGGTGCGAACCAAATGACCCATGACGCAGGCGCCCGGAGGGTGGAGCCGCTGAGCGCTGCTCCACCCGATGCATCGCGCGCTCCCGTCGGATCGGGCGGCGGGAGCGCAGATCCCCTTAAGCCGCGAGGTGGTGGGCACCCCGTTTGGCCGGCGGGCGCGGCGCAGGAACGGGACCTTGTGGGCCGTGGTCATCGTTCGAGTACTGGAACTGCACCGGTGCGGTTTTGCCACCCGCGACCGGGACCTCCTGACACACCTTGGTCAACGGATTGGCTTCGAAGACTGGGAAATCCCCGCATTCCTCGCCCTGCCGCGATGTCCAGCCGAGCAGCGATGTCTTCCCTCCGTTGATCACCTGCTCGACATCCGGATCGGTGCGCGCCTCGTTGAGCTCGTGATAAAACGTCGCTACGATGTTCTTCCAAGACGCATCGAATACCGGGATGCCATTGGTCTTGCCATTGGCCGTCTCGGAGTACACCCCGATCGCGTAATAAATCGTCTTGCCGCCGGCCTGAACCGAACCGTGATAGCCGCCGAGCCCGTTGAGAGAATCGGCTTCCTCCTCCTCGGGCACGCCCCGGCGTTTGGTGTCCGCCCTGTGACCTCCCTGAGTCCCGCCGGGGGCCGCATTGTCGTTCAGCACGGTACCGCGGGGCAGCATGAAGTTGAACACCGTGGAGCTCAGATCAAAGCTCGCAAATTTGCCCTGGCCATTCAGCTGAGTAACCAGCTGCTCGACATCGCCTTGCGAGAAATGGGCCGGCACCGGGCCAGGCAGCTTCTGCGAGGACATGAATTTGCTGGTCGGCACAGCATTGAAATATTGCGCCATGACATTGTTGAGCGTGGGTTCGGTCATGGCTGCCGCGAGGGCCCAATCGATGTTCTGGATATCGCTCGCCTGCCAACTGTCGCCCGCGATGTAAAAATTTGTGAAGGTCAGACTAGCGATCGTCTTGCCGCCGTGAAAGACCAGATCGTGCGCCGGCGATGGCGGCAAACCCGGCGCGATCTGCTCCGGCTCCATGTCGGGGACGCCTGCCATAACTCGGTACTTGTGTTCCGCCGGCGATCCTTTCCGGACGTGGATGTTCATCGGCCGCACACGGCGCGGCTTTGCGCTGTCACTGGGCATTGGAATCTCCTCCATTTGATTGCCGACGCTCAACACTACATCGCTAACCACCCGCTTCAGTGTGAGACGGGTCACACTGACGTAGCCAAACGGTGCCGAAATTCGCGTCGGTCGCCGATAGATGGTTAAACCATCTTGATGTCCGCCACATCGGAGCTTGCTCGGGCATACTGGAGCAATGTCCCGATCTGTTCTCGTCCGTTATCAGTACCCAACAAGAGTCGACGACGTATTTCGTGAATGACCGCGATACTGTACGATTGAAATTTACAAGTGGCAGACCGGCCCAATTCGCTGTTCGGCAAGCGACCAGAGGGGAGAGAGATGACATACCAAACTGCGGATCGTCCGCGCTACCTGGTTCCAGCCCTGGGGAGCGTCTATACGGCTCTCAAGGTTTATAGTTGGCCGCTGGTACGCGCCGCGACGGGGTTCTTCTTCGTGCCCCACGGGATGCAGAAGCTGCTCGGGTTCTGGGGCGGTGACATTGCGCGGACTGCTGAGGGGTTTGCCAAGCAAGGGTTGGAGCCGCCGCTGTTCTGGGCCTATTACATCGGTTGCCTCGAACTCCTCGGCGGGCTCTGCCTCATTCTTGGCCTGTTGACCCGGCCGGTGGCGGCGCTGTTCGTCGGCTTCATGTTCGTCGCAGCATTCCACGTCCATATGCCGATCGGCTGGTTCTGGAACGCTCGTGGCATGGAGCTGCCACTCTATCTGCTGCTGATTTGCCTGGCGATCCTGATCCGTGGTGGCGGACCACTGTCGCTCGATCGCCGCCTCGGCCGCGAAATCTGAGGCGGGCGTGACGTCGCGAAGCGGGAGTGAGGCGCGGCTCGGCGTCGATATCGGCGGCACCTTTACCGATGTCGCGCTTGAGGCGGGAGGGCAGCGTTACAGCGCGAAGATCCTGACTACCCCGGAGGCGCCCGAGCACGCCGTTCTCGAGGCGATCGGGGTGGTGCTGCGCGACGCGTCGCTCACCCCGGGCGATCTGTCGATCATCATTCACGGCACGACCCTGGCGACCAATGCGATCATCGAGCGCAAGGGGGCCAAGACCGCCTTTCTGACCACAGAAGGCTTCCGCGACACGATCGAGATCCGGCACGAGAACCGGTTCGAGCA
>WNFR01001398.1_pt1 | contig 37528 bp, 37 predicted proteins | sample 5400221 | NCBI WGS metagenome assembly WNFR01 (sample SAMN13153357, study PRJNA577476) | soil metagenome | isolation source: 40 cm soil under Madrone tree | place: USA:California | collected 2016-06-14 | reverse complement strand
TGTTTCGCGAGTCCTGCCAATCGCGAGGCCCTGCCCGTGCTGAAGCTTTAGCAAAACCGTCTGAGCCTTGTAAAGCAAAAGAGCCGCAGAGACTGGCAATCCGCGCAGAAATGTCATCGACAGTTATTCACTCCACTGTCTTCTCCGGATTTCCCGGGGCGAAGTTGTCGAAGGAGCCTGGAAAATTCTGTTTTGCTAAACGTGAGCGCCTTTGGGCGCGCAAAGCGTTAGGCCATTTAACGAGTCGATTAACCAATGCGGAAACGGATATCGCGAACGACTTTGGTGCCGAAGCGTCGTTTTAGTTTTCGCAAGATGTCGGTCTTCGAAACCTGATCGAGTTCGTAGTGCAGCGCCGGCTGCAGGACACGGACATACAAAATACCCTCGCGCAAGGCGACGGGTGCCGAATGCGCGGCAATAAATTCGCCGACGATGTTATGCCACGCTTCCACGACCTCGACTTCGTGCAGCCGCTCGCGCAGGCCGAGTCGCTGCATGATCTTCGGCAACACGTCACTTGTGGATTGATAGCGGTCAGCCCGTTGCTTCGGCTCAGGCAGACCGCGCCATTCGGCGATAGCAATGGCGCGGAGGTCTGAATTCATCGGCTGATTATTTAGCCAGGGAAGTTAGAGAGATAAACGAAAATCGTTAAAGGGTTATATCGTTAATCGGTGTGGAAGCGGCTATCTCAGCCACAAATCACGATTTGCGATTTAACGAATCACCCGACGCTTTGCGTCAATACTTCCGCCGCATGTTGCTCGGCAAAATATTTAGTTCGGTCCGGTATTTGGCGACAGTGCGGCGGGCAATTGGAATTCCGCGCTCGCTCAGAATCTCAACGATCTCCTTATCACTCAACGGTGAATTTCCGTCCTCGGCCTTCACCAGATCCAAGATCGCTTCTTTCACGCTCGTGTTGCTCATCGATTCACCCCCGGCGGTTTGATAACCAGGCGTGAAGAAGTACTTCATCTCGAAGACGCCTTGCGGCGTCGACATGTATTTGCCGGAGATGGCGCGGCTCACGGTCGTTTCATGCACGCCAACCGCGTCGGCAATTTGCACCATCGTCATAGGTTTTAGATGCGCCGACCCGCGCTCGAAGAATTCGCGTTGTCGACTCACAATCTGGTGCGCGATATTCGAGATGGTTTGCTGGCGCTGGTGAATCGATTTGATCAGGAATTTCCCGCTCCGGATCTTGTCGCGAATGTAATCTTTCACCTCGCTGCCGTTTCCGTCCTGCGACATGATGTCCTTGTAGGTGTTGCTGATGCGGAGGTGCGGAATCTGTTCGCCATTTAGGATTACCTGGTAATCTCCGTTCACTTTTTCCACGGTCACGTCGGGCAAGACATAATTTTGCGGCGCGGCCGCGAATATCTGGCCGGGCCGCGGATCGAGCTGCGAGATACTGTTCGCGCATTTCTGCACCTGTTCGACGCCAACTCCCATGCGCCGCGCAATTTCCGGGAAGCGTCGTTTGCCGAGGTCCTGCATGTGCTCGAAAATAATTCTGTACTCCAGGCTGCTTTGTTTGCCTTCGCGCTTCAATTGAATGAGCAAACATTCACGGAGATCTCGCGCGCCCACTCCCGGAGGGTAAAAGCTCTGGATAAGTGTGAGCATGTTCTCAAAATCTTCCTGGGCAATGCCGGTGTTGAGCGCCATCTCCTCCGGCGTGGTCTGGAGGAATCCGCTATCGTCGATGTTGCCAACGATTAATTCAGCCGTCTTGCGATCGTCGGCATTGAGCGCGGTTTGATTGAGTTGACCCATCAGATGTTGTTGCAGCGTCTCCTGCGTGGCGATGGAATCGAAAAAGAACTGCCGCTTTTCCTCCGCTTCCTGCGAACGCCCGCTATAGCTGCTCGATTGCGCCATGTAATCGCGCCATTCCTCATCCAGCTTCGCCAGTTGATCGAACTCAGCTTTAAAGTCTTCCTCCGCCGCCGCCTTCTCTTCCGCCTCGTTCGTCGGTTCGCCCGGCAGCTCTTCCAGCACCGGATTGGTTTCCATTTCCTGCTGAACGAGATTGCGTAACTCGAGTAACGGCGCCTGCAGGATGAGCAGGCTTTGCTGAAGCTGCGGAGCCAGGACCTGTTGCAGAGATAAGCTCTGCGTCTGATGCATTCCTTGGCCAGCCATGTCCTTGGAGTTTACCGAGTCAAGCGCCGAGAGGCAAGCAATTTGCGGGCCGCGCGTGAAAAAGCCATTCGGTCAAGTGCCCGGCAGCGTCCAGCGGGAATGCGACTTGCTACCCAATGAACGAGCCACACTTTTTGAAATGAAACCATTCGTTGCGCCTCTTCTGTTTGCCGGCGCCCTTTCTCTTATCTCGTCCACGAGCGCGCAGGCGCCCGCGCAAAAAGATGACCAAACGGTCTTACAATTGGTCAAGGAAGTGCAGACGCAGCAATTGGAAATTGCCGCTAATCAAGTCAAGATCGAAACCAAACTCGCAGACGTTGCCGAGGCCGTTCGCATCGCGCGAATTTACGCAAGCCGGAGCCGCTAATGAATCGCAAGTTCACTCTCCTTTTTTTGCTCCTGCCAATCGCACTTGCGATCGGTCTGAGCCACGCGCAAACGCCAATGATTGTCGTTCCAGCCGCCTCACCCGCACTACCTGTTACGACGACGACCACTGCAACGGTTGCGACGTCGCCTTCGGATTCGGCCTCATTGGCGAGCGTCATCAAACTGCTCCACGAAATGAAAGCTGCGAATGCCGAGACGCTGAAAAAACAGGAAGCCGTCTTGCAGCAGTTGGATGAATTGCAAAAGGCCTCCGAGCAGATGAAGGCCTTCGGCAAACGCGGCTAAGATCAACAATAAGGCCGATTGAGCCTTCATCGGCAGTCCTAGAGCACAGTTACTTTTTCTTCGGCTCTACCTTGCGATAAAGCGTAGCCATGCTGATGCCGAGCATGCTCGCCGCCTTTTCGCGCGAACCACCGCAATGAGCCAGGGTCGCCTCGATGTAGCCGCGCTCCTGTTGCTGCACAAAATCGTCCAATGGCTGACCCACTGGCATGGCCGCTCGTGCTTCCTCGATCACTTCACCCGCCGCGTGACTGACAAGATGCGGCGGCAGATCGGTGGGCAAAATCATATCGTCGTCGCATAAAGCGCAGGCCCGCTCAATCGCGTTCTCGAGCTCGCGCACATTGCCGGGATAATCGTAATGACACAAAATATCGACCGCTTGCGGGTCGATCTTCTTCGGCTCCCCGCCGCTCGCGCTGGCTTGTTTTTGTAAAAAGTGATTCACAAGCAGCGGCACATCCTCGAGCCGTTCGCGTAACGGCGGAATCTCAATCGGTATGACGGCCAGCCGATAATAGAGGTCCTCGCGAAAAGTTCCGTCCTTCAGTTTCGGCATCAACGGTTCATTCGTCGCGCCTACCACTCGCACATTCACGGGCGAACTCTTGTTGTCACCCACTCGTCGGACTTCCCGTTCCTGCAACACGCGCAACAGCTTCGTTTGCAACGGGGGCGCCATTGAGTTCACCTCATCCAGAAAAATCGTGCCGAGATTCGCTTCCTCGAACAATCCGCGTTTGTCCGCCACCGCCCCGGTGAATGCGCCCTTCTTGTGGCCGAACAATTCCGATTCGAGTAAATTCTCCGGCAACGCGCTGCAATTGATCGCCACAAACGGATGATGCTGCCGATTGCTATTGAAGTGCAGGCCGCGCGCCACCAATTCCTTGCCCGTGCCGCTTTCGCCCTGAATCAACACGGTGCTGTCGGTATCCGCCACTTTATTAATCAAATTGTAAACGTTCTGCATTTTCCGGCTCGTCCCGATAATGTTTTCAAACCGGTAACGGTTTTTTAGTTCCTTGCGGAGATAAACGTTCTCGCGCAGCGCCGCCTGATAATCGAGCGCTCGCTGCACTGTCATTTGCAGCTCGTCGATCTTAAACGGCTTGGTCACGTAATCGTACGCGCCCATCTTCATCGCCTCGACCGCCGTTTCCACGGTGCCATAAGCTGTGATCAAAACCACCGCCGTTTGCCGATGATGCTCGCGCACATGACGCAGCACGTCGAAGCCGGTCATCGTTTCCATCTTGATGTCGGCGACCACCACTTGCGGGGCGATACTGTCGAGCTGCTCGATTGCTTTCGCCGCGGAATTAAACGGGAAAACCTGGTGGCCCTTTTCCCGACAGAGAGTAACGATGACTTCCACCATGGCGGGTTCGTCATCGATGATAATGATCTTGGCCATAAAATCTCAGCGCGGAGAATATTTCAAATTTGAGAAAAAGAAAGCTGAAATGAGAATCGGAGTGTCACACGTCGTTATGCGCATGTCCATCGACCATCGTCCAGGGCACGACTTTATCGAACGCGACAATCTCCTCGAAAACATCGCGCTCGCCTTCCAGCGGAATCGCGATTAGGTCCGCCAAAGCACCCGAAGTGATCCGCCCCAAGAATGATTGTCGATCTAAGGCGCGTGCCGGATTGACCGTCACCATTTCAAGAATCTCCCGCGGCGAAAGCCTCGGCTTATTTCTTTGCATCTCGCGTATCTCGGCGAACAAACTCAAGTCGTCATTGCTCGCGAGGCTGTCCGTGCCGAGACAAATGTTAAAACCAAGCTCACGCAATTTCTCCAGCTGAAACGGCGAGTGGTCAAAGTATCTGTGGCTGCGCGGCGAATGAGCGATGTGAAACCGGTTTGTCGATCTTGCCAGCAAATCGAAATCGCTCTTGGCAAGTTCGTTTACGTGCGCGATCAACCACCGTTCACCCAAGGCGACATGCCGCAGCAAATACGCCAGGGGCGTCTGCCTGCCGCAGTCCCTCATATCACGGCCGATCTCTTTCATAAACTCATAGAGCGGTCCCGTCGCGTCATGAAACATGGAAAACTCTTCACGCGATTCCGCCAGATGCGTGCCTAAAAGCAAGTTGTACTCACGCGCCCTCTCCTGGCAGTGGCGATATAAACCGCGCGATGCCGTGAAGGGCGCGTGCGGCGCTAATCCTTTATTCTCGATCGCGCTTATCGCGCTCATGGCACGATCAACAAGTTGTTCCGGTAGATTTGGATTTCGGACATCGATCAATTCCGGGAGCCACCAGATCCGAATTGGCGACGATGTTCGCGCGATCAATTCGGGGAAAGCCTCAAAATTAACAACCGCGGTCGTGCCGAACTTCCGCGCTTCCGCGAAGCCGACGGCAATTGAGTTCAAGTAAACTGCCGGGGTACACTCCGCCTTTGCGGCGTTGATCGCGCGAATCCAATCGGTGAAAGATTGTTGTCTCTGAATCGTCCCGCGCAGGCAGGTGTAATCGAGATGGCAATGCGCGTTGATTAATCCGGGCAAGAGCGCTTGTTCGCCCAGATCAACCGCTTCATCTGCGTTTCTTTTCTTGACCTCCGCAAACGGTCCGACATCGATAATGCGATTCCCGGAGACTGCGACCGCGCCGTTCTCGATCGGCAGACCGTCCATCGTCACAACCACGCGTGCGCGTAGAATCATTTCTTTAATTGGAGGGACACGCTGCGTCGTGTCCCATTATTCTGGCGCTGACGGCGCAGCGCCCTCCATTTTTACAACCTTGCGACATTCTGCGATGAGCAGATTGCAAGCTTCCTGGCAAAGCAGCGGAACTGTAGACACCCCGCTTAGCTGGGTTGACCGCGAGGCTGTTTGAACTTGATCATGTCCTGGATCAAACTTCTCCGGCGGCAACTTTGTCGATGGCAATCTTCCGGTCGCGTCGCGTTTCCACAGGATGGTGCGCAAACATCCGCCGTCGGATTTACAAAAGTCGCCCACCAAGTCGTCGACCTGCTCATCGGAGATGCTGGCGGCGGCGCGATACATCCCCGATTGTCGATCTAACGTTTCGCGCAAGGGCGTCGTGCCGAGATGGTTTTCTTTCCAGGCCGCAAACGTGGCCAATCTACCCGGGTAGAAATAATCCAGGGCGCGCCGGAACTGGACAAGATCGCCAACTTCCAATCGCCAGCGATGGCGCAGGGTCGGCGCCGTTTTCAGCGGGCGGTAGTTTCCCGCGTCGTCGAATTTCGCGATCTCGACCGCGTCTTCCGGGTTGCTAAATGTTTGCAATCCGTCGAGACCGTCATCGTCGCGGTGACAAAGAACAAAGCCTTTGCCCCGCGCTTTGCGAATTAGGATCTGGCCGAAGCGGCACGGATCGACCAGCGCGGCCTTTAACGCTCGCTCAATCGCATCCGCCATTGCGCCACTGCAATCGCTAACTCAAACAGTGCGCGATAATGCCGGCGGCGCGCTCGAGAAATTGTCGATCGTCTTTGCCAAACGCGTTCGTCTTTTCGCTTTCCGCGTCGAGCATCCCGACCACCTGTTTATGCTCGTTCACAATCGGAATAATGATCTCCGAGCGTGTCGTATGAAAGGTGGGCAGATAGCGTTTGTCTTTACGCACGTCTCCCACCACGATGGCTTTCTTCGTCTCCAATACGCCGCCGCATAAACCTTGTGTCAGCGGAAAGCGCGGATAGGCCGGCGGCTCGTCCCCTGTTCCGGCCATGATGACAAATTCTCTTTGTGTGACTTTATAAATTCCGACCCAACGATAATCCCGGGTTGCACGAATCATTTCCACGATCTGCTTCATGCGCTTCGCCGTGCAACCGCCCGCGAGCATGAATGCGCCCAGCTCCTGCAATTTCTTGATCGTGGCGGTTTGCATTAGAAAACGAAATTAGGACTGGGAGCCAGAACCTTCGACGCTGAAATCGAAACTCGCAACTTGCTTGATAATCGTCTCAGCCAATTGCGGTTCGGTGCCGATAGCACTCGCGTAATAGACCGAGCGACTGTCGATCTTGTACGGATTTTGACGAAACACTTCGCCACGCGCTGCGCCCGCACGGATTGTCGATCTTGCCTTCGCGATCCCGAGCAGGACCGGAATGTCTTCGTAGCTGTGCAATCCGTCGGAAATAAAAAATGGAACAACCACCACGTTTTCCGTGTTGGTCAATTTCATCCAATCCGAAATCAACGGTGGCTCTTCCATGTAAAGATTCAGCACCGCAGCGTAGCGATCGAGGTTACGGATTTTTTCCGCTTCGCGCTTCGCGGCTACCGCCGAGTTCTCGTTCAAGTCGGTGCCGTGCGCAGCAATGATCAAGGTCGTCGACTTTTCCGGCGCGTCCGGCGCAATTTCCTTCGCGCGCTTGAGCAGCAAATCAATCATGGACGGATCGTTCCCCACCGGCTCACAATAGTTCCACGTTTGTCCGTTGGGACGTTTGGTCGTTCGCCCATTCAGTTCGAGCTCACGCGGAATGACCGTTTGGGTGAAATAACCTTCGCTGATGAAGTTTGGCACGACGTAGACCTCCTTGATCGCCGGTTCGCCGAACAAAAAGAGCGCGTCGCGCAGGCTCGGCTCTTCTTTCCAAAACGCGCAGGCCACATCGGCAAAAACTCTTCGCCGCCGGATCTCAGCCGCATGCGCCAGCGTGGGCGCGCTCGAATCCGGATTCACGGTCGAACCATGACCGACAATCAAGAGGGCGGTGGCGTTGCGGTCGGACATCTTAGAAACCTTCAACCCTCAACGCCCAACGTCCAACGCTCAAAGCGTAAATGCGAACAGCCGGCTCTGTGAATTGAACGTTGAACGCCTGCCGCGCCGTAGTCCCGCAGTCGCGGGACGGAGGCGGGTTGAGCGTTGAGCGTTGAGCGTTTATTCTTAAAGACTATGCGGTTTCGCACTTACAAGAATACCGATCTCAAGGTCAGCGAAGTCGGGTTCGGTCTCTGGACGATCTCGACCGGTTGGTGGGGAAATTTCACCGAAGGCGAAGCGATTGCGCTCATGCACAAAGCGCTCGACTTCGGCGTGACGTTGTTCGATGCGGCCGACACTTATGGCAACGGATTGAGCGAGGAGCTCATTGCCAAGGCGTTCCCGAAACAACGTCACGAGATCGTAATCGCGACCAAGGTCGGCTACGATTTTGTCACGCATGGCGAAACGCGCGGACGGGGGCAACGCGAAATCCCGCAGGATTTTTCGCCGGAAGCCATCACCCGCGCGACGGACGCGGCGCTCAAGCGACTCAAGACCGATCATGTCGATCTTTTGCAGCTGCACAACATTCGCATGGAGCAGGTTTACGATGACGCGCTCTGGACAACGCTCGAGCGCTTGAAAGCCTCGGGAAAAATTCGTCATTGCGGCGTTGCGCTCGGCCCGGCCATCGGCTGGCTCTACGAAGGGATCAATTGCGTTCGCGAACGCGACATCACGAGCGTGCAACACATTTACAACATGCTCGAACAATATCCCGGACGCGCTCTGCAAGACGCCGCCACCGAAGCGGGCAAGGATACGATGTTCTTGATTCGGGTGACGCATTCGTCCGGAATGCTCGAAGGCAAATATACCGCGGAGACAACATTTCCGCCGACCGATCATCGCAGCCATCGGCCGCGCAGTTGGCTGCTCAAAGGGATCAAGAAGATCGACAAGCTGCGTTTTCTGGAAAATTCCGAGCGCACCCTCGGGCAAGCAGCCTTGCAATGGTTGCTCGCGGACACTCGCGTCGCCTCGACGCTTCCCAACATTTACAACGAGGAACAACTGATCGAATTCGCAAAGGCGCCCGAGTGTCCGCCGTTGGCCGCCGATGATCTCGCTAAGATCGACAATCTCTATTCGGAGAACTTCGGCCTCGACCCGGAAGAACCGAAGTTCAAGGGAACGATGGAAATGGAAGCAACCGCCGCGGCCGGCTAGCAGGGTCATCCCGAGCGGAGCGAGGGACCTCCCACAACCGCCTTGGTCACACTCGATTCGAGCAAACGTGAACTTCGATTGTGGGGTCCCTCATCCCGCCACGGCGGGATTCGGGGATGACACGCGTTTGATAACACGAAGTAGTAATTCAATCCGACTCGTCCTCTTCGACCGGCTCCGCGCGACGGATTTGCTGGCCGCGTTGCGGTTCGCGCCGCTGCTGCCGACCGTTCGCTACTTGCTGATCTTTGTAAATCTGTTTGAAGACGTCCGCGACCATCGGACCCGCAGTTGAGCCGCCGTGAACTTTGCTGCCGACGTCGCCTTCGTAAAGCGCGGCAAACGCAAACTGTGGTTTATCGGCTGGCAGAAATCCGGCGAACCACGCCGCCGTGCGCTCCTTGTTCTTCGGTCCCCATTGGGCGGTTCCGGTTTTGCCCGCGACTTCCACGTTATCGAGGCTCGCCTGATGCGCCGTCCCGCCGGCGCCGTTCACGACTTCGATCAAGCCCGCGTGCAATTGTTCCATGGTTGTCGGTGAAACATCGAGCGTCTTTTTGGCGCGCACTTGATACGCCGAGACGATTTCGTTGTTCAACGTTTGCACCTGTTGCACGAGGCGCGCCTGATAAAATGTCCCGCCATTTGCGATGATGGCCATTGCCTGTGCCATCTGCAGCGGCGTCACCAGAGTGTCGCCCTGCCCGATCGACAGGTTGGCGATGTCGCCGTTGAGCAATTTTCGGCCGTGCGTTGCTTTCATGTATTGATCATTCGGCACCCGTCCTTCTACCTCGCCACGCAACGGAATGCCGCATTTTTCGCCAAATCCCAATTTCAGCGCCCAATCGATGATCGGATCCGCGCCGGTCTTGATCCCGACCTGATAGAACCAGGTGTCGCACGATTCCGTCAGCGCCTGAACAAAGTTGAGCGCGCCGCGGTTACCTTTTTTCCAATTGTGAAACGTCAGGTTGCCAATCTGTATCGCCGGCACGCATTCGTATGCGTCTTCCGGGCGGACCGCGCCGCTTTCCAATGCCGCAAGGCCCACCGCGACTTTGAATGTCGATCCTGGCGGATAGGACGAACGAAAGGCGCGCGGCAATAGCGGAATGTTGGGGTCGTCCTGCAACGCTTTGAATTTTTCCGCCGAGATAGAGGGCACGAAAACATTCGGGTCGTAAGTCGGCCACGATGCCAGGGCCAGAATATCGCCATTGTTTGGATCGATCACCACGATCGCCCCGCGTTTGGCCTTCGCTTCGAGCGCCTTTTCCGCCAGCTCCTGCAAACGAAGATCGAGGGTTGTGACAACGTTGTCACCCGGCACAGGCGGCGAGATTAACTTCTCCGAAGTTTTGCGCCCATCTCTGTCGAACGTGAGCTTGTATTCGCCGTGTTTGCCGCTCAGCATTTCATTGAACGTTTGTTCGAGACCTTCGCGTCCCTCCGTTTCCGGCCACAACGTCTCATGATTATCGATGATACCGTCGAGATTGCGGCCGGTCTTTCCGGTGTAACCGAGGATTTGGCCACCGATTTTCCCATTCGGATAAGTCCGAACGTAAATCGGCCGAACTACCATTGGCGCCTTCACCTCCTTGACCTCGTCGTATTCCGATTTCGTTAGATTCGTCACGATCTCGAAAGGTAGGATCCCGCGATTGCGGTAATGACGCAGGATGGCCTCGTCCGAAATCTTAATCGGACGCCCGATCATCTTTTCCGCCTTCTCGATCTTCTCCCGGACATAGCTGATCGCCTGAGTATCGGAAAAATCGAGCGGCGTCGGGAAACTAACCCCCAGATTGTAACTGAGTTTGTTCTGGGCCAGCGGGACGCCGTTGCGGTCGGTGATCTGGCCGCGCGGCGCCGGAATATCAAGAGTGTAGGTGCGCGCCAGTTTTTGCGTTTCGAAAGTTGGAACAATTGTTTCCTCTTCCGGCCCCGGACTGGCGCTCGGTCCGGCGTTTGGTGGGAGCGTTTGCGCGGAAGTCGCGCCCACCGTGATCAGCAGAAGACTTACTCTCCACAGGTTGCGCAGATTTTCGCAGATTACTGGCCGGATCATTTCTAAATCAATCTGCGTTAATCTGCGCAATCTGCGGACAATTCAATGTCTTTGCAGAAATCGATGCACTTCTTCGGCCAGCTTCGGCCCGATTCCTTCCGTGGACGCAATCGCTTGCACGCTCGCTTTGCGCAGCCGATTGACCGAACCAAACTTGCGTAGCAGCAAGTTTTTGCGGTTCTGACTTACTCCGGGGCAATCGTCCAGAATGCTCTCGCCAATCCGCTTTTTCATGAGCAATTGATGGTAGGTGTTGGCGAAACGATGCGCCTCATCCCGGATCCGCTGCAACAAACGCAAGGCGCCGGAATCGATCGGCAGTTGCAACGGCAACGCGCGCCCCGGCCGGTAAATCTCTTCGTGCTCCTTGGCCAAACCGATAATCGGCAGTTCATGCAATCCAAGGCGCTGCAACTCGCGACAAGCCGACGACAACTGACCTTTCCCTCCATCAACAATGATCAAGTCAGGAAGACGAACGAGCGGCGTTCTGTCTTCTCTGCCTTCGACGTTGGGCGTTGGGCGTTGGGCGTTAGGCGTTTGCTTTGCCAAACGTTGCAGCCCCTCGACCGCTTCCTCCTGCGAAAACTCCGCGGCCTCAGGATTCATTTCGCGCGCCTCCAGCAAGACGCGCGAATAACGCCGCCGCACCACCTCGGCCATGCTCGCAAAATCATCCTGACCCTCAACGGTCCGCACCCGATATCTCCGGTAACAATCCTTGTCCGGCACGCCGTTGCGAAAACAAACCATCGAAGCCACCACGTGTGTCGTGGAAATGTTCGAGATGTCGAAACATTCCATCACAACCGGCACGCGCGAAAGCTGAAGCGCCTCCGCCAACGCTTGCACATCCGCCATCGGATCGATCGTGCTCGGCAAACTCCCGCGCGTGAATCGGCGCATCGGTTTGGTCGTATTGCGCAAGTCGTCGATCATGTTGCGCAGTTCGGCTGCCTTCTCAAAATCCATCTTCTCCGCCGCTTTTTGCATCTCGCCTTCCAGTAGATCGATCATCTCTCGCGAATGTCCTTCCAAGAACTCACACGCTTGCGCCGCGCGTTGGCGATATTGTTCGGCCGTGATTTCGCTCAAGCGCACCGGCACCTGGTAGGTTGACGATTTTAACTCGCGCTCGGTCGGCGACCCGCGGCCAAACGTGAGCACGCCGAATTTCTTGCGCATGAAATTAAGCGTCTGCCGCAACGCGCCAGAGTGCGCGTACGGTCCGAAATAACGCGCGTTATCGTCTTTCTTGAACCGGGCCAGGCGGAAACGCGGCCATTCTTCCGACATATCGATCTTGACCAGGAGGAACCGTTTGTCGTCGCGAAAGGAGATGTTGTAGCGCGGCCGATATTCTTTGATCAACTTGCCTTCGAGCAAGAGCGATTCGGCGTCGCTCCGCACCGTGTGCGTCTCGAAATCCCAGACCGCATCAAGCATGGCGCGTGTTTTCAAATCGGCTTGCGCGATTTTCGACGGCAAAAAATACGAGCTGACGCGCTTGCGCAGGTCGCGCGCTTTGCCGACGTAGATCACCCGATTGAAACGATCACGCATCAGATAAATGCCTGGCTTGTGCGGCACCTCGTGCACCTTCTTGCGCAGATCTGGTTTTTCTTTCTTTGCCATGGCCGGATGCGAATTTACGCGAGAATACGCGAGTGGAAAATGCCCGCGCCTTCGCGCAAGATCGACAAGAAGCAAAACGTGCTTCCGCGAAAGTGAAGTACAATGGAAGTTATTGACGTCGTCATTGTCGGCGCCGGTCCGGCGGGATCGACTTGCGCCGCGTTTTGCGCGCAAGCGGGTTTGCGCACGCTTCTGCTCGAACGCGAGAAATTCCCGCGCGAGAAAGTCTGCGGCGACTGCCTGAATCCTTCGTGCTGGCCGGTGCTGCGCCGGCTCGAAGTCTTCGAACGCGTTCGCGCTTTGCCTCATGGAAATCTCAATGCTGTCGAGTTCATCGCCATTGGCGGTCGAAAGGTACATATCGATCTTCCGCAGGGCGACGAAAGCGAGATCGCGATCAAGCGCAGCCTTTTTGACGATTTGCTCATGTCTCGCGCAAAGGAAGTCGGCGTCGATGTCCGCGACTCGACTACCGTCAGCGCAATCGAAAAGGCCGAGTCAAACGATTGGAGGATCAACATCGGCACTGGAACGGTTGAAGCGCGCATTCTGGTCGGCGCGGACGGACGCAACTCTACGATTGCTCGCCTTTGCAATTTGCTGCCGCGCCCGACACGTGAGCGGATCGCGCTGCAAAGCCATATTCCGTTGCCAAAAGATTTCGGGAAGCGCGTCGTGCTGCAATTCCTCCCGCAAGGTTATTCGGGACAAGCGCCCGTCAATGAGCGCGAATTGAATCTCTGTTTGGTCGGCGTACCCGCGAGTATTTCGTCGCTTCGTCTATGGGCTGAGAAAAACTTCGCGCTCGCGCCGGAACACCAATGGCGGACGATTACACCACTGACCCGCGCCGCGATACCGCCGGCGCACGAGAATCTTTTTTTGATCGGCGACGCGGCCCGCGTGGTCGAACCCTTCACCGGCGAGGGAATTTACTACGCACTGCGCGGCGGCGAACTGGCCGCAGACGCCATCGCCAAGATCGTCCACGGCCGAGACCGACAACCCATCTTACGCGATTTCGAACGCGCACACGCGGCCATGTATCGCGGAAGACTCTGGATCAATCAGCTCACGCGCACGGCCGTCTTGTCACCGCGATTTGCCTCAATCGTCCTGCGAGTCGCGCGGTTTCGGCCGTCGATCCTGGGCCTGCTAACAAGAAAAATCACGATGACGCTTCCGGAAACTTGACTGCTTTAAGCAGTCAAGTTTTGCGCAGCCAACTGCCGGCAGGCTTTCACCGTGTTCGACATCAGCATCGCAATCGTCATCGGTCCAACGCCGCCCGGCACTGGCGTAATGGCCGACGCTTTTTTCGCGACCTCGTCGAACGCCACATCACCGACTAGCCGGTAGCCGCGCTCACTCGTCGCGTCTTCCGCGCGGTTGATTCCAACATCGATGATGACCGTTCCGTCGCGCACGTGTTCCGCCTTTACGAAATTCGCTTGGCCAATGGCTGCGATCAGAATGTCGGCCGATTGTGTGATGGCAGCGAGATTGCGCGTGCGCGAATGAACGACCGTCACGGTCGCGTCCGTTCCTTTCTGCATGAGCAAAAGCGCGAGCGGCTTGCCCACGATCATGCTGCGGCCGAGAACGACGGCGTGCGCGCCGGAGATCTCGATCTTAGTTTCATTGAGCAGTCGCAAGACACCAAGCGGAGTGCATGGAACAAAACCAGTCGGATCTCCGAGAGCGAGTTTCGCGACATTGAGCGGATGAAAACCGTCCACGTCTTTGCGCGGATCGAGCGCGCGCACGACCTCGGCTTCATCAATTTGTTCCGGCGGCGGCGATTGCACGAGAATTCCGTGGACGGCTGGATCGCGATTCAATTCTTCCACGCGCGCGAGTAGCTCCGTTTGCGTAGTCGACGCCGGAAGTTCGAGCTTCACCGAATGCAAGCCGAGCTCGCGGCTCATCTTGTCTTTGGAACGGACATAGGCGCGCGACGCGGGATTATCGCCCACGAGCACGACGGCCAGACCGGGCGTGAGGCCGCGCGACTTCAACTCCGCGATCTCGCGGCGAAGATCGACATAAACTTTTTCGGCAACGGCGCGGCCATCGATCAAGTTAGCCATGCTTCCAATTTAAAAGACTCAACGCTTTTCAACCAGCGCCATCATTGCGTCTTGCAAACGGAGTCGCTCGGTCTCGAACTCCTGCGGAGTAGTGGTCGATCTTACGCGATGGAGCGGCCCGAAAATGACCCGCACCTTGGAAAAAGGACGCGGCAGGATGAACCGGTCCCAGCTGTTCACACGCCAGCAGCTCGAAAACTCCATATGGATCGGTTGGATGGGCGCGCCCGATTTTTGAGCGAGAAAAATGATGCCTGGGCCCAGTTCATAAGCCGGCCCGCGCGGACCGTCCGGGGTCATCAATATGTCGCGCCCGGAGGCCAACACACCGCAGAGTTCGAGGGTGGCACTCGCGCCCATGCGTGAACTGGAGCCGCGCACAGCCCGAAATCCAAATCGTTCGGTCAACGGCGCAATCAGATCTCCGTCACGGCTCGCGCTAATCAGGCCGGCCCCTGGCCGATGAGGCGCAAATCTCCGCAAAACGAAGGTGATCAACAGAAGGCGGTTGTGCCAAAGGGAACCGATGTAGCTTTCCGCTTTCGGCGTACTGAGCAAGCTCGAACGGTCGTCGATTTCATAACGCAGAGTGCGCGCCCACAAAACGAGCAGTTTGAATCCAAAGGCGACCAACCAACGCGCGCGCCAACCTTCGATCTTCAATGTTTGCGAGTGGCTTTGGCGGTTCGATCCGGCCACCGATAAGTGCGCGAGCTGGGAAGACCGAGCTGGTCGAGGATGCGCCAGACGACGGTATCGACGAGATCGACCATCGACTTTGGCCGGCTGTAAAAAGATGGAATGGCCGGCAACACGACCGCGCCTGCTTCCAGCAGGGTCACGATATTGCGCGCGTGGATCAGATTCCAAGGCGTCTCACGCGGCACTAAAATCAGTTTGCGGCGTTCCTTGAGAAAAACATCCGCCCCGCGCAACAACGCGCTCTCGCTCGCGCCGGAAGCGATGCGACCGAGCGTGGCCATCGAACAGGGAACGATGACCATGGCATCGAACCGCGCCGACCCGCTGACATACGGGACGTTGAGATCGTTTTCCGCATGTTGCACAAGGCCGCGCGGAAGCTTGAGCAGATCGACCTCCTGTTTGGCCACTTGTTTGGCATGAGCGCTCATAACGAGATGGACTTCGTGTGCGGAGCAATCGATTTGTTCGAGCAATCGTTGCAAATAAATCGTTCCGCTTGCGCCGGTCGCGGCGATGACCAATTTCATCGTGAGAATTTAGCCTGAGTTTGAATTTAATCGTTAACCGGGGCAATAAGATACGTCATGGTCAAGAAACTGTTACACACTCGTTATCGCGTGAAAGACCTGGAGAAGACAGTCTCCTTCTACAGGGATGTGCTCGGTCTGCAAGAAGTTCGGCGGCACACTTCCGGGCGCGGCTCGCAACTGGTCTTCTTCAAAGCGCCGCAAAGCGACGAGGAGATTGAGATCTGCAAGTTCGATGAGAGCGGCCCGGTCGTTGTTGGCCCCGACCTGACGCATCTGGCTTTCGAAGTGGACGATCTCGATGCATTCGCGCGGGAATCGGCCGGGAAAGGCTATCCGCTCTCGGACGGTCCGCATCCGAGCGGCAGCGGCCGGATCGCGTTCATCGATGCGCCGGAAGGCTACGAGATCGAATTGATCGAACGTGGCCACGTCAAATAGTCCGGTTCGCGTGGCCATTCGCTTGCACCTCTCGACACTTTATCGCTAATTGCCGGGCCCGATGAAACTGGCGCGCATTTTCATTTCGCTTTTCTGCACGGCCACATTTGTGCTCAGCGCATTGGCCATTGATCCCGAGCCCGAGGTAGTGCGACCCGCTGGCGCGGAGAAGTCACCGGCGAGCGAAGGAGTATCAAAAAAGCCGAAAGCAAAACGCGCAAGAGCGAAAAAGAAAGCGGAAGACGACGTCCCCATAGTAACGACTGCGCCGGGCGCCAGTGTTCCGACCACGGGCGCAAAATCGGTCATGATTATCGACGCGCACAATGGCCAAGTTTTGTACGAAAAAAACGCGGACGAAGTGCGCCCGGCAGCGAGCACGCAAAAATTGCTGACGGCATTAATTATCGCGGAGCACGGTTATCTGGATCAACCGGTGCGGGTCGAGGCGATCGACACGATGGCCGAGCCCGTAAAATTGAACATCAAGCCCGGTGACAATTATCAGCGCATCGATTTGTTGCGCGCGTTGCTCGTGAAAAGTCCCAACGATGTCGCACGGTGTCTGGCCCGCGATCATGCCGGCAGCGTGGAAGCATTTGCGCAAGTGATGAATTGGCGCGCACAATCTCTGGGCGCAACCCACTCACACTTCGTAAATCCAAACGGCCTGCCCGTGCCCGGCCAATATTCGTCTGCGCGCGATTTGTCCATCATTGCGCGCGCCGCTTATGCCAATCCAACCATCCGCTCGATCGTCTGTCTACCGCAGCTTGTTTTTCGCTATGCCAACGGACGCACGCGCGAGCTCGAGAACACAAACAAAGTCTTGAAGCGGTATCCGTACTGCAACGGAATGAAGACGGGCTACACGGAAGCGGCCGGGCACTGCCTGATTTCGAGCGCGTCACGACCGGGCCGCGACATCATTGTCGTCGTGCTCGGCGACAGCAAATCGGGCGTGTGGCGAGACTCGACGGCCCTTCTCTCCTGGGGCCTGTGGATGTAGTCCGCCTTGGCGGGACGTCATTATGAGTGATCTTTTCGCGGAGCAATTGCAGGCCCTCCGCGCCCGTTCGTTGCATCGTACGCTTCGCGAAATCGGCAGCGCTCAAGGGTCGATTGTCGATCTTGTCGGCAAACGGCTGATCAATTTTTCATCAAACGATTATCTCGGCCTAGCCAACGATCAACGATTACGAGACGCTGCCACCGCGGCCATTGCCGAGTTTGGGGTCGGGGCTGGCGCTTCGCGCTTGATCAGCGGGACGCAATCGCCCCATTTGCAACTGGAGAGCACGCTCGCGAAATGGAAAGGAACACAAGCCGCGCTTTGCTTTAGCAGCGGTTACGCTGCGGCCGTCGGGACGCTACCGGCGTTAGTCGGTAAAAGCGACGTCGTCTTGCTCGACAAGCTTTCGCACGCCTCCCTTATCGATGGCGCGAAATTGAGCGGCGCCACGCTGCGGGTGTTTCCACACAATCATCTCGGCAAACTGGAGAGCCATTTGGAATGGGCGAAACGCGAACATCCCAACGCGCGCGCGGTTGTCGTGACCGAATCTGTTTTTTCCATGGATGGCGATCGCGTGCCTTTGCGCGAACTAATCGAGCTGAAAAAGCGTTTCCGCGCGCTCTTGCTGCTCGATGAAGCGCATGCCCTTGGCGTCATCGGCCCGAATGGTCGCGGCCTCGCCGCCGAGGAAGGCCTGAACGAAGACGTCGATGTCCAAATGGGGACGTTGAGTAAAGCCTTGGGTGTGAGCGGTGGTTACATTTGCGGAAGCCGCAGTTTGGTCGAATGGCTGATCAACCGCGCGCGATCTTTCATTTATTCGACCGCATCACCACCTGCGGTGGCGGCCGCGGCGCGCGCCGCGGTCGAATTTCTCGCGTCACCGGAGGGAGAAGATCGGCGCCTGCAACTTTGGAAACGGATTGAGCTGATGCGGAAAAATTTGCCGCAAGATCGACAATCGACTCTTCGAGAAAAGCCCCGGCCGGCGAGCGCGATCTTTCCATGGATAGTCGGCGACGAGCAAGGCGCAATCGATATGTCGCGCGCACTGCAGGCTGAGGGTTTTCTTGTCCCGGCCGTGCGTTATCCGACCGTGGCCAAAGGATCAGCCAGATTGCGAATTACGGTGACCGCTGCGCACGAAGAAGCACAGATCATGGCGCTGACTGACGCGCTGCGCCGTCTGTCTACGGCAACGTAACGCCGATTCTTACGGCGTGCGCGAAGAGGCCCAGTAACGGAGCAACGGTGTCGGCACCAATTTCGGGTTGCGCTCCGGATCCTGCGGACCTTCGGCTGGGATATCTTCGGGCCCTTCGGCTGGCGGCGCAGGTTCTCCCGCGACCGTCGAAGCGTCCGCCGCCGCATACTTGCTGGTGAGTCGCTGCTCAAGAGTCTGGTGTTGGGCAGTGATCGGAGTCGTCGAACAAGCAGGAAGCAAGGCGAGGCCGAGCAAGCAGGTTGCGATTTGGATTTTCATGGGTCCGTAAGTACAGAGGTCCGTTTTGGACGATGTTTATAATTACCATAGGCAGGCCCGGAAAGGCAAGTACCTTTCCTGGGGCTACAAAAATCTTTCCAGGATGGGTTTTAGCCGGTCCACCGTAGACTTTGGCCAGAGCTTACGCTCCGTCGTTAAGGCCGAATCCAGAGCCGTATGCTCCGGCCAGTTAGGTTCGGTCGGGATCCGCGGGATGACCTCGGCCAGCACCCTCTTAGCCGTCTCGGCATTGGCATTAAGATGACCGAAAACGGTCTGTGCCGACACCGGTTCCTCCTCTACCTTCCAGCAATCGTAATCCGTGATCATCGCCATAGTGGCGAGCGCGATCTCAGCCTCGCGCGCCAGCTTTGCCTCCGGCAGGTTTGTCATACCGATAACATCGAAACCGTGGCGGCGATTCAGCTCCGACTCGGCGCGCGTGGAAAATGCCGGCCCGTCCATGTTCACGTAAGTGCCGCCGTTGTGAACCGCGATCCCGAGGGAGCGCGTCGATTCCGCCAGAAGAGTGCGCAATTTCGTGCTGATCGGTTCGGCAAATGAAACATGGGCCGCGATCCCTTCGCCGAAGAAGGTATGAACCGATCGCAGACTGGTGCGATCGTAAAACTGCGACGGCAACAAAACGTCCCGTGGCGCATATTTTTCCTGCAAGCTACCCACCGCCGTGACCGCGATGATCCAACGCACATTCAGCGAGCGCAACGCGTAGATGTTGGCGCGATGATTCAACTCGTGGGGCAAAAGACGATGGCCGCGGGCGTGTCGCGGCAAAAAATAAACCTGCCGCCCATTGAGTTTTCCGCCGATGAGCGCGTCGGAAGGCGGACCAAACGGCGTGTCGATTTTCTGTTCGGTCGTATCCTCCAGTCCTTCCATTTGGTACAAACCGCTGCCCCCGATAACGCCGATCGCTGGAACCTCCTCCTTCATTTGCCGGGCAATTAAAACGGAAAGATCGACATGTTGGAAAGTTCATAATCGCTCCGGCATGGAAAACGTGGCGAAGGCTGGTTGCCCGTGTATTATTCCGCCCGTCCATGCCGAAATTCTTCATCAAGACCTACGGCTGCCAGATGAACGAGCGCGACTCGGAGCAGGTCGCCCATTCACTCATTACGCGCGGCTACGAGCGGGTTGAAAGCGAAACGCAGGCGGACGTCGTCCTTTTGAATACGTGCAGCGTCCGCGATATGGCGGATCAAAAGGCACTTGGAAAAATGGGAATGCTTGGGCGCATGGCGAAAGAACGGCCGCATGTCGTCTTCGGTTTTCTTGGATGTATGGCGCAGGCGCGCGGTGAATCGCTCCTGAAAAATCTGCCCCATCTCGATCTTGTCGTAGGCACGCAGAAGTTCCATCGCGTGGCCGATTACGTTGAAGAATTGGTTATACGAAAACGCGAAATTGTAGCCGGGATCGCCGATCCCGGTCACCGACGCATGGACGATCCGCGATTTTCCACCGGCCCCGATTATTTCGGGGTTGTCGATGTTGGGCAGGAATTCGGATCCCAGGAAACAATTCGCGAACAGACCCTTGCACCGAAGCAGGCGACCGCTTTCGTGTCGATCATGCAAGGCTGCAACATGCATTGCACGTTTTGCATTGTCCCGCAGACGCGCGGAGCCGAACGCAGCCGCTCCATCGCTGATATTGTGAGCGAAGTGCAAGCGCTCGTCGCGCACGGCGTCAAAGAAGTCACGCTGCTCGGACAGATCGTGAACTTGTATGGCCGTCACGAATTTCCCAAGGTCGACAACAAGAGTGCATTCGTGCAATTGCTTGAAGCCGTCCATGAGATCGATGGACTGGAGCGGCTACGTTTCACTTCACCGCATCCGATCGGATTCCGCGACGATCTAATCGATGCATTCCTCAGGCTGCCGAAGTTGGCCGAACACGTTCATCTGCCGCTCCAATCGGGTTCGAACAGAATTCTAAGAGCGATGCATCGTCCTTATACGGTGGAGAAATATGTCGAGCTCATCCGGAAGATCCGAAAAGCGCGCCCAGGCGTCGCGATTACGACCGACATCATCGTCGGATTTCCCGGCGAGACGGATGATGACTACGAGCAGACACGCGCGCTGGTTGACGCCGTGCAATTCGACAACGCTTTTGTCTTTCGCTATTCGCCTCGTCGCGACACGTCGGCCGCGGAAATGGACGAACAAATAGACGAGAGCGTGAAGGAGAAGCGCAACCAGGATCTCCTCGAGGTTGTGAATGATTCGGTGCGGCGATCACATGAACGCCTCGTCGGGCAGGAAGTGGAGGTTCTGTGTGAAGGGCCGAGCAAAACAAACTCAGCCCGCCTGATGGGGCGAACGCGCACAAACAAGATCGTTGTCTTTGAAGGGGGCGACGAGTTTGTGGGTGAACTTGTCGATCTTAAGATAGAGCGGACGAATGGCTTTAGTTTGTACGGACGCTCATGCGCTCTTTCCCAAGTGCATTCCCCGCTTTCAGCGCCACAGAAAATTTCGTCCCTCTCAGTGCGGCAGGAATAAAACAGGTGGCGGCCGAGGCCATGCTTACCTTCTCCCACAATCTGTCGCCAGACTCCCGATGGATACAAACCGGTTCGGAGATTTTCTTTTACGGCACGCTCCTCCTCTTGCTGCTTGGGCTGGCGTTTTTCGCGCCGCATCGAGGCGCGAGATGGTTTCGCAAGGTAGAACGCGCGCTGGCCCGGCTCGCCACCCGACGCGCTCTGACCATGATCGTGGTCGGTTTGCTTTCGCTGACTATCGTTGCCGGTTTGACAGCGACCGCTGGCCTGCCTTTGCCCAAGGTGGACGACGAATTCAGTTATCTTTTAGCTGCCGACACATTTGCGCACGGCCGCTTGACCAACCCTCCACATCCTCTCTGGGTTCATTTCGAAACGTTTCACACCATTCAACAACCCACCTACGCCTCCAGATATCCTCCCGGACAAGGACTGATCCTTGCGTTGGGCCAGCTTATGGGCCATCCCGTGGTCGGCGTCTGGCTAAGTACCGTACTCGCGTGCGCTGCTATATGTTGGATGCTCATGGCTTGGTTGCCACCCCGGTGGGCGATTGTCGGTGCCCTTCTCGCGGTCGTTCACCCAGAAATTCTGACCTGGAGCCAGCGATACTGGGGAGGTAACCTGACCTTGGCAGGTGGAGCGCTGGCGCTGGGCGGATTTCGCCGCGTCCTTGGGGAACGTAGCCTTAAGAACGAGAAAACGGACACTTCACCGGTGCGGCTTCGCCGCTGCACGCTCATGCCACGGCTGCGGGATGCAGCGCTGATGACGCTCGGGATGGCGGTGTTAATTCTCTGTCGACCTTACGAAGGTGGTGTGCTGATTTTGATTTTGCTCGCGGGTTTAGCCATTGGCACGATCGCTTGGAAAAAGACATTGATGCTGGAGATGATCGTGCGCGTGGGATGCCCTGTTGCCTTCGGACTGGCAATTACGGCCGTTTGGATGGGCTATTATAATTGGCGCGTAACTCACAATGCCCTGCGGATGCCCCACCAGGTCTATATCGCGGCTTATAATGCAGCGCCCATTTTTCTTTGGCAAAAGCCTCCACCCACACCGGACTACCATCACAAGAAAATGCGCGATTTTCATACGGGCTGGGAACTCAGACATTATACGAAGCAGCAAACCTTGGCGGGACTCGCGGCCGGGGTGTTTGAAAGAGCCGCGAAATTGGTGCGCAGCCAGATGCGACTTTGGCCGTTACTCCTGGGATTCGCGGCGCTGCCGTGGGCACTACGGAACCAATGGATGCGCATTGCGTTACTGATCTGGGCCGTATTTACGGCAGCATTGCTTCAGGTGGCCTGGACTTTTTTTCACTACGCAGCGCCGGCGTTCGGTTTGTTCTTTGTTATCGCTGTCCAGTCGTTGCGACATTTGCGTCTGTGGCGTTGGCACGGAAAACCCGTGGGACTTTTTCTGGCGCGCGGCTGCTTGATATTAAGCGCGCTATCTTTGCCACACACATTTTGGCGCATCGCGGAACAAAATAACGCCCACTATGCGCACCGAAACCAAATCGTTACCCAACTTCAACACGAAGGGGGCAAGCATTTGATCATGGTGCGTTACGCGCCGAACCTTTCCAACTCCCGTGAATGGGTCTATAACCAAGCGGATATCGATAACGCCCGAGTAATTTGGGCACGCGAGATGGATCCAACTGAGAATCGGAAGTTGCTCAATTACTTCAAAGATCGGCGGGTATGGTTGCTGCAAGTTGACGCCGATGAGACGCGGTTGGTTCCGTATTCGCTCATGGGTGATCCCGGCTCATTAATGATCGATCTTGAGAAAAGAATTGGGTTACGAGAGAAGTGGATAAACCAAATCTAAAGTTTGTTCTGGACGCATGTCGTTCGCTCCGCTGCAACTAAGGCAATGACCACCGCATGATTTACCACGTGTCGTTGCAAACCGTCGGCCTGATCGCGGGAACTCTCCTAATTCTCCTCAGTCTTCCGGGAATATTGAAGCCAAGTCTGGTGCAGAATTGGGCGAGACGATTGCCACGCTCGCGGATGGCGGGAAGCGTGTTGCTCACTGGCGCTCTTGTCTGGAGCTTTTGGCTGCTTGCCACCATGGAGATGGGCGAATTTTCCTCGTTCCGCCGGCCGCTTCTTATCGCCTTGCCGATCGGTTATCTGCTCGTCTTGCGTTTTGTCGATGAATTCCTGGCCGTGCGCGCGCTTGGGATACTTTGCTTGTTCGCGGCGGAGCCCCTGCTCGACGCGGCTTTCTTCCGTTACGAAACATCGCGCCTCATCGTGACGGTTTTTGCGTATGTCCTTGTCATAGCCGGCCTTCTTTGGGTGACGATGCCGTATCTTTTGCGCGATCAAATCAACTGGGGCAGCCACAGCAATACGCGCTGGCGATTCGTGCACGGCATCGCGTTGCTTTACGGCGTCGTCGTCTTGACGCTGGCCATCACCCTTTACTGAAACCGACCGGCTCGACTGACTGGCAGATGTCGGACCAGGAGAACTGATCCGCAGATTACGCAGATTTCCCCGAGAAAATTAGTCTGGAATCCCAGAAGGCGAGGAAAAGGTGATGCCATCGTTTTTTACATTTCGGCGGCCCTCACTCAAGGAGCGGCGGTCCGGAGACCGCCGCTCCTTGTTTCCGATTGTTCACATCGTCAGCGGATCAGCTTGACCAACGCAGTCAGCTTTCTTCCTGAGTTCCTGCTTTCCTGATTCAACTCAGTTAGTCAGAGATTTCTTCTTCCCGGCAGGGCGGGACTTGAAATGACAAGGGAGCGAATCAGGAGCTGATGCGCATCGGCATCAACACGTAAAGGAATGGCGTTTGAATTTTCAACACTCCCGGACTCATCTCATCGATAAGATCGAGAAACACTTCGTCTTCAGTTAAATTGCGCAGCGGTGCCATGAGAAACTCGGGATTGAACGCGATGGAAAACTCCCGGCCTTTGTAGGTTACGGGTAGCGATTCCTTGGCTTCGCCGACCTCGGGCGTGTTCGCCGTGATTTCGATGTTGTTCTTGCTGAAGTTGAGTTTGATCGAATTCGACTTCTCGCTGGCCAGCAACGAAACACGGCGGAGAGAATTCAAAAAGGTTTCGCGCTCGAGCGTGACGCGCTCCTTCGTCTCCGAGGGAATCACCTGGCGGTAATTCGGATAATTGCCCTCGATCAATTTGGAAACGAGCAACGTCTTGTTCAAGTCGAACGCAATTTGTCCATTGCCAACGCTGACTTTGACCTCGCCGTCGTCCATGAGCAGGCGCTGTAGTTCCGTGACTGCTTTTGTTGGAACAATAATGTCGGCCTCATGGCTGCGCGGAAATTCGAGTTCCAGGTCAACCATGGCAAGGCGCCGGCCATCCGTCGCCACGAGCGTGAGTTTGTTTTCCTTGAAGCTAAAGAGCACCCCGTTCAGCACGTAGCGCGTCTCGTCGGTCGAAATCGCGTAGGCGGTCCTGCGCAGCCCGTCGCGCAAATCCTTTTGCCGAATGGTAACGACCTTGGCGTTTTCGAACTTCGGCAGCGGCGGAAATTCTTCCTCCGGTAACCCGAGGATCTTGAAAAAGCTCTGACCACTGCGAATCGAAGCGGCATTCTTGCCATCGACATCGAATTGGATGTTCGAAAGAATCGGCAACGTGGTGCGCGTGCTGACCACATTTTGGACCTGCTGCAGACCTTCGAGCAGCTTTTCTTTCGTAACGCTGAATTTCATGAGCTAGTGGAGCGATTAAGATGTAAGGCTTCCGATTTTGTTCGGCAACCGTAAAGTCACGAGCTGATTCTCAGCGTTTTAGCGAGCTGTCGATGAAAGAAATCGTCTGACGCAAGGCGTCCTGCTCCTTCATCCGCTTCTTCACCAGCTTGCAAGCGTGCAGGACCGTGCCGTGATCGCGTCCGCCAAAAGCATCGCCGATCTCATTCAAGGACGCCTTGGTCAACTCGCGCGACAAATACATCGCGACTTGCCGAGGAAAAGCGATGTTGGCCGGGCGACGCTTGCTTGTCATATCGGCAATACGCACGTCGAAATGTTCGGCCACACGCCGCTGAATCTGCTCGATGGTGATGGAGTGGCGCGCCTCTTCCTGCAAAATATCTTTGAGCAGATGTTCGACTACCTCATTGGTTAGTTCCTTGCCACTAAGCGAAGCGAATGAAGCCACGCGCATGAGCGCGCCCTCCAAACGACGGACGTTTGTACGAATGCGGTTCGCCAAAAATTCGAGAACCTCATCGCGCAGCTTGATCTGCATGGTGCGCGCCTTCTTGCGCAGGATGGCCATGCGCGTCTCGGCATCGGGCGGTTGCAACTCGGCCGTCAAACCCCATTCAAAGCGGGAAACCAAGCGATGCTCGAGGTTCGAAATTTCGGACGCGGGGCGATCGCTCGAAAGCACAATCTGTTTGTGCCCGTCGAAGAGCGTGTTGAACGTGTGAAAGAATTCTTCCTGCGAACGCTCCTTCCCCCCGAGAAATTGAATATCGTCGATCAAAAGCAAGTCGGCCTGCCGATAACGTTTGCGGAATTTGACCAGATTACTGTGCTGAATCGCATCGATGAACTCGTTGATGAAGAGCTCGCTCGAAAGATACATCACCCTCGTGTTTTTCTTCTTCGCCAAAACAAATTGGCCGATCGCCTGCATGAGGTGCGTCTTGCCGAGACCGACGCCGCCGTAGACGAAAAGCGGGTTGTAAGTTTTGGCCGGCGATTGCGCGACGGCCAGACTGGCGGCATGCGCAATCTCGTTGTTCGGTCCCACCACAAAAGACTCGAATGTATTTCGTGGGTTGAGGCCAAACGCGCTGCCGGTCGGTCTCGCACCGCGGCCCGAATCGGATTTGTCTTCCTCGACTCTATTCGCGTCCGCCGCGGCCGTATCATCCGCCGGCTGGGAAGGCGAAAGAAAGTTAACTTCGCGCGGCGCACCGAAAGCGGTCACGATGGCCGCTTGCAGCGCCACCATGTGATTACTCTCGATCCAAAATTGGTAAATATTATTCGGAACGCGAAAGGTCAGACTGCCCTCGGTCGCATCGACCAGCTCAACGGCGGAGAACCAGCGCTTGAAAGTATCGGCACTTACCTGCGGTTTGAGGGCCGCCGACAGCTTTTGCCACAGGTGAGTACAATTCTCGTCCATACCGAACTTGTTAACAGCGTTACACAATCGCCACAAAGGGCACTAGCGAGGGAAATCGCCTTCTGGAAAGCAGAACGCTCTCTAAAACTATGGGGCGTTTCCCATCGGTGAAATTAAGCAACCGCAACAGCAAATGTACGAAATACGAGGGGAAAACGACCGGGACGGCGGGAACGATCGGACTAACGTGCGTAAGATCGATCGGTTGTCTTGCGAGGGAGCTTCTTGGGCCGGTGGAGTGGTTCATTCTAGGCGTGCAAAAATTTCTCAAGCTGTTCACATCTTATTCACATTGACTGCCTTCTCGCCCTGCCAGCGGCTTGAGATTAGAAATTGTCGGCCCGATCGACAAGAAAAAATCTGAATTTTATTTTTGTGTCGACGCAAAAAAATCTTGACTGAAAAAGCAAAACGAGACTGGAAAAAAACGAAAAATCATTGCGCACAGGTAAAGTTGACCGAAATGACGCGTGCGCGCATTTTCTCTCCCTTCGGAGCGGTTGGCGGCGCGCCTTCCGTTAAAAAATAGATGTCGAATCAAATAGAAATCCAAAGACCGCGCAAAAGAATACCGCGATCATCTCGTTTTCGACGCAAGTGCCGCAGGTCAAGACCGATCGCGCTTCTTTTTCTGCTCGCTTTTGCTGTCCTTGCCTCTTCGACGCATGCTGCCGAGGAACTTCTACCTCCGTTTGGCTTTCGTTGGAACGATTCGACCGCGCGCGTCGAAGCAGTCCTCAATGGCGCGAAGGCAAAAATCGTTTCCCGCGACAAAAAAGAGAACCGCGATGTTTGGACGGTTGAAGGTTTAGTTCATCCCGGCCTGCAGCGCACGCTTTTTACTTTCAAAAACGGTTCCCTTTTCGGCGTCGAACTGCAATACGAGTACGCCGATCGCACAATCGAGTGGTACAACACGCGGATGGGAGAGATCCGGCGCTACTTCGATGGAAAATTCGGCACCGGCAAACTGGTTTCGCGCACGCGCGACAACGATTCCGAAGTCATGCAAACGCTGGTCGGCTACCAATGGATCATTGGCACGACCATGCTCGAGCTCTTTTATTTCTCGGCCGAACGCGGCCAGAACGTTTACCGGACGATCAGCGTCAATTACAAAGCGCTTTGACGCCGTAGGGGCGGTCTATTTATCACACTATAGCTTGGCGAAAGCGGATGACCGCCGACACTAAAGTGTCGTCTCAGAGACTGCTGGTCGATCTTTCGCGCGGCCACGCCTGGTCTCTTTTTGCATGCGCTTGAGGCGGCTCGCCAGCGCCGCTTTCGCGGCCGAGCTCATCCGATCGATGAATAAAATCCCATTCAGATGATCGACCTCGTGTTGCAGAGCGCGCGCGAGCAAGCCGCCCGCTTCGATCTCGATCTGCCCACCCTCCAGGTTCTCCGCCCGCACCGTCGCCGATGCTGCGCGCTCAATCGCGCCGGTAATCTCGGGAAAGCTTAGGCAACCTTCGTTTCCTGTTTCCGTCACATCGCTCAATTCGATTTGCGGATTGATCAGAACCAGCGGCATCTGCGTTTTCGGATCGGCTTCTTTGCCATTCAAACGCATGGTGCTGGGCCGGTCTTCAGCTTGCGAAACATCGAGCACGGTGAGTTGCAGGGCTTCGCCCACTTGCTGCGCCGCCAGCCCCACGCCATTGGCCTCGTGCATCGTCTCGAGCATGTTCGCGGCTAGTTCGCGAATGCGATCGTCGATCTTGTCGATGCGTTTGCCTTTGGCCCGCAAAATCGGGTCGCCGTATTGCAAGATCGACAACGTCATTTTCCCTCGCGCGTAAACGCCGGCAGATTTTTCACGCCGGCTAGCTTCAACGCGTCCATCACTTTAATAATTGTTCCAAACGACGCTTTCTTGTCCGCTTGCAAAGCGAGCGAAGATTTGCGCGTCGGCGGCAGCTGGCGCACGGCATTTTCCAATTCGTCCGCACCAATCGTATTCCCGTCCAGTTTGATTTCGTCGTTTTCATCGACCGTGACGAGGGCATGTTCGAGTTCGGCGGGCACGTTTGTCGCCGTCTTCGATTCGGGAAGATTGATCTGAACTTCCGGCTGGTCCCTCTTAAACGTCGTCGAGACGACAAAAAAGATGAGAAGAATGGTCAGGATGTCGACGAGCGAAACGATGATGATCGATCGTTTTTTGACGGCAAATTTCATAGCTGAACCTGCTTCACACCAGCGGCGCCTGCGCCGGCACTACCTGTCGTGGCGGAGGCGTCTCGCCCGCGACGCGGCCGTAATAGCATTTGGAAAGCAGATCGGTGACGAGCGATTCCATTTCCACCGACATCACTTCCACTTTCTTGGAGAAATAAACAAACGCGACCAAGGCGGGCACGGCGATGCCCAACCCGAAGATCGTGCAGCTGAGTGCTTCGGAAATGCCGCGCGCGATTTGTTTCGCGTCAGCTGCGGCGGCGCTCAAACCAAGACTGGCAAATACGTGAATCAAACCGGAAACGGTCCCGATCAATCCGATGAGTGGGGCGATGCCGGTAATTACTTCAAGGAGCACGAGGCCTCTCTCCAACCGCACCATTTCGTGGCGCGCGCGCGTTTGCACCGCTTCCACGTTCTCCGAGCGCGGCCAACGTAAGTGTTGCAGGGCCACGCGCACGATGCGCGCCAGCGACGAGGGATCATGATGCACGATACGCGCGAGCCGTTCCGGGCTCGCACCCGGTACTAGCCGTTCCATTTCACTCTCGATCACGAGCGGCAGCACATTTTTTTCCCGCAAAGCAAAGGCGCGCACAATGATCGTCGTCACCGCCACGATCGAGCAGACCAGCAGCGGCCACATAAAGACGCCGCCCTTGGTAAAAAATCCCGTCACCGTCTGCAACGACTCAGGCATTTCCGCGATGATCAAAGGGATACTCATCAGTTTGCGAACATTGTGAAGGAAATATCTTCTTCCAAGCCTTCCGGCGGCAGGCTGCTTACTACTTCCTCGGGAATCGGCGGCATTTGGACTTCCAAGACGGATTGCAGACAAATGTTTGCGAAAGTTTCGTTCGATGTATTTTGGATGATCTTGAGATTCTTCACGTGCCCGCCGCGGTCAACCACAAAGACGAGATGTGCTGTGCCTATTCCTGCCATCTCACCGCGCTGCCCGACGTAACGATACCAACGAGAGCCAACGCTGTCGTAAAGAAGCTTTTTGTAACGGCCCAATGGCGTCCCGAGGGCATTCACCGCCGAAATACCTCGGTTAGTGATTCGTCCAGATTGACGCGTTTGTTCCTTGAATTGCTGATACGAGGATGCTTGCTGCTGCGGCGTTGAACTCGGGCGCGACTCGGGACTGGGAGTCGGCGTGGCTCGCAACATGGCAAACTGGTCCGGCGCGGCCGTTGGTTGCGGTGTGGGAGTTGCAGACGGTTGCGCGCTCGGCTCCGGCTTTATGCTCGGTTGCGGCTGCACCCCTTGATTGGCCAGCGAATATTGGTGCGTCTCCAAATCGACAGCCGGGCGATCTTTTCCCTGTTGCGAGGGCAATGGTGCATCTCCCGTCGCCGGCTGCTCGCTCGCCGCTCTCGAATTCGCATTCGATTCAAAAGTTTGCTCCTTTGGCGGCTCGGGCGCTTTCTTGGAATCGGGCGTTTCCATGAACATCGTGTTCTTCTTCGTCTCAGCCGGCGCCTTGTTCAGATCGACAAACGTCAATTCAATCGGCTTGTCCTCCTCCATCACGGAATGCGACGAGAACAATCCTCCCGACACGGCGATCGAGTAAGCCACCACCAGATGAACGAGCAGCGCGGCCAGGAGAGCCCAAAAAATCTTCCGGAACTCCTGCTTTCTCTCCAGCGCGTCGTCCGCCGACTGGCCAATCATGAACTCCGACGTCGTCATCGATTCAGGGGCAAACATTAGTTTACGCGCGGGCCTTTGTCATTTTGGAGGGATACGCGCTGCCGGCGACGACGAAGGCGGGTCGTGTCCCATTTTTCTTGGCGCCGACAGTGCGGCGCCCTCCATCACCTTGTCCATGCATGCGCGCCGTCTTTTTTGTCATTCCGAGCGAATGTGCCCGTCCGGCTCGGACCGAGGAATCTCTTACTGTTCCTGATTTTCGTGAAGTCATACGCGCATGATGAAACAAATATTGCTGGGCATAGCCGCCATGTTCGCCAAAGTGCTCTTGTGTGAACGTTCGCAGGCGCGTTGCGTTCAATTTTCTCGCGCGCGGAAAGTAGTTTTCGCGCAAGACCCGCTCGATCCAGACATCGATGGGGAAGGCGCGCAAACGTTCGTAAGCGAAAAGCATCACGCAATTAGCAACCTTTGCGCCTACGCCCGGTAGCTCACAGAGCTTTGCCCGAAGATCGACATCGGCTAACGCCGCCCATTTCTCAAGATCAACATCGCCGTTCGCAACCAAACGCGCGGTTGCCAATAAGTTTTTCGCGCGATACCCAAGCGCGCACTCGCGCAAATCTTTCTCCGAACTTTTCGCCAGCCGCGTCGGGGCTGGAAATGTGTAAACGGTGTGATTGCAGGTGGATCGAGCAGTCCCTTGCTCGAGGTTAACAAATGTCGGCGAAGCCGAGTCGATTAATATCGCCCGCGCAGCGGCCGGTCCAGCATGCGCATTCTGAATTGAACGCTGGAGCCCGATCTTGCGCGCCTCTCCAAAGCGGCGCCGGAGTGCGTGCGAGATCTGCCGAATGTGGGCGACTTGTTTCATCGACGAACAGATAAACGTGGCGAGACATTCCCACTTTGGCTGTCGAATGATGCGCAACCCGCGACAGAAATCGCCTGCTGCCTTCATGGTCTCATCCTGCGGGAACGAAGCGCAGATCTGCGCGAGCGGATGATCGAGCGCGAAATAGCGCGCGACGATTCTGGGGAGCGCACGCGCCTCGCCGGCGCGGACTCTTAAAATATTTCCGCGCTGTTCGACATAAACCGCGCGATCGCCAATCGTGCCGCCAAATCCGTTGCCGATCTTTTCCCAATGAAAGACCTGACCGGAGTCGAGGGTCTTGGCCAAGTCGAAGTCCATTGCAGAGATTTCGGTGAGGGTCACAAGCAAACGTTCAACGCTCAACCCGCCTCCGCAAGGCTACGGCGCGGCAGGCGCTCAACGTCCAATGTTCAGCTTTCAAAAATCTACGTTGCGCTCTGTGAGAATTCTGGCAGCTAAATGGCCGTGAACGCGCGCCTGGCGATCGATACCGCAGTTCTTCTCGCCTACTTCATCGGCATCGTCGCGCTCGGGCTTTGGGCTGGAAGACGAAACAAGAACCTGGAGGATTTCTCGCTCGGCTCGCGCTCCATTCCATGGTGGGCGGTGCTTGCGTCGATCATCGCGGCGGAGACAAGCGCGGCGACTTTTCTCGGAACGCCCGCTGAAGGATTCAAGACCCGGGGTTATTTCTACGGCCAGTTGGCCATCGGCACTGTCCTCGCCCGCGTCATTATCGCGTTCACGTTTATCAAACCGTACTACGATTACCGTGTCCAAAGCGTCTATGAGTTTCTGACTGTGCGGTTCGGCACGAGGACGAAGAATATGGCGAGCGGTATCTTCCTGTTCACGCGCGTGCTAGGCATCGGTGTCCGGCTGTATCTCGGTGGCGCAATTATGGTGGTAATCTGGCGTTATCTCTTCCCGTCGCTGCCGGTAAATCTAAACACCTACGTCTGGGGAATTATTTTTGTCACCGTCATCACGACGATTTATACCGCCGCCGGCGGGATCAAAGCCGTCGTTTGGACAGACGTGATTCAGGCCGTGCTGATGTTCAGCTCCGTCATCTTCGCGATCTTCCTTCTGCTCCGGCATATTCCCGGAGGACTCGAAACCGTTAAAACGAATCTCGGCGGGCTTTCCAACGTTAAACTTTTCCAGACCGGTTGGAACCCGCAGCTGCCGTTTGGCCCGGCGTTGAAGGCAATGCTCGAAGAGCCATACACAATTTTCGCCGCGTTTATTGGTTCGACTTTGCTCACCATGGCAACGCACGGCACCGACCAGGACATGGTGCAACGGATGTTGACCGCACCCAATCACCGGAAATCTCAACTATCGTTGATCTTGAGCGGCGTGATGGATCTGCCGATCGCCGGCGCATTCCTCACCGTCGGCATCCTTCTGTCAGTTTACTATGCGGTCGTTCCAGGCACGACATTGCCAGCCGCGGACAACGAGATCTTTGGTCATTACATCATTCATGAGATGCCGGTCGTGTTTCGCGGGCTCATCATTGCGGGGGTCTTCGCCACCATGATGGGATCGACGTCCGCCGCGCTCAACGCCCTCGCCACCAGTTTCACCAAGGATTTCTATCTTCCCTACATCCGCCCCGGCGCGACCGATCGTCAGGCGATTCGCGCCGCGCGAATCGCCACCGCGGTTTTTGGCGTTCTCATGATTATTGTCGCGACGATGGCGGCGAACGCTGTCCTTCACGATGCAAAGCTGACGATCATCCCAATCGCCATTGGAATTCTCGGATACACCTACGGCGCATTAGTCGGAGTTTTTCTGCTCGGGATGTTGACGCGCGGCCGTGGAGCCGATCGCTCCAATGTCGTAGCGATGCTGGCCGGCATTACGTCCGTCCTCGTGCTCTGTAAAGTCTCGATGCCGGCGTTCGATGTTCTTGCGCTCTTGAAGGGCAAACTGGTAGCGGCGCAATGGAACTTCGGATGGTTTATGCCGGAATGGTGGCCGAAAATTTCCTGGCCGTGGTTCGTCTTTGTCGGCTGCGTTGTCACTCTCGCGATTGCCGTTTTGTTTCGAACGCCACCAAATCAGATTGCTGCTGCCGAAGCGCACGTCGCGCGTAAATCCTCTTAATCCTGTCTGCTTTTTTTCTCCGCCGCCAGCTTGATTCCCAAATCGCGCAATTGGCGCGGATCGACCTCGGATGGCGACTGTGACATGAGATCCATGCCGCGGTTATTCTTTGGAAATGCCATGACCTCGCGGATCGATTGCTCGCCGCAGATCAGCATGACGAGACGATCGAGACCGAGCGCAATCCCGCCGTGGGGCGGCGCCCCGAGTCGCAACGCGCGGAGCAAATGACCGAACATCGATTGTCGATCTTGCGCGCTCACACCGAGCACCTCGAACATCTTCTCCTGCAAATCCGGCTCGAAGATTCGCATGCTGCCGCCGCCAATCTCGACGCCGTTCAAAACCACGTCGTAAGCGTCGGCACGGATCTCGGAGAACTCCTTTGCCTGAAGCAGCGGCATATCCTCCGCTTTCGGTCGCGTGAACGGATGATGCACCGCATTCCATTTATTTTCCTCCGCGCTCCATTGCAGCAGCGGGAAATCCGTTACCCAAAGAAAATCGAGGTCCGAGCCGGAGTCCGAGCCGGACGGGCGGTTAACAGAGGTGCGATTCAAATCCTGGATCTCCGCGATGCGCAGCCGGATTCTCCCGAGCACTTCGCAGGCGATCTCCCATTTGTCGGCCGCGAAAAAGATGCAGTCGCCTTCCTCGATCTTTAGTTTCGATTGCAAGGCCGCTCTCTCGGCGTCGCTGAAAAATTTTACAATGGGCGATTTCCATTCGCCGCCTTCGATCTTGATAAAAGCGAGCCCCTTTGCGCCGAATGTTTTCGCGATCTCGGTCAGCTCATCGACTTGACCGATCGTGAGCCCGGCAAATCCCTTCGCGTTGATCGCCTTTACCACGCCGCCGGCGTCGAGCGCGCCCCGGAAAACTTTGAAGCCGCTCGCTCCAAAATCTTCGCCAAGATCGACAAGCTTCATTTCGAAACGGCGATCGGGCTTGTCGCTGCCATACCGACTGATCGCTTCGCGATACGTTAGCCGATCGAACGGCGTCTTGATGTCGACATTACGCGTCGCTTTGAAAACGGCCGCCAGCATTCCTTCGGTCAGCGAGAATATGTCGTTCGGGTCGACGAATGACGCTTCGATATCGATCTGCGTGAATTCCGGCTGCCGATCCGCGCGCAAATCTTCGTCACGAAAACATTTCGCGATCTGGAAATACTTTTCGACCCCGCCGACCATGAGCAATTGCTTGTACTGTTGCGGCGCTTGCGGCAGCGCATAAAATTTTCCCGGCATCAATCGGCTCGGCACCAGAAAGTCGCGCGCGCCTTCCGGCGTGCTCTTGGAAAGGATCGGCGTCTCGACTTCGATGTAGCCCTCGCTGTCGAGATAATCGCGCGTGGCTTTTGTAGCCTTGTGCCGCAAACGCAGACTGCGCGCGAGATGGGCGCGACGCAGATCGTAATAGCGATACGTCAGCCGCAAATCTTCGTTGTGAATCTCGGCATCGATCGGGAATGGCAAATCGTCGGCGCGATTTAGGACCCGCAGTTCCTTCGGAACAACCTCGACATCGCCAGTCGCGAGCTTCGGGTTCTCCGTTCCGGGCACGCGTGGCGCCACTTTGCCGGTTACCTGAATAACGTCTTCGCTGCGCAAACCGTGCGCTTGCTTCGCGACCTCGGCGTTTTCTTCCGGACGAAAGACGACTTGGGTCAGACCTTCGCGATCGCGCAGATCAACAAAGATGACGCCGCCATGATCGCGCGAAACGTGCACCCAGCCGGCGAGCGTGACCTGCTTGCCGATGTCGATCTTGCGAAGCGAGTTGCAATCGTGCGTGCGATACATGCGAACAAACTAACGTGTCATTCTGAGCGGAGCGAAGAATCTCTCAAATTCGTGTGACGGCAAGTTATTGAGGGAGGTCCTTAGCTCCGCTCAGGATGACCGCGAAAAAATTTCTGCGATGCGCGAGAGCAATTGATCTTGCACAATCAGTCGCTCTTCGCGCGTAGCCAGTGTTTTTACTTTTACTTGCGGCCACTCGTCGCCGTAAAGCAGCGCGACCGTCGCATCCAGATCTTCGGCAGTTTGAAATTGTTTACCGACTTTGGCGGGCGCGAACGGGTAATCAACGCGATAACCGTTTTCGCGGAGCTGTTGAATTTGCGCGAGCGCATCGGCGCGGCGTTCCTCCTTGGCAATGACGACGTAGATGTCGATCTTGCCTTGATCGCGCATGGCTGCTTCCATTTGCGCGCGCGCGGGCGGATGCTCGCCGATCAATTCCCCGAGGACGACATCGCCCATGGCGAAACCGAGCGCTGGCATCTTGACCGCGCCGCCGCTGAGCTGCTCGATCAAATTATCGTAGCGCCCGCCGCCGGCAACGGCGCGAAGTTTTTCCGCGCGATCAAAAACCTCGAACACCATTCCAGTGTAATAAGCGAGGCCGCGCACGATCCGGACATCGACATGAACGAACCCGGCGAGTCCGCGCACGCGTAATCCCTCGATCAGTCGCTCCAGTTTTTCGCTCTTGCCGCCTTTGTTCAAGATCGACAGGACGGGCTCCGCGAGTTGGCCAAGCTTCTCGATCGTCTTCTCGCGCGGCTCGCGTTCGGATTTATCGATTGCGTGCAGTATTTCTTCCCAACGTTCCACCGGAACTTTTTGCTCACGCAGAAAATCAGTCCAGAACTCGCGGTCGCTAATGCGGACAACAAAATCTTTTTCGGTGAACCCAAATCCGCGCAGGATGTCAACGCAAAGGGCAACCAGCTCGACATCGGCGTTGGCGTCGGCTTCGCCGATAATGTCGCAGTTGAGCTGGAAATGTTCGCGCAACCGTCCGCGCTGTTGTTTCTCGTAGCGAAAGAATGGACCAATGGAAAACCACTTGAGCGGTTTCTTGAACTCGCGTTCGTGCGCGGCCATCACGCGCGCGAGCGTCGGCGTCAGCTCGGGGCGGAGTGCGACTTCGCGTTCGCCTTTGTCGGTAAAACTAAAAAGCTGACCGACAATTTCGTCGCCGCTTTTCTTTTTATAGAGCTCGGTCGATTCAAGCACCGGTCCTTCCCATTCAACGAAACCGTAACGGCGAGAAATCTCGCGCCATTTGGCGAAGATGTAATTCCGTGCCGCGCACTCCTTCGGCAGAAAATCGCGAAATCCAGGCAGGCCTTGCATAGTGTCAATTAGCCTCCACCTCCGGGCAAAGCGGGCAAAGTTGGCTCGCTTCGATGCAACCGGACGATGTCGCCGGACCCGCCTGCGGCAGGCAGCTACTTCCGAGCACGCGAGAGGACCCTGCACAAAATGAGAAAGGAAGTAGCTGGGCGACCCAGCTAATTTGAAAAATCGGCTGCCCGATAGGCGCGAAGCGGGTCGATCCTACGAAACCATATTGCGGTTGAATAAACCGGAACTCTAGAGAGTCGGATAGAGGCACGACGGAGAGCATCCGTTCAACCAAAGCAAAGGACAAACATGAAACAAATGAGATTAATGAAAATGTTGGCCGGAGCGGCTTTCGCGGTCGCGCTGGGCGCGGCCTTCGCGCAGGAAAGCACCACTACCACGACAACGACGGACCCTGTCACAGGCACCACGACCACGGAATCGTCGACCACCTCGGGCGCGGGAACGATTACGGCCTACACGCCGGGATCGGAATACATCACTTTCCGCACGAGCACGACGGCGGAGTTACTACTACACGAAGAAAACCGTTCTGGTCGATCCGGAAGGCCGGACCCTGGAGTGGTCGGCTCTTCGTCCCGACATGCCGGTGACCTACACCTACGTTAAGGAAGGCGATCGCATGGTCGTCACCAAAATCACAGTGACAAAGCCAGTTTCGGTCTACAAAAAGGAAGAGACGACCACGACAACGACGACCAGGCCGTAATCGAGCTGATCGAGTTTAAGATTTAAAAGCGCCTGCGGGACGAGGTTTCCGCGGGCGCTTTTTTCTGCAATGTGGGAGCCGCCTCAGCGCGGCGATAATGCCAGTCCGGCTCGGACTTGCGACACCGAGGTCCCTCCCACATTTCAATCCTTATAACCCTGAGGAAATTTTTGGTGCCATTTCCACGCGCTCTCGACGATGGCGTCGAGCGACTGGAACTGCGGTTGCCAGCCGAGCTCGCGCTTGATCTTCTCCGATGAAGCGATCAAACGCGGCGGATCGCCCGGGCGTCGCGGCTTCTCCACGATGTCGATCTTGCGCCCGGTAACTTTGCCGGCGGCATCGATCACTTCGCGCACGCTGGACCCGCCGCCGGTG
>WNFR01001231.1_pt1 | contig 37541 bp, 31 predicted proteins | sample 5400221 | NCBI WGS metagenome assembly WNFR01 (sample SAMN13153357, study PRJNA577476) | soil metagenome | isolation source: 40 cm soil under Madrone tree | place: USA:California | collected 2016-06-14 | reverse complement strand
CGCGTAAGAATGCGGGCGAGGGCACCACCAATGTCATCGAAGTCGATGACGAGAATTTGGAATACAGCCGAAAATATATAGAACTCGTGAATATTCGGCGTCGTGATAAGCGGCAGATCGTTCTTGAACTCTGAAGTGTAGTCCGTCCAGAGGAGGCCTATCTCCTGGGTTGTGGGTTACCGGCATCGACGCCAACGGTGGGATCCGCTCACTCGTGATGGGGCTCGAGCAATGAACGGGGACCAACCAATATATGGAGTGAGGAACGGTGTCGTGAGCGAAAGTCTGGAAATACAGACCCTTATCGAGAAGGTTCGTCTGCATGCGGGCATCCGTCCTGAGCGGGTGGCAGTGCATTTCAACGGCAAGGCTATTTCCTTTGGTGATGTTGAGAAGCGTGCGAACAGGGTAGCGCATGGGCTTCTCGCGGCCGGGGTGGGTCGTCACGCGCGATTTGCCGTCCTCTCGAAGAACACCCCAATATTCTACGATTTGCTGCTTGGCACTGCGAAAGTTGGTGCGGTTCTCGTGCCGATCAACTATCGCCTTGCGCCCCCAGAGGTCGCCTTTATCCTCAATGATTCAACTGCCGAGATGCTTTTCGTGGCGCCGGAATTCCTGCCTGCAATTGAAGGAATACGGGCTCGCCTCGAGAGCATTCGGCAAGTCATCGTCATCGACGAGCTCCAGGATGCCGGCGACTACGCTATCTGGCGCGATAAACAGCCTTCGGCTGATCCATTACTGCCGGTGGATTTGGAGGCTGTCACCGTTCAAATGTATACCAGCGGTACCACGGGGCACCCGAAAGGTGCTCTGCTCACTCACGTTAATTTAGCCGAATCGTTGCGCGGCAGCGTCCCTGTGTGGGGGCCTTGGCACTATCATGACGTGATTCTGGTGTGCATGCCGCAATATCATATTGGCGCAAGCATTTGGGGTATGGCGGGATTGTCGCTGGGGGTCGAGAGCGTACTCACGGCGGATTTCGACGCGCAGAGGATCTTGCGGATCATCGAAGAGCATCGAATCAACAAGACACAATTGGCGTCCGTGATGATGAGAATGTTGCTTGATGATCCAGCTTGCGGATCGACGAATTTTTCATCGCTGGACTTGATCACCTATGGTGCGGCTCCCGCTCCTGTGGATCTGGTGCGTCGGGCGCAGCGCGTCTTCGGCTGTGGAATTGGGCAAGGCTATGGCATGACGGAGTCCGCTGGGACGATCACCTATTTATCGCCCGAGGATCACGCTGACGGGGACGAGAAGCGGCTGCCCTCGGCCGGAAGGGCAATCGATGGCGTCGAGATCATGATAGTCGGCACGAATGGGGAGGCGCTGGGCCCGGGTGAGTTGGGCGAGATAATTTGTCGGGGACGCCAAATAATGCAGGGCTACTGGCATTTGCCAGAAGCATCTGCCCAAGTGGTTCAAAACGGTTGGTTCCACACGGGCGACGTTGGATATGTGGACGAAGATGGCTATCTCTTTGTCCGTGACCGGGTCAAAGACATGATCGTCTCAGGGGGTGAAAATATCTATCCGGCGGAGATCGAGAATTTGCTCCATTCGCATCCTGATATCGTCGACGTCGCTGTAATCGGGATTCCGGACGCACGCTGGGGTGAGTCCGTCAAAGCGATTGTCGTGTGCCGCCCGGGTGCAAGCACAAATGCGGAAGAATTGATCGCATTCGTCCGGCCGCATATCGCTGCCTATAAAGTCCCACGATCCGTTGAGTTTGTCGCGACACTGCCCCGGAACGCGTCAGGTAAAATCCTTAAACGCGAGCTTCGACAGTTGTATTGGGCCAATCGCGACAGCAAACTAATCTAGGGATGGTCGGATCGAGCGGCTTTCTGGGCAATGGATGAGGGCAATAGCCAAAGGAGAATGAAGGATGTCGAATCTAAACGAGAGGCTGGTCTCCGACGCACTGGATCGAGAGGCGATCCGCGATATCGTAGTCCGCTATTATGATGCGATCTGGCGGGATGACATCGGTGCCGTCGTCCAGCTGTTCGCGTCCGATGGGACGATCGAGGTACCAAACGGCCCGCTTGCCGGCAATGCTCCGGTGGGTCATGAGCAACTTCATGCCTTTTATGTCGCCGGCGTTCGGAAAATGACACCTCGCCCCTTCGGGCATAACCATGTTGTCGATCTGCACGGTGATGGCCGTGCTAGCGGACGCTCTTACGTCGAGTTGCGCAGTTCCGTGGATTATTTGTGGCTTGGGGCGGTGATCTACATTGATGAATATGTGAAGGTTCACAACACGTGGAAAATCCGTCGCCGGGAAGCGCGGATGCAGAATCTAGGGTAAGCGGGCACCTGCAGCTTATGGGGAACAACGATGGACTATTCAAAATATGGCATGCTCCGCGTCGAGCGTACAAAAAATGTACTTCGGATCACCTTGAACCGTCCGGATCAACTGAACGCGATCAACAAGCAGCTGCACCATGAACTGTCCACGATCTTCATCGACGCGGGAATGGACAATGACGTCGATGTCGTGGTCCTTACCGGTGCGGGACGGGCCTTCTCCGCCGGTGGTGACTGGAACTGGATGCGCGAACAGATCGACCGGGCCGATGTTTTCTTGGACTCCCTCGTGGATTCCAAACGTATGATCTACAGCCTTCTCGATTGCGAGAAGCCGGTGATTTGCCGCCTCAACGGCGATGTCGTCGGACTCGGCTGCACCGTAGCCCTTTTCTGCGATTTCGTGATCGCCGTGGAGACCGCGCGGCTGGCGGATCCCCATGTTCGCGTAGGATTGGTGACTGGCGATGGTGGGGCGGTCATCTGGTCCCATCTCGTCGGCTATGCACGTGCGAAGCGCTATCTCCTAACGGGCGACTTCATCGGCGCCCGGGATGCCGAGACGATCGGGCTCATCACTCAAGCCGTTCCCGCCGAGGAGCTCGACGAGACGGTCGACGCGCTCGTCAAGCGGATGGCCAATTGTGCGACTCAGGCCGTGGGTTGGAGCAAAGTCGCGATCAACGCCGGCTTGCGCCAGGCGGTCGCGGCGTCGATAGACGGATCTCTAGCCTACGAAGGACTGTCGAACATCACGTCCGACCACAAGACGGCGGTCGAGGCATTCCTGAATCACCAGAAGCCCATTTTCGCAAGCAGCGCGCGAGTGTGAGGGTCGGGGAGGGGCGCCATGAACTTTGACGACAACCCAGCTGAGGCGGAATTTCGCAGGGAGGCGCGCGCCTGGCTCGATGCGAACGGGCCGGTGGAGTTGCTATCCACACTCAACAACGTCGGTTATGGGGCTGCGATCCTGGAGACACCTCCGATGATCGCAGCAGCCAAGGCCTGGCAGCAAAAGAAGCAACGGGCGGGCTGGGCCTGCATCCAGTGGCCCAAGGAATATGGCGGGCGCGATGCGTCGCCGATCGAGCAGGTGATCTGGCAGCAGGAAGAAGGGATCTACAGCCTATTGGGAAAGATATTCGTGACAACACATGGCATTTGCGCACCGACCCTGATCGCCTGGGCAAGCGAGGCGCAGAAGCGACGCTTCCTGCCGAAGATGGCCTCCGGCGAGGAAGTTTGGTGTCAGTTCTTCTCGGAACCGGTTGGAGGTTCGGACCTGGCGGGCTTACGCTCGCGTGCCGAGCGAGATGGAGAAGGCTGGGTCATCAACGGCCAGAAGATCTGGACCAGTCATCTCGCCTATGCGGATTATGCGATCCTGATCGCGCGGAGCGATCCTGCGGTGCCGAAGCACAGTGGCCTGACGATGTTTTTCGTCGACGTCCGCACGCCCGGCATCGAATTTCGCCCGATCAAGCAGATGACGGGCCAATCGGGTTTCAACGAAGTCTTCCTCACAGACGTGCGCATCCCCGACACGCAGCGGTTGGGCACGGTCGGGCAGGGCTGGACGGTCGCGCTGACCACGTTGACGAACGAGCGGTTGATGATCGCCACCGGCGGCATGCCAACCGGTTTTCTCGAATTGCTGGCCTTTTGCGAACGGCTCGAGATGGGGCGCGGCAAGGCGATCGACGCTCCGGCGGTGCGCGCGAAGCTGGCAACCTGGGCGGTGCGCACGAGCGGGCTGAAGCATACCGCGGCGCGCAGCATCTCGGCACTGTCGAAAGGCGAGCAGCCCGGGCCGGAAAATTCAATCGGCAAGCTCGTGGCGGGGTCTACCATGCAGGAGATCGCGATGTTTACGCTGGATCTGCAGGCCCAGGCCGGCATTCTGGACGGCCCCGAAGCGGCGGATTCCGCGCGCTTCCAGGGGATGCTGATGCGATCGGCCGGCACCCGCATCGAAGGCGGCACCGACGAGATATTGCGCAACATCATCGCCGAGCGCGTGCTCGGCCTTCCCGCTGACATCCGCGCCGACAAGGGCATTCCCTTCAACCAGATTCGAACGGGACGACGATGACCGACCTCTTTCGCCTGGATAGGGTCGCTGATCACGGGAGCGACTCGTGGAATGGGCAGCGTATGGCCGTGCGTCTGGCGCCAGGCGAGAAAGTCGCGCAAAGGGGGAACCTTGGATGCGGCAATGGGCGGGAGTGATCAGATGAGCGAAAAAGGAGATTTTAAGTGCATCCGGCTTGCCATTTCGAGCGGCGTCGCGGTCTTGACGCTGAGCCGTCCGGAAGTTCTTAATGCCACATCGCCCGCGATGGTGCGCGAATTGCTTCTGGCTCTGGATCGGATCGATGCCGCTGACTCCGGTGTGCGTTGCGTGTTGATGACCGGCGCCGGACGGGCCTTTTGCGCGGGGGCGGATCTGCGGACGGGCGAGAGCGGTGCCGACAACACCGGGCGGCATGACGCCGGATATGACCTCGAAGTTTATTATCATCCCTTGCTGCGGCGGTTGCGGGGGCTGCCGATGCCGCTGGTCACGGCTGTCAACGGCGCTGCAGCCGGTGTTGGCGTAAGTCTCGCGCTGATGGGGGATCTCATATTGTGTGCTCGAAGTTCATATTTCTTCCAGGCTTTTCGCCATGTCGGGCTCGTACCTGACGGCGGCTCAACTTGGCTTCTTCCTCGCCTGATTGGACGGGCCCGCGCGATGGAGTTGTCTTTGCTGGGCGAGCGGCTCCAGGCGGAGACGGCACTTCAATGGGGTCTGGTCAACAGAGTTTGTGACGATGACGCGCTTGCGGACGAAGCCGGGGACATGGCTGACCGGTTAGCTCAAGGCCCCACGCTGGCACTGGGATTGACACGCCGTCTCTACTGGGAAAGCGCGCAGCATGGGTATGAAGACCAGCTCAACCTCGAGCGTCGGTTTCAGCGGCAGGCGGGGGCGACGGAGGATTTTGCTGAGGGAGTAATGGCGTTTAGGGAGAAGCGTGCGCCGCGTTTCGTGGGCCGTTGAGCTGAGAGAATCCAACATCATGAATGAACATGTGCGCCACTCTATGCCGCATTCTGAAACGGGCTTCTCACTCGACAAGAAGGTCGCCCTTATAACTGGGGGTGGGCGTGGCATCGGAGTCGGTATCGCGGAGATTTATCTAGAGGCCGGGGCCACGGTGGTCATCAACGCGCTGACGGATGTACATCTGGCCAAGGTGGTCGCGCGCCTCAAACTGTCGCACGGCGATCGCGTCATCGGGCTCGTGGGCGATGCTGCTAGCGCAGCAGGCGCGGGCGACATCGTGGCCCGGGCGACCGACCGCGCGGGTCCGATCGATATTCTAGTCAACGGGGTCGGCGACGCGATCGTCGGTCGCTTGATCGAGGATGCCGGGCAGGAGCTGGCCATGGCCGTCGCGAGGATCCAATCGATCATCGATCTGAACATGATGTCGGCCATCCACTGCGCGCGTGCGGTGGGCTCGGGGATGATTCAACGCAAGGGCGGCCGCATCATCAACATGACGGGTGTCATCGGCGGGCTGAAGGGCGAGAGCGGCCTTGGCATATATTCGGCCGCGAAAGCCGGCGTGGCGGGATTTACCAGATCTCTGGCGCGCGAATGGGCGCCCTATGGCATCACCGTGAATGCGATTGCACCGGGGGTCTTTCCCGACATGGAGAATCTACCCCCTGAGCACTACCAGATGATCCAGGAAACGTACCTGGATCGCATACCAATGGGGCGGTTCGGAAGACCAAGGGAAATCGGCTACCTCGCACTGTATCTCGCCGCTGACGCATCCCAATACCTCTCAGGGCAAACGTTGGTACTCGACGGCGGCCTGTCCGCATGAGCCTTGATACGTCTCCTGCTTCCGCAATCGCAGGGCGTAGCCCTGCATTCTCCTACTCTAGATCCTGAATTTACCGCGCTGGGTCGATCATCAGGCCGCAATATTGTTGCGCCAGAGATAATTGGTCTGCTCGTAGAGCGCTCCGCCGGCACGCCGCGGCTACCAAAGGCCGGTTCATATCGATGGTTTCCGTCCTACCAATGACCGCTGACCGATAATCGAGGTATCGATCGGCTAGTTTTCAGCGGCTGGCATTCTGGCGTCGTCGATCAACACGGCCATGAGAAGGGCCGGGATGTTACCGCGATTCACCCAGGCATGGTTCGTCCCACGTTGAACGACGACATCGAAGGGTTTCAGATCGATCTCGTCGTCGTCGAGGAGTAGCGTAACGCGTCCGGTAAGGACCATGATGTAGTCGAGCGTGGCGGTGCGATGCATGCCCGGATGACGGCGTGTATCCGGACGACAATGGGACGCTTCCATTGCTTGGAAGTGCTGGGCGTACAATCGCTCGCGCTCCGCCTCGCTAAGATGAAGCTCATTCTGCGCGGGCCCGACTTGAAAGAAGCGAAAAACACTGCCGCCCGGAGGTGGTTCGAGCGCTACGGATCGCCCCGGGACCTCGCCATTCAAGGCGGAGACCGCCTCTGTGCGCCATATCTCTGCCGTCAGCCCGCGCTTTGAAGTGTTGTCGTTGATGACCGCGCGCGAACGGCCATGGTCGTCGTTCCCGGTGATAATGCGTTTCGAGAGGCTGCCCATCCTACCCTTGGTAACTTACGCCAGCGGATGCCCACCGATCATGTTGGCTCGAGCAGATCGGAACTATACTTCATCAAATGAAATATGAGTTCAGTATGATAGACATGACAGAGTGCTTGTGCAACTATCAGTTAGCCCGCAACCGCGGGCGCATCCTGACGGTCAAGTTGAAGGGACACGCGTTGGATCTTCGAGAGTGCTGGCAGGACCATTGGCGTTGGGCAAGCAAACTTGGCAATCAGCTGGGTCGCGGTCGATGGGTGGCGAACGATGCGCCCAGGCGCCTGAGGCAAACACCGAATTGTCTTGCGATACAGAGTCTGCAATTGTGTCCCGCATGATCGTAAGCGGTGAGAGACGACTGGCCCATCAGGAGCTTTTCGAGCGCGCCGCAAGAGTTGCGACAGGCCTTAACGCCCTTGGAGTGATTGAGGGCAACACGATTGCTCTATGCCTGCGCAATGATTTTCCGATATTTGAAGCAAGTTTCGGTGCCGCCCTTATTGGCGTGTGCCCGGTCGCGGTAAACTGGCATTTCACCGTTGCGGAAGCGCGGTACATTTTTGAGAATTGTGGTGCAAAGGTGATTGTCGTTCACGCCGATCTGGTGGAGCGATTGCGCGGCGCCTTTCCTCCGGGAGCTGCGATCCTGGTGGCGGAGACGCCATCCGAGATCGGGGACGCTTACGGTTTGATACCTCAGGATTGCGCAGTTCCTGCCGACATGACGTCATGGGAAGAATGGCGCGATAGTCAGACGCCGCTGCCGCGTCGGCCGATCGTAGTGCCCAGCACCATAATCTACACGTCCGGCACAACCGGTAGGCCAAAGGGCGTGCGATTTGCCCCACCCACGCTCGAGCAGATGCAGGTTCGACTAACGGTCGCGCAACGTGCTTTCGGCTTTCTCGACTATGTCGATTCGCCCGGCTTAGTCGTCGCGGTGCTGACGGGACCGATGTATCACTCTGCGCCTAATGGCTATGCGATGCACGCAGTCCGACTCGGTGCGACGCTAATCCTGCAGCCGCGTTTCGACGCAAAGGAGGTTCTTCAACTCATCGCTCAAAAACGTGTCACGCACGTGCATATGGTGCCGGTAATGTTCAGCCGCTTGCTCAAACTGGCGGCCGAATGCCGCGCTGCATACGATCTATCCTCGCTTCGGTTCGTGGTTCACGCAGCTGCCCCGTGTCCTCCTTCAGTCAAGCGAGCCATGATTGACTGGTGGGGTCCCGTTATCAATGAATATTACGGGGGAACCGAAACGGGTGTCGTCACGAGTTGCACGTCTGCGCAGTGGCTTGGACATCCGGGTACGGTGGGCCGCCCCGTGCCCGAGGCCGATGTACGGGTGATCGACTCCGAAAACCGATCTCTGCCGTCCGGGAAGGTCGGAGAGATTATCTGCCGGGTAAGGTCGATGGCCGACTTCACCTATCACGGCGACGACGCAAAACGGCAGGATGTTGACCGTGGGGGACTTATCGCGCTGGGCGACGTCGGCTACTTCGATGAGGACGGTTATCTTTATCTCTGCGACCGGAGCCGAGATATGATCATTTCGGGCGGCGTCAATATCTACCCCGCAGAAATCGAAGCCGAACTATCCCTGATGCCGAGCATCGATGATTGTGCCGTTTTCGGCATTCCCGATGACGAGTTCGGTGAAGCGGTCTGCGCGACGATCCAGCTTCGTGAAGGCGCAACACTTGACGCCTCGCAAGTCACAGATTTTCTTCGCCACAGGCTTGCGGGATATAAACTACCGCGCCGCATCGAATTCAGAACGGATCTGCCTCGAGAAGATTCGGGCAAGATATTCAAACGCAAGCTGAGGGATTCCTTCTGGGAGCATGCCGGCCGCCGGATTTAATATAATGGTAGGGGGAGACTGCTGGGTAAGTGGGTTATTACAACTTGGTGACGAAGTTCGCGAGAACCGATGGCTTGCGATGTCCCTTTGCGACCCCAGTGCCTATATAAACGAATGCTATAATGTCATCGTCACCCGACAAGCCAAGGCTCGCCTTCACGATCGGGTCATAAGCGGCATCTCCGGTTTTCCACATTGCTCCGTATCCGAGTGCATGAGCCGCGAGGAGCATGTTCTGCACACTCGCGGCTACAGCAAGCGTTTGTTCGACCGCCGGGACCTTGTGTTGCCGGTTGATTGTCGCCGCGGCTACTATGATCGTGGGCGCACGCCGCGCCTTTGCCCGCTCCGATTCCAACTGTTCGTCCGTCGCGGCCGGTGAATTGCGCTTTCGCAGGGCGGCCATCGCATTCCCAAGGATTTCGCGAGCGGCGCCTTCGATAATGACAAAACGCCAAGGATTCAGCCGGCCGTGGTCCGGCGCGCGAATCGCTGAATTCAGAATGCGTTCAAGATCCTCCTGAGAAGGACCCGGAACTTCGAGTTTGGCTGCCGAGACGCGCGTCTCGATGGCATCAAAGACGTCCATTGACCTTCGTCCGATTTATGCGGCCAGAATCACAATTGTTGTCTCGAATCACGACGTTTTCTCCGATTGCCAGGGTATTCAACTATGCTCCGACCGCTGAATGCGTTCAGTAAACGGTCAGACCACCATCAACGATGATCGTGTGCCCCACGATGTAAGACGCAAGCGGGGACGCCAACCGAGTCAACTCCACCGCCCCGCCACTCAATCGATTGCTCAGCGAACTCTTCACGATAAATATCAACCTACCACACGCCGTTCCGAATGGCAATTTAATGAACTGGACTTTCACTAGACGAAATAACAAGACGGGCAGGTGATCGAAGCAGGGCCGATGTTTGGACCATGCGGATTTCTCCAGCTGTGTTCCCCAAACCTGGAAAGGCCGGCCAAATTCTGTTCTTATATCTGAATTTCACTAAATGAAAAAAGTTTTCATTTACACCGAATCAAGGCTGGGATATAAACCTGATGAAATAGAAGCATTAAGTGCGAAACAGTACGCGCCGACAGTTATTAATCGGGGAGATGGTGATGACGGCAATCAATCAATCGACCTTTCTCAAGACTCTTGTGATTGGCGCAATACTGGGAGTATCAGCTGACTTTGCCATCGCTCAGCAAGTGGCATCGGTGCCGGCCGAAGCGGCTAGCCTTGACGAGGTCATTGTATATGCTCAGAAGAAATCAGTGGGTGAGGCAATCCAGAAGGTTCCGATCGCCGAAATGGCCTTCAGTGGACAAGCCATTGAGCAGCAGCAAATACAGGATTTGACACAAATCGGTCGATTGATGCCTAACGTCGATTTGCAGGCTTCAGGTACCTTTCCGCTATACCCTAATTTCAATATCCGTGGGGTCGGAAATACGGCCACGACCCGGTCAATCGATCCCTCAGTCAATATCATCCAAGATGGGATGGTGCTTGGGTATCAGGCCGGTGCAGTTCTGGACGCTTTCGATATGGAGTCCGTCGAAGTGCTGAGAGGGCCACAGGGTGTTCTATTTGGACGCAACGCCTCGGGGGGGGCGGTGGTGCTGCGTACGCCTTTGCCGACGGCCGATTGGAAGGGTGGCGCCGACCTCACGGTTGGTAACGAAAATACTGTTATTTTCAAAGGCGACGTGGGCGGGCCGCTGGTCGCGGATAAAATACTCGGCAAAATCGCCATAATGACCAACGCCAATACTGGACTCTATGAGAATACAACCGGCGGAACCTTCGTGCCGGCTCCTTTAAACCCGTGCGGATGTTCACCACAACATCGTACGGGCGGCGTTGCAGAGACACACGAAGTGGTCGTCAAGCCGACGCTTCTGTTCAATATAGCGGATGATGCGCAGCTGAAGTTGTTCACGCAATATCAACAAGCAAACGTTGGCGGTGGCCTGCTACGTGCTGTCAATATTCCTGGCGCTCCAGCGCTGCCCGTCCAGACTCTTCTTGGATACACTCCATCGAACGCAGCGTACACGGAAAATGAAACGATTGTAGGCGCGGTTCATCTTCAAGAAGAGCATGCGATCGCGGAGCTAGATCTGAGCCACATATTGGGCGGAACATTAACGACAACTGCGGCGTATAGACATGTTATTTACGATGCGACGGATAATTCCGACGGAACACCATTTAATCTGGTGACATTTCCCAATAATAAAGAAAGCAATCGTGAGTACGACGTCGAATCTAGATACAACAGATCTATCGGCGATCAATTCAGCTACTTGCTCGGGGTGTTTCTCTATGATTCAGAGGACAGCGTACGGGAGCAACGGACATTAAACGGCATTGCTGCGGGGAAAGCTTTTACCCAACAGATCGATCAATTGACCGTTTGGACCCAGAGCGACAAGACGGCGGCGGGCTATGGAAACGTCGACTACAGCCCGATCCACGGCCTCACGCTGTCTGCGGGCCTTCGATATAGCTACGAAGGCAAGAATTTTCACGACATTCCGCTGGCGGCCTGTTCCGGGACCCCGTTCATAGGTTGTCCGTCGATTTTCCATGACAGTTCGAGGCACTGGTTCAGCTTGGATCCGCGTTTTGTGGCGAGCTATCAGATCGATCCGGACCATCTCGTTTACGCGAGCATTTCAAAGGGGACGCGAGCGGGTAACTATAATGGTCGCGCCACATCAGTAGATGCGGCGATTACCCCCGCTAACCCCGAGACAGTCCTTAACTATGAAGTGGGAACGAAGAATGAGTTCTTCGAGCGGCGGCTTCGTATAAACCTTACTGGATTCTATGAGAGCTATCGCGACATACAAGAAATTATCCAAGTTACTTATCCTGATCAGCCTGCCGTACAGAACCTGTCTAACGCCGCATCCGCGTACGTCTATGGCGCCGAGCTCGAGACTTCGCTATTGGTTATCCCGCAATTGCGCTTGGACGCTACGGCGGGTGCGCTACAGACGCATTACAAGTCATTTCTAGGTCTCCCGACAGGTACAAATGTGAGAGAGTTGCGTTTTGCCTATGTCCCGAATTTTACGATGGACGTCGCAGGCACTTACACCATAGAGATTCCCGGCCTCGATGGTAAATTCGAAGCGCGGGCAGCCTATCATTATCAAACATTGGACTATACAGACGTATTCAATACGCCCATTTTTGCACAACCCGCCTACGGCATAGTTGATGCAAGCCTAACGTACGCTTGGGGCGATTGGCGGCTTACAACCTTCGGCCGGAACCTACAGAACACGGTCTTCAGCACAATCATCACTAAGGGACTATCGTACTTTGAAGGCGGCGGACAGCCAAGAACCTATGGCGTCGAAGTCAACTACCGATTTGGAAAGCACCACTGAAGCGGGACAGTAGCTTGCGTTCCGCCATCCGCAACAGTGTAAGCCCCGCCGGCGGCGACGGTGGCCTGCACTTTGTCGCAGCCGCAGCCCTGAATTGGCATTTAAAATTGGTATCTTGTTATGAATGATGGTGTTCGTCCCTCCCATTCCGGCGGCGCATTGGATGGCATTCGGGTCCTTGACCTGTCGCGAGTGCTCGCGGGTCCGTGGGCGACACAGATACTGGGCGATTTTGGGGCGCATGTGCTGAAGGTGGAGAGGCCCGGTCAGGGGGATGACACCCGAGACTGGGGACCGCCTTTTATCAGTTCCGAGCTGGAAGATTCGGACGCTGCGTACTTTACTTGCTGCAATCGAAACAAAGAGGCTTTGGCTGTAGATTTCTCGCGCCCGGAGGGTGCTGCGTTGATACGCCGCCTGGCCCGAGACAGTGACATTCTTGTGGAGAATTTTCGCGTTGGGCACCTGAAGAAATACGGGCTCGACTACAATAGCCTGTGCTCTGAAAATCCCCGGCTGATTTATTGTTCGGTGACCGGTTTCGGACAGTCAGGACTTTATGCTGATCGTGGCGGCTACGACTTCCTTATACAGGGAATGAGCGGCCTGATGAGTGTCACGGGTCATCCGAACGATGGGACTGAGGCGGAACCATTGAAGGTCGGTATCCCGGTTAGCGATCTATTCACTGGCCTTTATGTCGCCATCTCGGCGCTCGCGGCGCTGAACCATCGCAATCGAACTGGCGAAGGACAGCATATCGACTGCGCGTTACTCGACAGCCAGCTGGCTACGTTGTCCAATCAGGCCGCAGCCTATCTCATCGATGGCATACGCCCCAAAGCGTGGGGCAACGAGCACCCCACGGTAGTTCCATATCGAGATTTCGCAACGGCGGATGGCCGCTTGCTGATCGCAGTTGTAAATGAGCTTCAATTCCAGAAACTTTGCTCCCTGTTGGGCTGCCCCGACGTTGCCGAAGACAAGCGCTTCCAGACCAATCGCGATCGCAATCGCAACCGTCAGGACCTCGAAAATCGGCTGGCGCCTTTAATAAAGCTATGGCCATCCGATGCGCTCCTCAATGCCATGGAGAAGGCCAAGCTTCCGTGCGGTCCAATCAACACGATAGACCAAATCCTTGCAGATCCTCATGTCCTGTCGCGGGACCTGGTGCACACCCTTTACCGCGACGATGGGACAGCAGTTCGCGTGATCGGCTACCCTCACCGCCTCTCGCGTAGCCCGACAACCTACCGGATCGCGCCTCCCCGTCTGGCGCAGGACACCCGAAGGGTGCTAGCCAAGCTTCTCGATCTAGACGACGCCTCGCTGGACGCGCTTGAGGCAGATGGAACAATCGCTAACGCTGTCAGGGGTAGTCAAGTCATTGACAGTCGGTAAGGCCGTCAACGCGCCACATAGCGGGAATCGCTACCCTCCCAGCGCGCGTCCTTATTTGATGGCTCGGCTCATGTTCAGTTTGTCAATTTGTGACAGCGTCGAGCCGCATGCGAAGCTCCCAACTTGAGCGTCGCAAGGTGGCCCTAGCTTGCCACTGTGGAGCCCTTAACTACTTTCCGGCGTTTGCGCCGGGAAGTAACTAACGTTTGTCCCTGACGCATGTCAAAAACGCACGGTGCTTTAATACCAACTCACGCCGTCTGTTCCGTGAGCAAACGCTTCAATGACTGCCTGACTTCGGCAGCCTCTTTATCGTCCATCCAGGCGCCGGGCACCAAGGCGGGGTCGGAGGATAGACTTACGACCCAGCGACACATCCGACGCTCAAGCTCAAGACCATCGTGAGGTCCCGCCATGGAACCACGCTGGGCGTAACCGAGCGACACAATCCGCTGTGCGCCCATGATCGCCGCATGATCGCGCAGCTCGGTCAACAATGTCTCCGGAAAAACGCCCACCGTTTGAGTGGAGGTGTTTAGCATCGGGAGGGCGTCATTCATATCGTCAATCGGAACTATGTTGCTCACTCGCCCGGAAAGAAGTTGCACAAAATCAACTTTCTCGCCCAACTGAGACACGATGACAGCACCAGTTTTTTCAATCCGTTCAGGGTCGGTGATAACCTTGTAAAAACTATGTTGTCGAAGAATAGCCTGAATTTCTGCCTTCAGAACCGGATTGAACTTATTGGGCCCAGCGCTGACGTTCTTAGGTAGCTTCTGCACCGCCTCAAAAAGATGCTGGCCAAAACGGTTGGCCCTGGCAATCCCATCTGCATCCGTTCCCGATTCCAAGAATATGACTCTCGCATTACTGCAAGCTTCCTGATCGAATGAGCCAATGTCGGTCGCCGCCCTTTGGGCCACGACGCGCATCGTCGCATCATCCGCCAACGCTTCGCCACCGATTAGCGTGATGCTCGATTTTGGATCGAGCGTGATCAGATCAATGCCAGGCTGTATATACTTCGCGATGTGCTTAACCGAAGCCAATCCTCCCCAAGCGATCAGCTTCTCGATGTGTCGGGGCTGATAGATTTTCTGTTCAATAGCTTCATCTCCGCCTTTCCAATACGCGACCGTAAGGTGGCGAGTCAGGGGATGACTAGGGTCGATGTCGATCATTGTACGCGCGATCGCGACCATCGTAAGAGGATCGTTGGAGGGGAGCTTCACTATAGAATCACTGCGGGTTATCGCAGAGCGCAACAGCGTTTGGGCGGCTATCGCCGGAACATTGCCGGCAATCACATGCGCTGCGCGGGAACCGACAGCGCGCACCTGAATGGTACGGCCATCATTCAGTTCCGTGGGAACCCAGCCCTCTAGATAGGAGATGCCAATTCGTGCCTCGGCTATTTCGCGCACGTGTTTTGCTTCGAACATCGCGGGGCTGGTCCGATAGACAAATTCCAGTACGGAGCGCGAAACATTTGACGAATGGCAACTGGCCTCGAAAGCTTCCTGCCAATAGGGATTCCTGTCCAGATTGAGACGAGTGCCGAGTTCTACCAGGAAATCAACAATATCGTCAAATCTAATAGCGTAAAGATCGCTAAGGATCGCCGGACTTTCGCTTACGATCTGGTTAATGTACTTTTGCGGATTTGGCGTAACAAATGAGCGCCCCCCCGCACTGCGATCAACGTGCGTTACTTCGTAATCTTCGATCACTTTTCCCCGAATAATTAACGGTACTTTGAAATTGCTCATTTCGCTACCTCGCCGAATAATTCCTATATCGTCTAGATGTTCCATTATTTTGATTGAATATTTATATATCAATCAATAACTTCAGCGCAGCATCGGTGTTGTCTATTGTTGTCGCACACGTGAGCTTGTCTTCGCCCGTAATAAGTTCAGAGTAGCGTACGACATCATCATGTATGAAGGCGCCTTTTCGGCCGCAGGAACATTGGGTATCCCACTCGATCGTCACTCGATCACCGCTGATGATTCCGCCCCAATGGGTCTGCGCGAGAAGATCGAGGAAGGCGAAGCGTCCAGTAACGATACCTTCTCGAGGAAGTACGGCGCCCGTCTCTGGGTTAAGTTGGAAGGCAATATAGTAGGGCGGTATGTGGTAACGGCCTTGTGGGCACCTGACCATCGGACCGATCAATTCGGTCATTCCGTAACGACGTCCCCAATGCGGTATACCGGTAAACTCTGAAACGGTATCCGCCCAGTTTTCGGGCAGTTCTCGGCCTTTTGCGCCACCACCCGACGCTCCAACGCTGTCTGGCGCAAACAGGTGATTGAGGCCTCGCTCGAGCCCGGCGGCGGCCGATTCATACATGAGATATTGGCTGCATTGGAGATATATGCGCTGCCCTGCGAGTTCTTCGGCGATACGCCGAAAAAAAGCCGAAGACTCGGCTGGCCGTCGCTCCAACTCCTCAAGATAGCGCTTCAGCGCCAGGCGCTGGGCATCGGAAAGCTTCATTTGATCGAGTTCGCCCTTCGCTTGGGCGAGTCGAATTCGACCTGAGAGCGAGATCAGATCCGCGCTTATCGTTCCGCTCGTCAACGTGAAGATCTGTTCGGGAGCAAGAGCGACGTATTTCTCAAAGAACCGTAGATTTCTCTGCGCGACGGCGCGGCCATAACGCCAGCTCGGAAGAATGACCGCCATTCGGGCACCCCCGCGACCCAGCCGAACGCCCGGCTCTGCCGAGAACCCGGCATAGGCTTTCACCACCGTCTCGAACCACAGCTCGCTCTCAAGCGTGCTGCGCGGAAAAAAAGACAACTTTCCGCTGGATCCGGACGTATGGTAGATTTGCAGTGGCGACTGCGACTCGAGTTCGTTCATCCAACCATCGATGCTGGCGACGCCACTGACGTTGATCACCGATAAGTCTAAACTCGTCAATCTACCGAGCCACTCGGTGAGCAAATCGTAGCGGTTCTTTTCAATTAGCGACAATGGGTAGGATTTGTAGAGAGCGTCCTGAAACAATAAGGGTACGACATCGTCCAATTTTTCGATCCGCGCAATGCCGACATCGTCCGCTTGTGCCTTTAGCATCTGGACCTTCGGGGCTAGCCCCTCGAGCCGCCGCTGCGACGCCCTTAATTGGAATGTCTCAACTTCCGCCCGATCCATTCCAAACAATTCGTCCCAGCTACGATCGACATAGGCAGTTATTTCATCGCGTTCGATGGGGGCACAAGCCGACGCTTTCGTCGCCACTTCCCGAGCAGTTTGAGACATCGTTACTGTCCTCCTTCCACTGCGCTGATGGACCACTTCCCTGACGGAAGATGGTTCACTGCAGGTGCATGTTGAATTGATTGGATCCGTTTTGCGATCCGCTGGAGGCGAAGCGTCTTCGCATTGCCCTTAACGCACGGACTGATAGTCATAATCCCAACTTCCCCCAATTCCTATAGCCACTATAGCTTCCTCGCGTCGGAGCCCCGGGAGCCCTACTTATTTATCAACCTAGCACAGGGTACTTCGAAGAGCAATTTTATGAACGTATGTTTCAACGGATGAAACACGAGCCAAAAGATGGCGCCGGTTTGCGGCGAACTGGCGGTCGAGCGTGATGAGAGTTACGCGTCCCGATGGCTCACAAAAAGTGGCGATATCGCGCGCTTCTTTCAAATTCATTTCGAATTCCGATCGTAGCTGTATGCGGCGGATGAGATTAGGCGAAGGGTAGGGGTCAGCCGCATGGCGCTTTCATATGATGAAATATAGTTTTATTATGGTTGACAGTGCTGCCGGAGTTACCTAGCATAAAAGTTCGGCGACACTTAGGATTGGGTAGTGCCGGATTCATGTCTCGGACTTCCCTGACAATGTAATTGTAAGTGCTGCGATCAAAAGATTTCGGGGGATCTGTCTCGTCTGATCGGTCAACGCTAACGGCACGCCGCAACTCGCAGCGGCTTGAATCTTACACAAAGGGTCACGAGCGAATGCGGTAGAAGACTGCAGGCCAGTCTTCGGTGTGCCCTGCGAATAGGTTTACTAACGGCGATCGTTGCGGTTGACAACCGCATCTCGATCTCTTCAGGCGGTTCGGGGCGTTAAATTGGAGAACGGCATGGGCCCGCTTACTGGTATTAGGCTGATCGAGCTAGCCGGCATTGGTCCATGTCCAATGGCCGCGATGATGCTCGGGGACTTCGGTGCCGATGTAGTACGCATTGATCGGATAGGCAGTACTCGCCCGGGCTACGCTGCGGATCCCAAAGTTGCGGTAAATAGTCGTAGTCGGCGATCGATGGCGGTGGATCTAACACGGCCTGCGGGCGTCGAGTTGGTTTTACGGCTAGTCGAGAAGGCGAATGGGCTGATGGAACCATTCCGCGCAGGTGTCGCGGAGCGACTCGGCATCGGACCCGAGGTGTGCCTGGCTCGCAATCCTGCTCTCGTCTATGGCCGTATGACGGGCTGGGGCCAGACAGGTCCTCTTGCTAAAGCGGCTGGTCATGATCTCAATTATGTTGCGGTCACGGGAGCGCTGCACGCCATAGGGCGCGCTGGAGACAAACCCGCTATCCCGCTCAATCTAATTGGTGACTATGGCGGAGGCGGCATGCTTCTCGCCTTTGGGATGGTTTGTGGCTTGCTTGAGTCGAGAGAGTCGGGCAAAGGGCAAACCGTAGATGCGGCAATGGTTGACGGGGCGGCCATCTTATTCAGCGCGATATACGGGATGCACGCAAGCGGATCCTGGCGAGACGAGCGGGCATCCAACTTGCTCGACGGCGCTGCGCACTTCTACGACGTCTACGAAACCAGCGACGGCAAATATGTCTCGATCGGTTCCATTGAGCCGCAATTTTACGCGCTACTGCTTTCCAAACTGGGGCTCGATGCGGAGACCCTACCCAAACAGATGGATCGTTCCAGCTGGCCGGCTATGACCGAGCGGTTCGCGAAAATCTTTAAAACAAAGACACGAGATCAATGGTGCGAGGTTATGGAGGGCACCGATGTATGCTTTGCGCCCGTACTTTCAATAAGTGAAGCGCCCGAACACGGTCACGCAAAGGCGCGTGAGGCTTACGTCGACGTTGGCGGGGTGCGTCAACCCGCGCCGGCGCCTCGTTTCTCGCGCACGCCCGGAGGGGCACGGCCGGCGCCTCGAGCACCTGGCGCGGATTGCGATGTCGTACTGATTGAGTATGGCTTTTCCGCACAGGAGCGGGCAGTTCTCAGGGCCACCGGAGTTGTCGGTGGAGATTACTAACCTTCATTGTGTCCACTTGTATTGTTGTCGGAACGAGATGGTCGTCGCACCATAAGGGTCTGTGTTCGGCCTTTCGGAGACGAGTTGCGGGCTGGCAGCCGCTGCGGACGGTGCGTACCCCTGTCTCTCATCACTCCGTGTCATGATTTCGTCTGGCAGATATCCTTACTTAACCCGCTAGGTTTGGCGAAGATGGGTTCCGCGGCGGTGGTCCAGTGAGTGAGGATGTTAATTCCAGTCGGTGACGACCTATTTCCTTAAAACGTGCCATTAGATGAGGTGCTATTCATGTCAATTACAAAGCGGTATCTGACATCATTGCGGCGAAGACGTTCATAGGCAACATTCACCTGTTCGAGGGGCAAGCGCTCGATTTCTGCGGTGATCCGATGCTGTCCGCAGAAATCAAGCATTTCCTGTGTTTCAGCGATTCCACCTATGTTTGACCCCACCAACGCTTTGTGCCCCAAAATGATCGATATTGGTGACAATGACAACGGCTCCGGAGCGACGCCGAGCAAGCACATTATCGCTTCGGGCTGTAGGAGATCGAGGTATATGTTCAAATCGTGCGGCGCCGACACGGTATCAAGGATAAAGTCCAAACTGCCTTTAAGGTGGGCCCTTTGAACGGAATCCGTCGACATGACAACTTCGTAAGCACCGAACGCAAGCGCATCGTCTCTCTTCCCGAGAGAACTCGTGAAAACAACAATCTCCGCTCCCATGGCTCGCGCCATTTTTACAGCGATATGGCCGAGTCCGCCAAGGCCCACTACGCCAATTCGCTGCCCCGGTCTTACCTTCCAGCGGCGGAGAGGTGAGTAGACGGTGATCCCGGCGCAAAGAAGCGGAGCGGCGCCAGCTTTGTCGAGTGTTTCGGGGACACGAACTGCATAGTTCTGATCAACAACATAGTTGTTTGAATAGCCCCCGAAATTCGGTCGACCGCTCAATCGATCAAAGCCACCATATGTGAGCGTGGGCCGCTCGACGCACATATTTTCGCGGCCGTCTTGACATTTTCTGCAAACTCGACATGAATCGATCATGCAGCCGACAGCGACGACGTCGCCCATTTGGAATTTGCTGACTGAACTCCCAACTCTATTGACCACCCCAACAATCTCGTGGCCAGGTATCACGGGAAATATTCTATTTCTTCTATGGTCCTCGACGTAATGAAGATCCGAGTGACAAATTCCGCAATAAAGAATGTCGATCACTATATCGTGGTCACTAGGGTCGCGTCTTTCGAAGCTGAAAGGCTCAAGCATAGCTCCACGGGATTGGGCTGCATAACCTGTTGATCGCACCACGCTTTCCCTCGTCTAAAGCACGTTGTTTTTATGCCAGATGCAGGCCCCAAGCATCAAGGCCGGTCGGAGGATGGACCTGCGACTCAGCGACACATCCGACGTTCAAGCTCGAGATCATCGTGAGGTCCCGATGCACCCAAATGGTACGGCCATTATTCAGCTAAGAGTAGCGCGCTAAAGCTTCCCCATCGAAGCGATGCTAGCGGTACTAGAAACACGAAGCTAGCACACGATGCTTCGAAGGGCAAACGCCATGAACTATCGGTTTCACAGATTGAAACTTAAGCGGCGGAAGTCGCCGAAGTTCATCATCCGGTTTGGACGCATGGCGTGAAGCCATGCGGGCGCCTTGAGTGCACGAGCCATTGCAAGGATATGTTCTATGTGGTCATGCCATGCTATAATGAATAAAAGTTTCGCGGAATGAAATAATATATCTATGGAGTGCGCGAACATGACAGGCACAGTACAACTAACTGATGGTACGGTTTTACTTGAGAATCTCGGAAAGACGCTCATTCACGAGCATGTCATCGTTGGGATGCCGGGGTGGAATCTTGATTTAAAAGCACCACCATTTGTTCGCAGCGAAGCAATGGCACGCGCGGTCGATCGCCTGCAGGAATTGCAATCGTTCGGATGCAAGACAATGATTGATCCATGCCCCATGGATCTGGGACGGGATGTCGAATTTATCGCGGAACTGGCAAACCGCACGCGCACCAACATCGTCTGCGCGACCGGTGTTTACAACGAAGCGGAAGGAATCCCATACACCTTTCGCACAATGCCACGTGAGGATATCATCGACCTCTACGTCAAGGAGATCACTGAGGGTGTAGGTGACACCGGAATTAAAGCCGGCGTCATCAAGATCGCGACTGGCCAAGAGACCCCGACCGAGTACGAGCGCAAAATGATCGGCGTCGCAGCGGAGGTGTCCTGTCTCACGGGTGTACCCATCATTTCACATACTCAAATCGCAAGTGGGGGCACACATCAGATCGACATCGTAGAGGAGCATAAGGGACGCGCCGATTGTATGATAGTTGGTCATTCGGGCGACCGCGACGATCACGAATATCAGAAATCCATCGCCGGGCGCGATGCGTTCGTGGGACTGGACCGGTTTGGGCTCGAGATGATTCTGCCAGACGAGATCAGAATGCAGAACTTGGTTCAGCTTGTGAAAGCCGGTTACGCCAACCGAGTCGTCATGTCGCAAGATTATCCGCTTTGTCTAAAAGGACGGATGGGACCGGACCTCGAGCGCTTGGCGCCAAAATGGAGCATTACACACATTTTTAGAACAATTCTTCCGCGCCTGAAGGAACTCGGTCTGGGCGAAAAAGACATCGAGACGATTTTAGTCACAAATCCTAAGTCGCTGTTCGCCAATGCGGCCGCTCATGCGCGCTGTACTCATTGATACCCCGGCGCGACGCCGGACGACTGGACGAGGGCAATCAGTGAACGACGAACGAGGCTTGCTGATGGCTACGGCGGACAGACTTTTTGCGAGTATTACCGGAGCCCGCAATATGCCGCTGTCAACGTCGGCCGTATGGCGAGACCGCGACTGGACAGCGGTTGAAGACGCGGGTCTGACCCTGTCGCTGGTACCGGAACACATGGGAGGCTTCGGCATCGAAATGCTCGATGCCCTCCTTATCGTGCGCAGCGTTGGAATATTTGCGCTGCCGCTGCCGCTCCCAGAAACGATGATCGCAAATTGGCTGATGTCCCATGCAGGCATAGCACCGCGGAGCGGTGCCTTCAGTATCGCGACCGGAGACCGAGATGATCAGCTGCAAATAACCAGAAATGGAAATGCCTGGCGGGTGTCGGGCATTCTGCATCGTGTCCCGTGGGCTAGATGCGTCGACGGAATCGTGGCACTCGCTGACGATGGAAACCGCGTTGCGCGAATACCACGATCGCGATTGCAAGTCAAAGACGGAGAGAACCTGGCAGCGGAACCGCGCGACACCATTACCGTTGATGCGTCGCTTGAGGAGAGCGAAGTTGGTACGCTGCCGTTGGCAAATGATGTCTCTCTTCTGCGATGCGCCGGTGCCGCCGTGCGTAGCGTCGCGATTGCCGGCGCCCTCACACGGCTGCTCGAAATGACGACACAGTATGCGGTCGACCGCGTTCAGTTCGGCAAATCCATCGGAAAGTTCCAAGCGATTCAGCAGTATCTTGCCGTCCTAGCGGGCCAAACGGCGGCCGCCGCGGTGGCCGCCGACATTGCGGCGGAGGCGTTGTCGACCACGTTGTCGCCGCTTCATGTGGCGATAGCCAAAGTCCGAACGGCGGAGGCGGTCGGTGTGGCGACATCAATTGCCCACCAGATTCACGGTGCAATCGGAATCACACAGGAGTACGGTCTTCACCAGATCACGCGGCGCCTTTGGTCATGGCGTGATGAGTTCGGGGGAGACGTCGAGTGGGCAAAAGTAATCGGTCGGAGAGTCGTTTCCGTTGGTGGCGAGGAAATGTGGCCGATGGTCACCAGCATCTGAGGCGACTTTAGATGGAATGCTTCGAGTTTCCGATGCCTATTTTCCCCACGGGACATAGTCAACTAAGACGTGAAGTTCGCGCGTTCTTAGCGCAGGAATTGCGAAGTTTGCGGGCTCGTGACCGTGCACAATCCTGGAACGGTTTCGATGCTGACTTCACCCGCAAAGTCGCGAGCCGTGGATGGATCGGAATGACGTGGCCAAAACAGTATGGCGGTCACGAGCGCAGCGCGCTCGAACGTTATATCGTGATAGAAGAAATGCTGGCTGCCGGTGCGCCGGTGGCAGCCCACTGGATAGCGGATCGCCAAAGCGGTCCGCTGCTGCTCAAGTTCGGTACGGAATTTCAGAAACAAGAGATCTTGCCTCGCATTGCGACAGGCACGTGCTATTTCTGTATCGGTATGAGCGAAGCGGGTTCCGGATCCGATTTGGCAGCCACTCGTACGCGGGCGCTGGCCGTTGACGGAGGGTACCTCGTCAATGGAACAAAGCTTTGGACCACATACGCCCACACAGCACACTACATGATCTTGTTCTGCCGCACATCGGAAGGTCAGCGACAAGAAGGGACGAGCCAGTTGCTCGTTGACCTTAAAAGTTCCGGCATCTCGATTCGGCCCATTCTCGACATGTCCGGTGCGCATCATTTCAATGAAGTCTCCTTTGTAGACGTATTTGTCCCGGCAAGTGGCTTGATTGGAGTAGAAGGTCAAGGCTGGTCGCAAGTGATGGGCGAACTTGCTTTTGAGCGTAGCGGGCCGGAAAGATTTCTATCGACATTGCCGCTGATGAACGAGCTAGTCCAAAAATTGCGCGACACTGAATCAGACCAAGCGCTCGTCGGGATAGGACGGTTGGTGGCGAGCCTTGGGGTGCTGCGTCGGTTGTCTCAATCAGTGGCGGGCATGCTGGAATTGGGCAAGTCGCCAGCCTTGCAGGCATGCATCGTCAAGGACCTCGGTGCACTGTTCGAGCAAGAGATTCCTGAGGTTGCGCGTCACTTGGTGGAGGCCGAGCCCTCTCTGACCGAGGAGTGTGAGTACTCCGCGTCGCTCGCGACATCGATAATGGCGGCGCCTTCGTTTTCACTGAGGGGAGGCACGCGGGAAATACTCCGCGGGATCATTGCTCGTGGACTTGGTCTGCGTTAGGGAGAGAGAAATGAGAGATATGGGTACTACGCACTGTGGTCGATGGGATTATGTGCATTACTTTGAATCGACCCACATCAACTGAAAAAAACACTTTCCTTTACAATCGCCCGACTCCGAGACAAAGCCCCCGAAGGTCGAAGGGCGCCCTGCGTGAACAAGAGTATTTCATTGATGGGAGGGCCACGTGCTCCATACGATTGACTATGACATTGGTGATGATGGTGTTCTTCTAATTACCTTGAACATGCCCGAGCGGATGAACGCTTTCACTGTTCAGATGGCAGACGAGTTCGAACAGGTATTTCGAGATGCGAACAGTGATGACAATGTTCGTGCCATCATCGTGACGGGGGCTGGTCGCGCTTTCTGCGCCGGTATGGATTTGTCCGTTGAAGGCAACGCGTTCGAACTGGATGAACGTCTGCGTCCAACGATTGAGGATATGACGCACAGCATCGGCGATCCGGCTATCGCCCGCGGTGTGCGCGATACGGGCGGTCGCGTAACGCTTGCAATTTATGAGTGTCGCAAACCGGTGATAGGAGCTATTAATGGTGCGGCTGTGGGAATTGGCGCGACAATGACTCTAGCGATGGACGTTCGTATTGCATCGGATACCGCTCGCTTTGGCTTCGTTTTCGGCCGCCTGGGAATTACGCTTGAAGGGTGCTCGAGCTGGTTTCTGCCTCGAATCGTGGGTCTTCAACAAGCCCTGGAGTGGATTTATTCTGCCGACATATTTGATGCGCAGGAGGCCCTGCGCAGTCGGCTGATCAGGTCGGTGCACAGCCAAGACACCTTGTTAGATGATGCAAGGCGGTTAGCCTTGAAGTTCGTGGACGGGCGCTCCCCTGTTGCGACGGCGCTTGCTCGTCAAATGATCTATCGAAATTCTGCCCAGTCCCATCCGCTCGATGCGCATCGCGTGGAATCGCTGGCTATGTTTTACACGAGTATTGGTGACGGGAAGGAAGGTCTCGCCGCGTTTTTGGAAAAGCGCGCACCCGCGTTTTCGGAGAAGGCCTCCGTACTTCCGCCATTCTTTCCGTGGTGGCACTGAACCGCCTGCTTATAGCTACCATACGACCCCGAGTCAGGAGACGTGGGCGCGTCAAATATCCCATCGTCCAAGGCGGTATGCAGTGGCTGCCGATCTCGCCTCGGCGACGGCGAACAGCGGTGCGGCGCATTCGGAATACTGACCGCGCCTACCCGGGCGTGGGAACAATTTGGCTGCCGCACGATCTGCAGTGGTTCTAACCGCGATTGAAGAACCCATTCTAGGCCTCAAATGAAAGACCGTGGTTTCCACCAAGGGACGAATTGGGGCAGGTCTCGCGATACAGTGCCGGTAAATCGCGCAGGGCGTTTCTCAAGAAATGCGACAACACCTTCCGTCGCGTCGGGGTTCCGGCCGAGTGCGAAAACTCCCCTGCTGTCAATCTTATGCGCTTCGATAGGATGGTCAGCCCCAAGCATTCGCCAGAGCATCTGCCGAATGAGAGCTATGGATACGGGGGCCGCGTTGTCGACAATTTCTCGTGCCAAAGCCTGGGCGACGGAAATCAGATCCGATGGCTCATGCAAGGAACGGACGAGTCCGTGTTCGAGCGCCTCAGCCGCCGGAAACACTCGGCCCGAAAAACACCATTCCAGCGCGCGACTGATTCCAACAATTCGTGGAAGGAACCAACTGGAACAGGCCTCAGGGACGATTCCGCGGCGGCTGAAAACAAACCCGAACCGGGCCGTGGATGACGCTATCCTAATATCCATGGGCAACAACATCGTTGCGCCCGCGCCCACCGCGGGACCGTTGACCGCTGCGATGACGGGCTTCAAACAATCGTAGATGCGCAATGCCACCCGACCGGCGGTATCTCGTATGGCTTCGTGAGCCCAGTCGACTTCACCGTCGATTCCCACTGCTGAGCCGGGGCTGTGTGCGCGGTTAACGTTCGTCGCAAACTCAAACGTCGCGGCGCCGCCAGAGAGGTCGGCGCCTGCGCAGAAGGCTCTCCCGCTGCCGGTGACGATGACGACCCGAACCTCATCGTCGGCATCGGCCCGATCGAAAGCATCGATCAAGTCGAGCATCATCTGCGCGGTAAAGGCATTGAGCTTTTCCGGCCGGTTGAGCGTGATGGTCAGGATTTTATCCGCCACCTCGTAAAGAATGGTTTCGTATTTCAACAACGTTCCCCGGATCAAGCAATGTAATTATGAGCTTCGTCGCGGTAACGTCAACTATACTCCGCGTCCGCCGTCGACGAAAAATGACGCTCGAGATCGACCATCTCGTTATCGCATCAGCCTTGGCAAAACGCGCCAACTGCGAAGGATAAATGCAGGCAAATAGCTGAGCGCATGCGCTTCCTGCGCGCTCAGTCAATGCATAGCCGATCTTTGGCTTCAATCCCACATATGGCAGCGGACCCGCTGAAACCACCGGCTCTCACAGTGTCATCTTGCCTCTTAGGGATGAAATGTCAATTCATTTTGTGGGCTAACTGCTGATAGTCCGCTGGTAACGACACTAACGTGACGTGCGCGCTGCGGCGTAATTCACTGTATGAAATCATAGTTCATATAAGTTGACGTACGGCTTTCGAGCGCATAAGGTGTGCAGTGATAGACGGCAATACTAGGACGGTTTCGGGGAGGCGTACTCAAAGCATTGTAGATGCGGACGCAAAGCGTTTGCCGTGTAGCTGTCGGCTTAATCCATTCTATTTCTTCGGAAGTCTGTGCCGTTATGTGGAGCTATAAATGAGAATTAAATTTGGCGTGATTAGTTCCGACTCTCACGGCCAACTGCATAAGGACGCGTTTACCAATCGCATGTCCAAGACGAAGTTTGGAGACCGGATTCCGCAGCTCGTCGAAACCACGGACAAAGCGAACATGTCCGACCCGATGGATCGGGTCGTCGAGCGCTGGCGTATCAATGGTACTTTCGTCGAGAAGCGCGGCGTGTCGAACTGCGCGGCCTATATGAACGATCCAATGCGCGCGACCTTTCCGCAGCGCTGGGAGGAGGTACCGAGGGGTGTGTACGATCCGGTGGAGCGCCTGAAGGTGCTGGCGACTGACGGTATCGACGGCGAGGTTCTCTATCCGAATCCGCCGATTCAAAACGCGACCTTCTTCCAAAGCGACGTTGAGTTCGAACTGGCGTGCGTACAAGCCTATAACAACGCGATGTACGAAGAGTGGTATCAGGTCAGCAAGAACTTCATTCCGATAGCCTTGACGCCTTATTTGGGCGGCCTCGAGGGAACCATTGCTGAAGTGAAGCGCGTCGCCAAAATGGGATATAAGGGCATTCTCATTGTTGCCGAGCCGAGTGAGGTTGTTGGCAAGACGCGCGGCTGGGATGCGAGTTCGCAGTGGGGCCTCGACGTCGATAATTTGAATTACCGACTTGCGGCCTTTGCCGATCCGCATTGGTGGCCATTCTGGGAGACTTGCCAGGAACTCGACATGCCGGTCCATTGGCACGCCAATGCGGGCCTGTCGTTTGGTACAACGGTCTGGAAGGGCTATGCACGACCGCAAGCGTGGGTGGCCACGGCGCCGTCGTCTTGGTCGGCAATGTCGCAGTTCATGCCGAACCTCGTGTTCAGCGGATTGCTGGATCGTTTTCCCAAACTAAAATGGGTGCTCGCGGAATCGGGTATTGGATGGTTCAATTACACGCTCGAATCACTGGATCACGAGTGGGAGCGCCGGGAACTGTGGAAGCACGGCGTGAAGAATCGGCCGAGCGAACGACTAAAGGAGCAAGTCTACCTTTCGTCCTGGTTCGAGGCCGAGGGCGTCAGGGCGGTGCAGATCGACAAGGCGCATCTGATGTGGCAATCGGACTTTCCGCATAATCCATCAACATATCCAATCTCTCAGACCGTCATAGAGCAATCTTTCAAAGGGATTGCGAAAGATGTCCGTGAACGCATCCTGTATAAAAATGTACTTAGGCTCTACAGAGAAGAAGAGGTGGGGTAGCGTGAGCGGGCCACGATTTGAGTACGGCCGAAAATATATAGATCTGGTGAATGTTCGTCGCCTTGATGTCCGGCAGATCTTCCTTGAACTCTGACATGTAGTCCGTCGGATTCGAAGGTCCTACCTCCCGGGTCGCGCGTTATCGGCATCGACGCCAACGGTAGGACCCGCTCAGATCCGCCCATACAATCATCTGCCGTGTGGGCCGCATGGGACACACGGAGAAGATGAACAGTTTTAACGAAGACGACCTACCCCAAGGGCGTGAAGTGAATGAGGTCATCGGGGTCCAGCCGTGAATCTTGACGACAGCCGCGCTGAAGCGAGCTTCCGTAATGAGGCTCGCGCATAAAACATCGCGAACTAGTGGAGCGATCGGTTATGAGCGATCTTTTTTGCCTCGACGGTAAAGTGGCACTTGTTACCGGCGGATCATCGGGACTGGGTCGCGGCATGGCAAGGATTCTGGCGCGGCACGGCGCCACTGTGGTGATCACAGGACGCAACGAGGAGCGGTTGTCGATGGTCGCCGCCGAGACGGTCCGAATGGGGGGCCGGGTTCTGGCAGCCAAGATGGATGTGGGTGACATACCGTCGATCGGGCCGACGATTGTCACGATCGAGGCTGCGCTAGGTCCCATCGACATCCTTGTCAACAATGCAGGCGTTTGTTTCGGAAAACGCATCGTGGATGTAGTGCCCGCCGATTACGACGAGATCATGAATACGAATTTGCGTGGCGCCTATTTCGTCGCAGCCGAAATCGGACAACGAATGATCGCGCGCGGCACGGAGGGGCGCATCGTCAACATTTCGTCCCTCGCGGGCATGAAGCCTGTGTTCGGCTTGTCGCTCTATTCGATTTCCAAGGCGGCCGTGATCCATATGACAAAGGCTATGGCTTTCGAGTGGGCGCGCCACAATATCAATGTCAATGCGATATGCCCTGGCTATATCCTGACCGAAATGACCGAGAAATTCTCTAAGAGCGATGCTGGACTTAAACTAAAGGCCACACTGCCGCGCAAACGGATGGGTGCGCCAGAAGATCTCGACACGATGCTCCTCGCGCTTGTTTCGCCAGCCTCACGCTTTATGACGGGCGCAATCGTATCCGTTGATGATGGAATCTGTGTAACCTAATGTCGTGCATTAAAAAAGGCAAAGCAAATACGACCGCTCGCAGCTTAGTTCGTGGACATGCAGGTCAGTCTCGGTTTGCGCGTTATCGCCGTCGACGAACAATTTCGATACAGGTCGTGGTTGAGGCGGTTTGGCTATTGCGGTAAATCGAGAGCTGCGTTCCTTACAGCCGTGATTGCAGTTCGATGACGAAACGGTCGAGATCTCATGTCTTAACAGGCCGTCCCGGGTGCTTCAGGCCCGACCGCTAAAGCGCGTGTCTCGATAGCCTCAAGAGCATCCATTGACCTTCCTCCGATTAATGTGCCAAAAAGTGTTCAGCAGTAATGCCGCGTATCGGTGCGGGTACCGCCACCGTTATGCTTGGAGCTTGATATGGACGTTCTTGACCTGTGTCATGCCGAGCAGCTGCTCGACACACATCACCCGACCGATACCCGATTGCTTCACGCCACCGAAGGGCGCGCCCAGGGTCATCGCGGCGGCCTGGTTGACCCACATCAGGCCGACTTCCATGCGCGTCGCTACGCGATGCGCCGCGGCAAGGTCGTTCGTCCACACTGCGCCACTGAGACCATAATCGACCGAATTCACCTCCTCAATCATGCGCTCTTCGTCGTTCCAGCGCATCACGCTGATTACCGGGCCGAATATCTCTTCTTGTGCGATGCGCATTTGCTGTGTCACGTCGGCGAAAACAGTCGGCTCGACGAAAAGTCCGTCCTTGAGATTCGGATCTGAAGGTCTACCTCCTCCGCACATGAGTCGTGCACCGCCGTCGATGCCGATTTGAATATACTCAAGCACCTTGGCATGATGCTCCCGACTGCTCATCGCCCCGACCTGCGTCTCTAGACGGGTTGGATCACCGCAGCGTAGCTTGCTCACCTGGACGACGATCGCTTTGAGCGTCGCATCGTAGATATCGTCGTGCACGAAGGCCCGGCTAGTCGTGGTGCATCCTTGTCCAGACGTCGAAGTCAGCCCCATGCCGGTGCAGAGGCCGTGCGCTACCTTGACGGGATCGGCATCCGGGAGGGCGACCAGAGCATTTTTGCCGCCCAACTCCATCAGGCTGTGCTTGATCCGCTCCGCGGCGCTTCGCAGGATCTTGCGCGCGGTCGGCACGCTGCCGATCAGCGTCACGAAATGGGTGCGCGGATGCGCTGCCAGGGCCGCGCCGGCAACGGCACCGCCCGTGACGACATTGAATACGCCGGCTGGGAAGACTCCCTCCAAAAGCTCGGCCAGACGAAGCGCCGAGAGCGACGTGAACTGTGACGGCTTATGGATGACCGTATTGCCAGTCAGCAGGGCTGGAGCATTTTGGGTGATTATATTAAGCAGCGGATGGTTGAACGCCGACATACTAGCGACGACCCCGAAAGGCTGCCGCATCGTGAAGTCGACCATCCCGGGAGGTGTCATGAAGCTGGTACCCTTAACCTCACTCATAAGGCCGGCGTAGAATTCGGCTAGATTGGCGGCCCAATTGATATCGCCCAGCATGGCGCGCAGGGGATTGCCGGTGTCCACTGATTCGAGCAGAGCCAGCTCGTCGACATTCTTGCGAATAATGCCGGCGGCCTTACGAACCATGGCAACCCGCTGTTGTGGATCGGCATCCCGCCATGCCGGGAAAGCGCGGTACGCGGCCTCCACCGCTGCATCGACATCTTCTTCACTGGCATCGACAATGTCGCCCAACGGCGTGCCGTCCCCTGGACTGTAGGATTGAATCGTCATCGCTTGCGGTGACCCGTGCCATTGGCCGCCATAGAAAAGCTCCCGGTGCGAAGGCAGCACAATGTTATCGCTGAAATGACGCTGCGAGGGACTCTGAAGGTTGGGTTGGGCCATGGTGGTCGTTCTCTCGAATTGTCGCGTTTGGTGGTCGATTGTTTCTCGATTCATAGAATCTATTGCACCTACTTGAGCCGTGTAGGTTGTCCGCTCGTTATAACGCAAGAGCAGGAAATCAATAACTCCGCTGAAACATTAAGCTTGCGAATACGACGGGTCAAGCATTTGAACCATATTTCAGTTGCCGTAATAGATTGATGACGCGTAGTTTCATAGGATGAAATCAGATTTTAAATGGTTGACATTGCAGCAGGGCTGACATAGCGTTCCGATGAGGAGAGGCTGGATGAAGATGGGCTAGAATCGGCGGAAGACCTTGCGTATGTTTTGGCCCTCCTAATGGGCATAATTTGGAGGCCTCGGTCCGAGGCAGAAGCTTGCTGCCTTGCGCTTCGATCGGAAGTTCTGTGAAGTTGACGTGTGACTGCGTCGCTTCTGCTTGGTTAGGCGCCAGTCAAGTCGCTTGGATTGGCCCACTGATACGATGGAGGTCAGGCTATGGGGGAGTTGAAATCTTACGAGAACTTTCTTACGCGCGAGTCGCTGGAGAGTCCTTACGGGATTTACCGCGAGACGCGGAAAAACGGACCGATATTCCGGACGCGCGATCCGAAAGGACGCGCAGTTCTGGTGGTAACGTCCTATCAGCTGGTGAAGGAGGTCTTCGGGCGACCGCAGGATTTCTCCAGTTTGCTCGGGCCATTTTTGAGCGAAGGCACAGCCAACGCCGAAGCCGATGCAATCCTAGAGCATGGTCCGACCGGCGAGCGGCTGGCCAGTACGCTGCTCTTAATCCTGGACGATCCGGTGCACAAACGACTCCGGTCAATCGTGAACACGGTGTTTACGGCGAAGCGTATCGGTGAGCTTTCGCAGGGAATCGAGCGGATCGTTCACGATCTGGTCGATGACTTCATCGCTAATGGCGAGGTCGACTTCCTGCATGAGTTTGCTGCATTACTTCCCATCCGCGTCATCCTAGATGTGCTTGGCATCGACCGGAAAATGGCGCACAAGGCGCAGCTTTGGTCGGATGCTGCCTTGGTGCGAGTCAGTCATCTCGGCAACCATGAAGAGGAAATCGAGGCGGCGAAGCTGATCCTTGAAATGCAGCAATTCATGTATGACGCTATCCAAGCTCGACGCCAGACGCCTGCGAATGATCTGATCACCGACATTGTCAACGCCCGGCTTGACGACGGCGAGGGTTTGACCGATGAACAAATCATCCCCCTTCTCGGTGAATTGCTGATTGCGGGCAACGAAACGACGCGCAATTCGCTGATCGGCGGGATGACAGAGTTTTTGCACAATCCGGAGCAACTGATGGCACTAAGGGAAGATCGCTCACTCGCCCAGAATGCGGTGGAGGAAGTGCTGCGCCTCTTCTCACCCAAGGCTGGAATGTGGCGGCTTGCGGCCCGCGATACGCAGTTGGGAGGAGTTGCGATCAACAAAGACACAATCGTCATGGTTCGTATGGACTCGGCCAACCGAGATGACGCGCAATTTCCAAACGGGGAGTCGTTCGACATCCGTCGTCCTAATGCGCGCATGCATCTCGCCTTTGGATTTGGCGTGCATCATTGTCTGGGGAATCTGTTGGCGCGCAAAGAGCTACAGGTGGCCTTCCCGATCCTGTTCGATCGTTTGAAAAGCCCACGCATTGACGAAGCTAGGAGCGATCTAGGTCGCCATGCCAGCGTGCTCATGCATGCACTTAACGCCCTTGTCATTAGGTTCGAACCCGCAGCCGCCCTCCTAGGAGCGCCACGCAGTTAGGTGGAACATGGCTAATCCGGGTTCGCGATGGTCGTTGTCATTTGGAGAGTATCATGAAGATAGGATATATCGGGCTCGGTAATATGGGCGGGGGTATGGCGTGCTGCCTGTCTCGTCAGGACGTTTTTGATGTCGTTGTTTTCGACATTCGCCGTGAGGCTGCCCAGCCGCAGCTGAAGCTAGGCGCCGTATGGGCCGACAGTCCTGCCGCGCTAGCTGGTCAGTGCGATGTGGTCATTACCTCGTTGCCGGGACCGCCGGCCGTCGAACAAGTCGTGTATGGCGACAATGGTATCAGGGGGGCGATGCGCCCGGGCAGTACCTATATAGACATGTCGACCAACTCTCCAGCACTCATCCGGAAAATGCATGCGGATTTCGGGAACTCTGGTGTGGCGGTTCTTGATGCACCCGTGAGCGGCCTACTGCCCGAGGCGCATGAGGGCAAGTTGACGATCTATATCGGTGGCGATCGGTCCGCTTACGAGAAGGTGAAAATCGTTTTTGATACGTTGGGCGGAGAAGTGCGATACATGGGCGCGTCTGGCGCAGGCATGATCACCAAGATCGTCCATAACGAAATCGCTATTACGACGATGGCTGTGATGGCGGAAGGTTTCACGCTCGGCACGAAGGCCGGCGTCGATCCGCAGGAACTCTATGAGGCGATCAAAGTCGGCGGCTTCGGACGCGGCAAACTACTCGACGTGATACCGAAAGTGGTATTCCCGGGTAATTTCGAGATGACTGGGGCTTGGGGGATGCCGCTCAGTTACGGTCGCAAGGACATGGGCCTCGCGACCGAGCTCGGTCGCCAGTTCAACGTACCGATGTCGATCGCATCGTTGGTTGAGCAGGACATGATCGCCGGAGTGGCACGCGGCTGGGCGAATAAGGAACAGACGATTTTTCTGACGCTGCAGGAAGAGCGTGCGGCCATCTCGCTACGGGTTCCTAAGCATTAGTCTGCCTAAGCATAACGAGTGTAAACGATGGGTATCACGATTACCGACAGAATGGCGGCGACCGCGAATGGCGCGCTTGAGAACAAGGTCGCGATTGTCACCGGATCGGGACGCGGAATCGGGCGCGCGATCGCTATCGGCTATGCCATGGCTGGGGCATCCGTATGCTGCATCGCCCGCAGCGGCGACGAAGTCGCTGAGACCGCAAGATTGATCTCTGGGGCCGGCGGGCGTGCGCTGGCGGCCGCCACGGATGTCAAGGATCTGGCTTCTGTGGAGGCTATGGTTGCGCAAGCGGTGCGGACGTTCGGCGGCGTCGACATACTGGTCGCCAATCATGGAGTGCAGAAGGCGGCTGGCCCGCTTGAGGACACCGATCCGGCCGACTGGCAGGACACGATCGCGATTAACCTGATCGGTACGTATCATTGTGTGCGCTCGATCATCCCGCATTTGAAGGCTCGGGGTGCGGGTAAGATCATCACCGTGGGATCGGGGCAGGGGCATCGAGGTTCGGCTGGACAAACCGCGTATTCGAGTTCGAAAGCGGGCTTATGGATGTTGGTTCAAACGCTAGCTCAGGAACTGGCACCGTTCAACATCAGCGTAAACGAGATCTTGCCCGGGCATGTGCTTACGAGTATTTACTCCCAAGCCACGGCAAAATTCGGCGGTGGCGCGCCCGGCGATACTCAAAAGCCCAAGGATCTTCGCTCGTCAGAGTGGCTGAAGCAGCCTGAAGATGTCGTTCCGCTCGCACTCTTTCTCGCCTGCCAGCCTGATTTCGGGCCGACGGCGCAGAGCTACAGCCTGATGCGTCGATTCTGATTTTGTGCGGCTCACACCTATGGCGAAACTTGAAATGGCACGAGTGATCTATGATCCCGAAGCTCTCTGAGAATGAGGTCTCTATCGCGAAGAGCCATGTCGAGCGCCGCACGATGCGGAAGATATTTTGGCGCCTGATGCCGATCATTATGCTTGGCTCGGCTTTTAACAATGTTGACCGCTCGAATATCGGTTTTGCGGCCATCAAGATGAACACTGAATTGGGCCTTACCGCGGCTCAATTTGGCTTCGCCGCCGGAATCTTCTATCTCAGTTACGTGCTGTTCTGCATTCCGGGCAACATGATCGGACTTAGGGTGGGGCTTCGCAAATGGTTGCCCGCGACGATGGTTGCGTGGGGTCTCTGCTCGATGGCGACGGCGCTCGCGACCAATGCGGCCGAACTTGGGCTTATTCGTCTTCTGCTTGGTGCCACGGAGGCCGGATTCGTGCCCGGCGCCATGTTTCTAATTAGCTTATGGGTACCCGACAGCTATCGGGGCCGCTTTGTCGCTTGTTTCTGGGTATCAACGTCTGCCGCAGCAGTGATTGCCTCACCGCTCTCGGCCTATATCCTTACCTTTGATGAGCTTGGCGGATTGCGCTCGTGGCAAATGCTCTTTGTTGCAGAAGCGGCGCCTGTGTGCCTTATTGGCGTAGTCGGCTTCTGGCTTTTGCATGACAACCCGACCAAAGCAAAATGGCTGAGCAGCGAAGAACTTGGCTGGCTCAAGGGGCAGCAGGGCGGAGATCCGAGGACGGAGATCCCGACTGGGCTTCCTGATCTGCGCGCGTTCGGAAATGCGCGAGTCGTTTTTTTATCGATAGCGTTTTTTCTGTATATGACGACAGCCATATCGTTCAGTTTTTTCTTTCCTTCGTATCTTAGTTCTCGGGGCACAAATATCGTCTCAATCGGCGTAATTCTTACTTGCGTGCATTTCATGGGCATCGTCGGTCACTTGGCATGGGGCAGGTGGTCCGACTACCTACCGTACAAGCGACAATTGGTGTGCTTCGCTGCCACACTGATAGTCGCTGTCGCGCTGTGTCTTCTGCCGCTAGTTTCCTCGGGGCTGGTCCTAGTCACGGCGCTCGGCTGCGCGACGCAGATGGGCTTGGCTGGCACGATGACGTCTTTTTGGCCGATGCCAATGGCGGCGGTTCGTGCTAGCGCGGCGGCTGGCGTTCTTGCTGGAATTGCAATGCTGGGGAACCTTACTGGTTTGATCGGACCGTATTTCACCGGGTTTCTGCGAGACAGGACCACCAGTTACGCGCTCTCTTTCACATTGTTGGCCATCAGCAGCGCGCTCGCCGGCGGCCTGATATTAGCGAGCCGGTTGGTGGGATCGGATAATACCGAGCGCGGCCGCCTTGTGCCTCGGGTCATTCACTGAGCCCTACACTCGCTGTTACGGAGTTACCTTGCCGCCATGCAACCTGCCCTGACAATACGGTAGTGCGTGCAACCGACGCTCCCGTACGGCCGCTAGGTTCAATTGTTGGGTAAGACAACGGAGAAGAACATGCATAGTGGACGGCCAGTGCCACAAACGATTGTGCTTCATACCATTCCTTGGGAAGAGTTGATGCCTGGCGTAATGCGGCGACTGATTTGGGCGCAACCGACGTGGGAAGACCCTACAATTCCGAGAGAAATCTCAATGGTGAGATTTTCTCCAGGCGTGACGGTGCCGTTGCACCGTCACGTCGCTGGAGACGAGATCGTATATGTGATCGAAGGGGTGTTGTCGGATGAGTTTGGCGACATAAGCGCCGGCAACGTCGGCTATCGTCCCGATGGCTGCGTCCATAGCCTCCATACTCTTAACGGGGCCACAATTGTTTCTTATCTTAGGGGCCGCAGCGTCAGCGTTTCCGAGGGGCCCTCGAATAGTCCGCCATCTCGGGTTATCAACGTCAACGAAATGCCTTGGCAGTCGGCTGAGGGGGGCTTAGTACAGCTGAAAATGATTTGGAGCGATCAAGCAAGTGATCGACGCTGTGTCTTGGGTAAGCTGGCGCCGGGAATCGCAATTCCCGTGCATGAACATGTGGGCGAAGAATTCGTTTTACAGATTGAAGGGGCCTTCGTAGACGAGGCGGGTACCGTCTCACCCGGGTGCGTTGGATATCGCCCTTACAAATGCCACCACTCATTTAAAAGTGAAAACGGTGGTATTGCACTTGGCTACATTTGGGGCCACAGCGTCTACCTTTAAAACACCGGTCGGCTTGGGCCAATCCCGAGAGGACCACAATTATTTTCCATGTACGCAGTAGGCGGAATTCCGCCTCTTCCCGGCTTAATTAAAAGCCATGCAATTCCTTTACTTCACAAAGACACCGCAAAGACGCGGGCGTTCCAACAGCTGTTTGTCCTTTTCAAGCCATGGAATATTCATTGCTTCTCAATACTGCGTTTCGGGAATGTAAATTCGAATTCCGTCTAACCTTTCGCTCATAGTAAGCTGGCAGCTGAGCCGGCTCGTAGTTCGACGTGGAGATGCCGTGCCGTCGAGAAGCTGATGTTCCATTTCGTCCATGGCACCGAGCTTGTCCAGCCACTCTTCGTCTACATAAACGTGGCATGTGGCGCACGACATATTCCCGCCACATTCACCCTCAATCCCATTTACTCCGATGCGCCGTGCTCCCTCCATGACGGTGGCGCCCAGATCGATCTGAACGTCTTGTTCTGTACCATTAGAGTGAATCAATTTTACGTTCGGCATTGAACTCGTCCTCATAAGTTGCGGGCAGTGAACTTTCGCGAGGCGTTTCTGCCTGCTTAGTTGTTTCGCAGCATCGCGGTTCTACTTTTCAATTGGGAGTCCCGTGGTTGCCAGCAGGCACGGAAAGGATGCTCCAGTTACAGTGTCATCTTGCCTCTTAGGGATGAAATGTCAATTCATTTTGTGGGCTAACTGCTGATAGTCCGCTGGTAACGACACTAACGTGACGTGCGCGCTGCGGCGTAATTCACTGTATGAAATCATAGTTCATATAAGTT
>WNFR01000574.1_pt1 | contig 37589 bp, 28 predicted proteins | sample 5400221 | NCBI WGS metagenome assembly WNFR01 (sample SAMN13153357, study PRJNA577476) | soil metagenome | isolation source: 40 cm soil under Madrone tree | place: USA:California | collected 2016-06-14 | reverse complement strand
CTGACTTCCGTTCTCGGCATTTCCGACCTCGGTCCGTTTTCCGTCCACATGACTTCGGGAAATATGTTCCGCGGACCAGGCGCTTGGAATTTCGATACCGCCGTCACCAAGCAGTTCACCTTGACGGAGCGTCTCAGAGTTCCGCGCTGAAGGCTTAAACATCTTCAACCATCACAACTATTACGTTAATGCGCTAAATCTTGATGCCGCTAGCTTTAGTGGAGGCCCGATCACTGTCTCCGCACTCAAAGGCCGGTCTCGACGCCAACAACGCAGCGGAGTGAACCATGACGAGCGGCGCTTCGGCCAGTTTGCACTGAAGCTGGTGTTCTGACCCTTTCCATTTCGCAAGGCAGACCAAGGGAGGCATTCGGCTCCCTTTTTTTGTATTGACGACAAATATTGTGATTCTTTTCTTGACTTTATTCGCCAAGCAACTTAACACTACGCTCGGAGTCAAATTGATTCAGGGTTTGTAAGTGGAACTTTCTCATCTCAGGGCTTCTAGGTACGAGTCCTGAGGCATAGTTAATGAAACCCTGAAAACGGTTTTCGATGAACTCTCCCAAGGAACCCGACCCTGGCCCCCCTCTTGGTGCGTTGCGTACCGGAATGGGACAGAAGGCAGGATGGATTTTGCGGATAGCCTCTCGCGAAGGCGAGGGGTACGTCCAAGGGACAGTCTTGGAGGGTTTCATCGCCGGCTAGGGCAGAGTAATTTGTAGCAATAGCGTGCCCGCAGCCGAGTGATTCCGGCATGCGGGCTTTTTTATTGCCCGCGGAACGGAGTACGGCATGCTTTATGCAACGGAACTAATGGGAGCGAAGACCTACGACGCTCAAGGAAATTATGTCGGTAAGATTCGGGAATTTTTCATCGAACCGGCGGAGCAGCCGAATCGCATCTCGCACTATCTGCTGTCGCGCGGAAGTTTTCAGCCGTTGGTTGCTCGGCACGATCAGGTGGCATCAGTGGCCCCCGGCAATATTCGGCTGAATGTGAATGAACGGTTGCTGGAACCGTATGAACCGAACGAAGCGTGGCTGGCGGTGCAGAAAGATCTGCTGGATCAGCAAATCATTGATACTAGCGGACGAAAAGTGGTTCGCGTGAACGACGTGGACCTTGCCGAACAACGCACTAACGGCTCGATCGAACTGCGCGTGACGCAAGTGGATGTTGGCCTGCCGGGAGCAGTACGGCGTCTTTTCCAGGGAATTGCTCCGCAAAAATTCATTCGCAAGGTGCAGGGGCAGTTTCCGCCGCGTTCGATTCGCTGGGAATTTGTGAATCTGGTGGAATCGGATCCTTTGCGGCGAGTAAAGCTGCGCATTACGCACGAAAAACTTGAGGATCTGCACCCTGCCGACCTCGCAGACATCATGGAAGACCTCTCGGCCGCGGAACGGCAGGGAATCATTGCGTCTTTGGATGAGGAGACTGCAGCCGGGGTGCTTGCGGAACTGGACGCGCGGCTGACATCTCAGATCGTGGAAAAGATGGACCCGGAAAAGGCTGCGGACATTCTGGAAGAGATGGCGCCCGACGCTGCGGCCGATTTGCTGGCCGATCTTCCCAGAGAAACCTCAGAAGAGTTGCTGGAAGAGATGCCGGGCCACGAAGCGGCGGAAGTACGCGAACTGCTGGAATTCGATCCATCGACGGCTGGCGGAATGATGAACACTGAATTTGTGTTCGTTGGCGAAGGGTCGAGCCGGGACGAGGTTTTGCAGTGGATGAAAGAGCAGGATCTGAATCTGGATCAACTGGACACGATCGTTCTGCTGGACCGCGCGGCGCAGTTCTCCGGAACGGTGCCAGTGGCGCGGCTGCTTCTTGCTGATCCGGAGCAATCGCTGGCAGGACTGAAGACCGAGCCGTTGCTTTCGCTGCCTCCAGACGCTAGCGAAAAGGAAGTGTTTGAGATTTTCGACAAATATAATTTGCGGATGTTGACCATCGTGAATGATGATAACCGGCCAATCGGGGTGGTCACGGTAGACGATGTGGTGTCGAAATTGATGAAGTAGCAGTGAGAAGGGAAGAACCGATCGAGATGTGGAATCGCGAAAACATCGAAGCGCAGTGGGCAGGCTGGGCAGACCGCGTAGAACGCGTGATGTCCGTGGTGCGCCCATATCGCCACCGGATTGCGCTTTTTCTCGCGGTGGTGGGCCCGGGACTGATTGTGTCCAACGTAGATAACGATGCGGGCGGAATTTATACCTACGCGCAATCGGGAGCAAAGTACGGCAACACGGTGTTGTGGTCTCTGATTCCGATGACTATCGTGCTGTACGTGTCGCTCGAGATGTGTTCACGCATGGGCGCTGTCACGGGTAAAGGCCTTTCCGATTTAATCAGGGAAGAATTTGGATTTCGGGCGACATTCTTTCTAATGGCCGTGGTGCTAATTGTAAATCTGGGTAACGTGATGGCGGAATTCACGGGAGTATTTTGGGCCAGCGAAACATTCGGCGTCAGCCGGTTTATTGCCGTTCCTCTGGCAGCCGTGCTGGTTTGGGCGATTGTAATGGCCGGCACAGCGAAATGGGTGGAGCGAATTTTTCTCAGTATATGCGTAGTTTATCTGTCCTACGTTGTTTCCGCCTTTCTTGCGAAGCCTGAATGGCTTATCGCTTTGCTGCATCTTCTTCCTCCGCAGCTGATGCATTACATCCCCACGGTCCGTCCGTTCGTACAAGTTCCACCATTCAATGCGAGCTATGTGATTATCCTCGCGGCATTGGTGGGGACAACGATCGCGCCGTGGCAACACTTCTATTTGCAAGCGGCGGTGGTCGAAAAAAGGGTCGGCCCGCGGCAATATTCCACGACCCGGAACGACGTGCTGATTGGCAGTATCAGTTGCATGGTCATCGTTTTCTTCATCATCGTGTGTACGGCTTCCACGCTTTATGTGCACGGCATCCACGACGTTGACAGTGCGGGGACTGCCGCCCTGGCGCTGCGACCGCTGGCTGGGAAATGGGCCAGCGCGCTGTTCGCGATTGGACTGCTGAACGCCTCGCTGTTTGCGGCGTCGATCCTTCCACTTTCGACTTCGTATGTAATTTGCGAGGCGCTGGGTTTCGAATCGGGGATTGACCGCAAATTCGCCGAAGCAAAGATTTTTTACGGGCTGTACACGGCATTGATCGCGCTTGGGGCGATTTTCGTTCTTTTTATGGGACGATTTGCGAATGCCATTCTGTTATGGTCGCAGGTCTTGAACGGATTCCTGCTGCCAGCGGTCATGATCTTCGTTCTGATTCTGGTGAACCGACGCGATCTGATGGGCGACCAGACCAATCCCAAAGGGTTTAACTGGGTCGCGTGGATTTCCACCGCGGCGGTGATTATCCTGACGATGGTTGTAGTTTATTCATCGATTCGCGAGTTTACGGGACATCCCGTTTCCTGATCGCATTTCCTCGTTGCCTTTTTCGGAACGCACTCGATAACCCCGTTGCGGCCCCAGCGAATGCCGTGTTAACTTTATGCGGTAAAGGAGAGCGCCACCCTAACTCCCGTGACTGAACCTATCTCCGCAAAAACTCTCCATGTCGCGTCCTCTCATCCGCTTGGCGCGATAACCGCCGAAGAAGCGTTTCTGCTGGAAAAGCTGAACCTTGGCCAACTGCCAAAGCATCTGGCGGTGATCATGGATGGCAACGGACGATGGGCGCAGCGCCGCCATTTGCCGCGCATCGCAGGCCATCGCAAGGGAACCGAAACCGCCCGCGTCACTATCGAAACGTGTTCGCGGCTCAAGCTTGAGGCGCTGACGCTTTACGCGTTTTCCGTGGAAAACTGGCGCCGTCCCAAAGCTGAAATCGATTTTTTGATGCAATTGCTGCGCGAATATATTCGCCAGGAAATGCCGTTGATCCAGCGAAATAATATTCGCATGCGTTTCCTTGGCCGGTCGGATGAGCTTCCCGCAGCCGTGCAGCGCGATACGCGAGAAGCGGTACAAGCAACCGCAGGGAACACCGGCATGGTGTTGTGCATTGCCCTCAACTACGGCGGGCGAGCGGAAATCGTGGATGCGGCGAATGCTTTGCTGGCCGAACGCCAGGCCGCCGGCGATTCGCGAAAGCTCACCGAGAGCGAACTGGAGAGCCATCTTTATAGCGCAGGGCTGCCTGATCCGGATCTGCTGATTCGAACCAGCGGCGAGATGCGCGTGAGCAATTTTCTGCTGTGGCAAATTGCGTACGCGGAGATTTTTGTCACGGAAACACTGTGGCCGGATTTTAACCGCGCACGATTGCTTGAGGCGTTCGTCGAATTCCAGAAGCGCGACCGGCGCTATGGCGGCATCGGCGAAAGCGAAGAAGTGGAATCGAGCGCGTCCAGGCTTGCGCGTAAGTAACTGAAGTAACCTAACTCAAGTACCTCTGTCCCGAATTCGTTTTCCTCCGCGAAGCCTCTCCCGTTATGATGAATTGTCAATTCGCTTCACCTCTTTTGCCGAGGCCCAAGCTCGATGACCTGGAAACGCGTGGCGACCGCGGTTGTGCTGATACCGCTGGTCGTCGGTCTGGTGCTCGCTGCGCCCACAGCGCTGGTCGCTGCAGCCCTGGCATTGGTGATTCTGCTGGCAATTTTCGAATATTTTTCCTTGGGCGAAGCGATTGGCCATCGCGCGTACCGCCTGTGGACGGCCTTTTGCGCAATGCTGCTGGTGTACGTGCAATATCTTGCGCCTATGGACGCGCAATATTCGTTGAACGGCGGGCCAGCGATTCACAGGGTCCTTGGACTCTTCCGGCTCGCAACTCCATCGGTAGCGGATGTGTTGTTCATTTTTTTGATTGGCATAACGATCCTCACTCTTACCACGCGTCGTCCGTTAGTCGAAGCTTTGCCGGCGGCGGGCATCAGTTCGTCCGCTCTTCTGCTGATTGCGCTTCCGCTGACTTTTGCGGTGCGTCTGCATGGCATCGCGCTGGTCGGTAAATACGTGCTGCTCTTTTCTCTGGTTATCACATGGATTGGCGATAGTGCGGCTTACTTTGTGGGCCGTGCCATAGGCAGGCATCCCTTTGCGCCGCATTTGAGTCCAAAAAAAACCTGGGAAGGCGCCGCAGCGAGTTTTCTTGGTTCGATCTTGATTGCAATTGCGCTTGCGGGCAGCCATCTTGTGAACATTGCGGTGATCCACTTGGTTGGCATGGCTGCGGCTTGCAACGTGGCAGGGCAAATGGGCGACCTGCTTGAATCGGCTTACAAGCGTAGTGCAGGGGTAAAGGATTCTGGCACGCTGTTGCCGGGCCATGGCGGCGTACTTGACCGTATAGACGCACTCATCCTCGCCATGCCGGTTGTCTGGTATTATTGGTTGTGGATCTACTCGCCGCGCGTGTAAGTCCGCTGGGTCTCCGCCTCAGGTCTCAAACTTAAATTTAAGGATCTTTAATTCGTGAAGCAGCTTGCCATTCTTGGTTCGACCGGTTCGATTGGCCGGCAATGCTTATCCGTAGTGGATGCGCTCGCCCCGCGCTTCGAGGTGGTCGCGCTCGCTGCAGGCGGCAATCTGGACGAATTGGTGGGGCAGATCCAGCGGTACCAGCCGGAAATTGTTTCAGTGGCGGATGCGCAGAAAGCGGATTTACTTTCGTCGCGGTTGCGTGAAAAGGGAAGTGCGAAGCTGCCGGCGATTCATCATGGGGCGGAAGGAATGCTCGCCGTCGGCACCCATGCCGGAGCTGACATTGTGGTCTCTGCCGCAGTTGGCGTGGTTGGCCTACCGGCGACTTACGAGGCCGTAAAGCTGGGCAAGACTATTGCGCTTTCGAACAAGGAAGTCTTGGTCGCTGCGGGCGAATTGGTAATGGCGGCAGCGCACAAGGCAGGCAAAGAACTTCTTCCCGTGGATAGCGAGCATAACGCGGTTCATCAGTGCCTTCGCGGCGGGACTCATTGCGAAGTTCGCCGACTGGTGCTTACCGCTTCGGGAGGGCCGTTCCGCAAGACCCCCATCAAGCATCTGGAAAATGTTTCGATCGAAGAGGCGCTTACTCATCCCAACTGGAAAATGGGCAACCGCATCACGATTGACTCCGCCACCATGATGAACAAGGGCTTCGAAATTATTGAGGCGCGCTGGCTGTTTGATATGAAGCCCTCTCAGGTGGACGTGGTCATACATCCGCAGTCCACAATTCACTCCATGGTTGAATATGTGGACGGTTCGATTCTTGCGCAACTCGGCGCAACAGATATGCGCATGCCGATTCAGTATGCGTTAACCTATCCAGAGCGGGTGGCATCTAACCAGGTAGACCTGGACTGGGCCAAACTAAAACGTCTGGACTTCGAAAAGGTTTCCACGCGCCGCTACCCCTGCCTGCGGCTGGCCCGCGAGGCCATGAAAAAGGGAGGGGCTTGGCCCTGCGCTTTAAATGCGGCGGACGAAGTCGCTGTAGCAGCATTCCTGGAACGCCAGATTCCGTTTCTTGGGATTGCCGAAGTCGTGGAGTCAGTCTTATCGCGGGCTCCGCGGGTTCAGATCGAAAAGATGGACGACGTGCTTGCCGCTGACGCGGAAGCTCGGCGAATAGCAAAGGAAGAAGTAACGCGGCTGGTTACAAAGGTAATGGCGGTGTCGGTTAATTAAAAGGGAAGGTGACCAAGTTGGCGGTCGCCTTTCAAAAAGGTTGCTCGCACTATGGCACTAGATATTTTGATTGGCGTGGCCCTGGTTCTAGGCATCATCATCCTGGTGCACGAATGGGGACATTTCATCGTCGCGCGACTGTGTGGTGTACGCGTTGACGTATTCTCCATCGGGTTTGGACCGCGGCTGTTTGGCTGGAAGCGCGGCGCGACCGACTGGCGTATCAGCGCTATACCGCTGGGCGGTTATGTCCGCATGGCGGGGCAGGATCTGTCTGAAGTCGATTCCAACGATGTTGCTCCCACCGGAGCTTCGGATGAATTGATGAGCAAGCCGCGCTGGCAGCGCGCACTGATCGCGTTTGGCGGCCCCGCCGTCAACTTTATATTGCCGCTGATTTTGCTGAGTGTGCTGTATGGCGTGGTGGGATTGCCTGAATCCAGAATCCTCAAGCAACCCTTGCAGGTCAGCTACTTGTCTACGTCGTTGGCGCAGCCAAGTCCGCTTCAACCGGGCGATCGCGTCGTCGAAATCAACGGTCTTAAGAATCCCACCTGGGAAACCGGTCTGGAGCAACTGGAGCATTTGCAAGCCGGCGCTCCGCTGACTCTGGTCGTCGAGAATCATGGAGTTCAGCGTACCGTGCAGACTACGGCGAAGGACCCTACTTCATTTGGCTGGCTATTTGGTTTCGTTCCATTTCCTCCTGTGATTGACGAAGTGAGCCCGCGCACACCCGCAAAACACGCAGGGCTGAGGGCTGATGATCGCATTCTGGAAGTGAATGGTACGCCGATTACCTACTGGGGCCAGTTCGTGGATGCGGTTCACCAGTCGCAAGGCCATCCGGTGAACTTGAAAGTCGCGCGCAACAGCAAACCGCTCACTATTACGGTCACTCCGCAAAAGGGTCTTTCGGATAGCGCGGAAAATAATTGGCAGATCGGCGTGGTCAATCAGGACGATACGATTATTTACAAGCGGGTGCCGCTGCGGGAGTCGACTGAGTTTGCCGTCCGCCGTACTGGGGATTACTTTACCCAGACGCTCGCGGTGGTGGGAAAACTGTTCAGCGGGCGCGCATCGGTAAAGCAGTTGCAGAGCGTAGTCGGCATCGCGCAAGTGTCCGGTGATGCGGTACACCGAGGACCTTCGCAGGTCATGGCGTTGATGGCATTCATCAGTGTAAACCTCGGCATCCTCAACTTGTTACCGATTCCGATCCTCGACGGCGGTCAGATCCTTCTTCTCACTATTGAAGGCTTAATGCGGCGGGATTTGAGCATGGCGGTCAAAGAACGCTTCGTTCAGGTGGGCTTTGTGTTCCTGCTGCTGCTCTTTGCCTACGTCATGTACAATGACGTCGTCGGATTGATTCCGATTCATTCCTGATCGTCTGGCTGGCAGAAAAACCAGAGCAGCAAAAGGAATTTTAGAATGTCCGCCACGCCTGCGCATCGCGCTTCGACTGGCGAGCGCATCAACAGTCCAGAAACTACCGGCAATCTCATCAAAGTTCTTGGTGAGCGTGGCATTCGTCTGACGCGCCAGCGCCGCGTCATTCTGCAGGTGATGGACGACGCCCAACAACATCTCGATGTGGATCAAATTTTAGAACGCGCCCGGCAGATTGATTCCGGCGTGCACCTCGTCACGGTATACCGCACCATCGAACTTCTAAAAAAAGAGCGCCTGATCGACGAACTCGACCTTCTGCACCTCCGCGGCGACCGCCATTACTACGAAACGCACGGCCCGCGCGATCACATTCATGTGGCTTGCCTGAAATGTGGAAAAGTACGCGAGTTCGAAAGCCGCCTCTACGAGCAGCTTAAATCGCAGATCGAAAAAGACTTCGGGATGAAGGTTACGATTTCGCGCACTGAAGTGGGCGGCTACTGCGCTGAGTGTCTGGCCAGCGGCGTCTTAACGCATTCCTGAAACGCAATTGTGGGAACGGATTTGCGACGGCGGTGTCTAAGTCTTTATGACTGGCGCGCTCACCCTACCGCGACAACGCAGCACCGCATCGATTCTCGCATTGTCTATTCTATTGGGCATACTTTTCTTCCCGGCGCTTGAGCGAGCTATCGACGCGTGGTTATATCGGCCGGCGAAAATCTCTGTTGAATGCGATGATGGAAGCTGCACGTGGGATATGCGAACGATGTGGCACTGAGTGCTCTACTAACGAAACACCAAGAGTCGAAAGTTAATCCGACAGCATGAGGATTCTGAATTTTCGCAGCAGCGTGAAAAATCTGTTTGCCGAGGCGATATCTTTAGCAATCTGAGCTCGCAATTCGTCCGGTCCGGAAAACTTCTTTTCGCTGCGTAATCTCTTCCAGAATCGCAACTCCATTCGCTTCGCCGAAATCGGTCCGGAAAAATCCAGCAGATGCGTTTCGACAGTCAATGCGCTTCCATTGAAGGTTGGCCGAACGCCGAGGTTGGTGACCGAGCGCCGGCTCTTGCTTTCGCCCTGAAGCAGAGTTCGCGTGATGTATACCCCGCCAGCTGGCAATAACTCCTGATCTGCGCGCAGGTTCAGCGTCGGGAAAGTAAACTTGCTGCCGGCCCCGGTTCCGCTGACAATCGAGCCGGTCAGCGCGAACGGCCGCCCCAGCAGCCGCCCGGCTTGCGTAACTGCTCCCTCGGTGATTTCACGGCGGATCACAGTGCTGGAGACCACTTCTCCATGCGCCATAACTGGAGGAATGCTGACCACCTCGAATCCGTGGATTTTTCCCAGCTCGCGTAATAGCTGCGCGTCGCCGGCCTGTTTGTGGCCAAAACGAAAATTTTCTCCGATCAGCAGCACGCGAACGCGCAGTTCATTTACCAGAATTTTCTCGGCAAAGTCCTGTGGACTGAGTTTTGACAGCTCCAGCGTAAAAGGCATCACCACTGCCGCTTCCACGCCAAGGGCACGAAACCACTCCAGTCGTTGCTCATTCGTGGACAGACGCTTCGGCGCGGCTTCTGGCCGCAACACTTTCAATGGTGGCGGCTCGAAGGTCAAAGCCGTAGCGACTGCGCCTGACTTTACGGCGCGATTCGTGGCTTCCTGCAGAATCTCCTGATGACCGAGGTGAATTCCGTCAAAGTTGCCGATCGCCAGCACACTGCCGCGGCCGCTGGCTGCATAAAATTCCCGCCATTCGGCCGGATCGGTGAACACCGCCAAACCGTCGAGACGCGGCACGATGAATTCGGAATTTTTGATCGCCGCCGACGCAGTGTCGGTTGCGATTTCAAGTTTCAGTCCGTCATAAGCCAATTGAATATTTGCGTGGCCCTCGCTACGCAGCCGTTCGTTGGTTGTGGCGTGCCCCAGGTCATGCGCGATGTGCGTGAACCACGCGCGCTTTGGCTTGATCTTTTCCACCAGTGCTAACGCCTGTTGCACTGTCTGGTGCATGGGATGAGGTGTATCGCGCAGCGCATCGAGAATCACATCATCGAGACCTTGTAGCAGCGCCAAAGAGGATTCCGGTACAGAATTGAAATCCGTGAGATACGCCCCGCGTCCGAAACGAAATCCCAGCACCGTCATTTCGCCATGCACCAGCGGGATGGGCGTAATCTTTACGCCCAGAAGTTCGAACGGCCCATCGATTTCTTTCAAGACTACGCTGGGCACCGTGCTTAATTTTGGTTTCCCGTCGAACGCGTAAGAAAAGGCCCGGCGCACAATGTCAAACGCTTGCTTATTTCCATACACCGGCATGGGTTGCGAGCGGCCAAGGCCCAATGGCCGTAAATCGTCGAAGCCCATTACATGGTCGGCATGGCCGTGCGTTAACAGCACAGCCTCGATCTGATCGATTCCTGCTCGCAATGCTTGCGTGCGGAAGTCCGGAGTCGTGTCGATCAAAACGTTCTGACCGTTTCGTGAAAGCAGAACCGACGTACGCATACGGTTGTCGCGCGGATCGCTGGAAGTGCAGACGGCGCAATGGCAGCCGATGGTGGGAACTCCCATGGAGGTTCCGGAGCCGAGCACCGTCAACTGCAGAGTTCCCGAAGGTACTGGCGAAGATGAATGGAAGGTATTTGCGGACATGACGCGAATGCGGAACGCGGCGCGTTATTTTAACGGATAGCCGCTACCGGCCCTTGGCCTTGGTGGCCGCTTGTGCCGCTTGCGCAGCCAACGCCTGATTGACTTCGAGATAGGTCATCTTCAATTTGCCGAGAAGATCCAGCAACAGACTCTCTTCTTCAGGGGCCAGATTGCCTATGGTTTTCTCGCGCATTGCGTCCAGCATGTCAATCAACTCGCGCGCCGCTTCTGGATCGATCACCGGCTGCCCGGTGCGCGGATCGGTGTAGGCACCCAGCACCATTGCTCCGTTGCTTCCCAGCATGCGAATCAAATTCTCGAAAGCAGCGGAACGCTTGGGAGTTTCCGCTGGCGGCGTTTTCGCTTCGGGCACTGGTGCTTGTGTTTGCGGCGCCTCTGCCGCTTTTTCCGCTTCTCGCTGGGCTTCGCGCTGCTGCTCGGCCACAAATTCTTCGCGTAACTCGCCGTCTGTCGTAAATGGGCGGCGGTCGATTACGCGAAACGATTCTTCTGGTTTCTTCTCTGCCACGGTTTTGACCCTCAACTAGAGTGTATGCTGCAAGTTTAGCACGGCTTGGCGCACAGGCGTTTTTGCCAGGTGCGCGCCGGTTTACTTGAAAATTTGCACTCAGCGCCGTAAAGTCTTGAGTTTGCAGCCGAGGAAGAACTCTCACCGTCCGATGCCGCCAACGAAAAAGAAAAGCCGTAAATTTAAGAAACGCAGTGTTGCTCGCAAAGAGACCACCAATTGGCGCAAGGAATCAGCCGGAGTGTGGTTCGAACGCCTGGTTGCGCTGCAAGCCCGTCTGCGCGCGCCTAACGGCTGTCCCTGGGACGTCGAGCAGACCCATTTGACGCTTCGAACCTACCTCATCGAGGAAGCTTACGAAGTCCTGGAAGCGCTGGAAAGCGGCGACAACGCGAAATTCGCGGAAGAACTGGGCGATTTGCTGCTGCAGGTTGTTTTTCATGCGCAGATTGCCAGCGAAAAAGGGCGTTTCACCGCAGCCGACGTGGTGCGCGAGATTCATCAGAAAATGGTACGCCGCCATCCTCATGTTTTCGGCGAAAAACGCGCCAAAGATGCCACCGAAGTGCTCAAGAATTGGGAACAGATCAAAGCCGAAGAACGCCGCGCGCAGAATTCGCAGCAGGGAACTGGGCAAAGTGAGAAGTCAGAGCCGGCGGCAGCATCGTTGCTCGACGGTATTCCACATACGCTGCCAGCGGTCATGCAGGGCTATCAACTCACGCGGCGCGCTGCGCGTATCGGCTTTGATTGGGATGATGTAGAAGGAGTCATCGCAAAGCTTCAGGAAGAGTTAAGCGAACTCGGCGCCGCGCGGGCCGCACAATCGCCGGAACAGATCGAAGACGAACTGGGAGACGTGCTTTTTGCTGCCGTCAATCTGGCACGCTTTTTGAAGATTGATCCGGAAATTGCGCTCAAGCGCACCAACGCAAAATTCACGTCACGTTTTCGCGAGATGGAACGCTTGGCTCGCTCCTCCGGCCGCGCTCTGGCTGATCTGCCGCGCAACGAGATGGAACTGCTTTGGGACCGGGCCAAGGCTTCGGAACTTGAAAAATCGTCGCCAATACGCGCCGGGAAGGCCGCCGTGCGGGCATGAATGCGGCCTCAAACGCGTCCATCACTGTACGTAGCTGCGATTCGCTGGAAGACTTCCACGCCTGCGTCGCTCTGCAGCGTGAAGTTTGGGGCGAGGACGACCTCGAAGTCGAGCCGGCGACCCTGTTTGTCGTCGCCGCCCACACCGGCGGTCAAGTGCTTGGCGCCTGCGACGGAAAGACTCTTGTGGGCTTCACTCTGGCGCTCGCGGCTGTTCGCAATGGCGCCCCTTTTCTGCACTCGCATATGACCGGCGTGCATGCCAATTATCGTAACCGCGGCGTCGGCCGTATGCTCAAACTGTTCCAACGCGACGAAGCGCTGAGCCGTGATATCCGCTTGATCGAGTGGACGTTCGATCCGCTGGAGTTGCGCAACGCCCACTTCAATCTCAATCGTTTGGGCGCAATTTGCCGCCGCTACCTGCCGAATCTCTATGGCATCACTACCAGCCCGCTGCACCGCGGTTTGGCCACCGACCGCCTCGTCGCCGAGTGGTATCTTGACTCGCCTCGGGTCATCGCCGCATTGAGCAACGAACTTACTCCGCCGCCCTCCAGCACCACTATCGAAATTCCAAATTCATTCGACGATTGGAAAGCCAGCGACCTGCCACACGTGCAATCGGTTCAAACCGCGATTCGAGAACAGTTCACGGATGGCTTTGCCAAGGGCTGTGCCGCCATCGCGGTCTCAAAGACTTCAGATGCCAGCTCATACCACCTCGCCCCATGGAGCGAGTTCTAGCCCGTTATGCGTCTCGAACAACTCACGCTCCGCGAACTCCACATGAAGCTGGTTGCTCCATTCCAGACCAGCATGGAAACGACGACTACCCGGCGCATTCTGTTGACCGAGGTGGTCGTCGATGGAGGGGTGGGTTGGGGTGAGTGCGTCGCCGGCGAAACTCCGTCTTATAGTCCGGAGACGACAGACACTGCATGGCACATTCTGTGCGACCACTTGTGGCCTTTGCTTAGGGAAAAGCAGTTCGCCTCAGCGTCTGAAGTTTGGGATCTTCTTTCCGCAGTGCGTGGCCACAACATGGCCAAGGGAGCCATCGAATCGGCAGTATGGGACGCCGAGGCCAAACAGAAAAGTCTCTCCCTCGCAAAATTAATCGGAGGAGTCCGAACGGAAATTGCCAGCGGGGCATCGATTGGAATTAAAGCTTCACTCGAAGAACTGGTACAGGCGGTTAAAGCAGAGCTTGAGGCTGGATATCAGCGGATCAAAATCAAAATCAAGCCCGGCTACGACCTGGAGCCGGTTCGACGGCTGCGCAAGGAATTTCCCTCCATCAAATTGATGGTGGATGCGAACTCGGCTTACTCTCTGGCTGATGAACCTCTCTTGAAGCAACTCGACGAATATTTCCTGATGATGATCGAGCAGCCGCTCGGCTGGGACGATCTTTACTCACATGCCCAACTTCAGGACAAGCTCATCACTCCCATTTGCCTCGATGAATGCATTCATACCGAGGAGCAGGCCCTGGCTGCGATTCGCCTAGGCGCGTGTCGCATCATCAATATCAAATTGGGGCGGGTCGGAGGCTTCACGCCGGCTCGGCGCATCCACGATCTTTGCCAGCAGAATTCTGTTCCGGTATGGGGCGGCGGTATGCTGGAATCCGGAATCGGCCGCGCCCACAACATTGCACTTTCAACCCTACCCAATTTCACGCTGCCGGGAGACGTCACCGCCAGCCGGCGTTACTGGAGTCAAGATATTATCGAACCCGAGGTAACGGTCTCCAAGCAGGGAGTGATTCAAGTTCCCGATGGACCTGGAATGGGATTTACCCCTCGCCTGGACTTGATCGAAAAATGGACCGTGCGGAAAGAAGTGTTGGCGCAAAAGAGCGGCAGGGTTTGAACGTGGCAGGGAGCAGCGCATAGCGAAGAATAGAACGCCGGTCAGGCAGGGAACTTCGCAAGTGCTGACTTGTGAAGGAAATTGCGGGAGGAATTTAGCGTGTCAGGCAAACCATTACGGGAAGGCGGTCCCGCGGCGCGCATCGCGGTAATTGCCGGCGACGGGATCGGGAAAGAAGTCACGCCAGAATCGATCAAGGCGATTCGCTCAGTCGTCAATTCTCACTCAGGGTTTGCAAGTGCAAACCCTGAAACCCAGTCGGCACGCCGACAAATTGAGTTTGTCGAATTCGATTGGGGCGCCGATAAATTCTTGCGCGAGGGGATCACGCTTCCAGCCGGCGCGGTCGAAATGCTCGGCAAAGAATTCGATGCGATTCTTTTCGGTGCGCTCGGCGATCCGCGCGTTCCATCCAATCAGCACGCCGCGGACATCCTTCTCGGACTTCGCTTCAAGCTCGACCTCTTTGTGAATGCTCGCCCGGTCGAACTTTTCCACAACCGGCTTACGCCGCTTCGCGACCGTTCCACTGACGACGTGCGCTTCATGGTCTTCCGCGAGAACACTGAAGGTCTCTATGTCGGCGTTGGCGGCTTCTTCAAGAAAGACACAGCCGACGAAATCGCCGTCCAGGAAGACGTCAATTCCCGCAAGGGCGTCGAGCGCATCATTCGCCACGCTTTTGGCTACGCTCGCAGCAATCAACTGAAGCGGGTGTGCATGAGCGACAAGTCCAATGCGATGACCTTTGCCCATGACCTGTGGCAGCGCGTCTTCAAGCAAGTCCGCCAGGAGTATCCGGAAATCGAGTCCCGCCACCTATATATTGATACACTGGCTATGGAAGTTGTGCGCGATCCCCGGCAGTTTGATGTCATTGTGACCTGCAATCTTTTTGGCGACATCATCAGCGACCTCGGTGCGCAGCTTGCCGGGGGATTGGGACTCGCGCCGTCCGGCAACATCCATCCCGGGCGCACGTCCCTCTTCGAGCCGGTACACGGCTCGGCGCCGAACATTGCCGGGAAGGGCATCGCCAATCCGCTCGGCTCGATTCTCACTGCAGGCATGTTGCTCGATTTTCTGGGCTGGAAGTCCGATGGCGATGCGCTTCGCAACGCCGTTCGTTCTGCGCTGCAAGAAAACTTTGTCACACCCGACTTGGGCGGAGATAAAGGAACGGTTGAAGTGGGCGATTGGATTGCAAAAAGAGTCGGCGGGCGATAGCACAAACGAACAACTCCATATTAAAGTATTACTTTAATCTATGATTCTGGCACGACTTCGAGTTCAGGTCCTTCGCTGGAACTCCAATGCGCATATTAAAGTAAGACTTCACCTGCGTTTGGCGGCCAAGGTAATGAACAACCCGAGTAAGAATCCTCCGATGTGCGCCCACACCGCGACTCCACCGTTGACTGTCGAGCCCAGCGAGCCGATCCCGCTGAGAAACTGCAGCACAAACCACAAACCCAGAACCACGACAGCAGGCACACGAACCAGAAAGATGAAAATCAACGTCAGAATCCGGTTGCGGGGTTCGAGGACAATGTACGCACCCAACACGCCGGAAATGGCTCCACTCGCGCCAAGCGCGGGGATGTGCGAGTTGAAGTTGAACGCGATGTGCATCAGACCCGCTCCCACACCGCAAACGAAATAGAACAGCAGGTAGCGCAAGTGGCCAAAAGCGGCTTCGACGTTATCGCCGAAGATCCCCAGGAACAGCATGTTGCCCAGGATGTGAGCGATTCCCGCGTGCAGGAACATGCTAGTGACCAACGGCAGGAACGCCGCTTCGAAGCTCCCGTAACCGTTGAGGACCGCGGGTATACGCGCAGGCACCATGGCGTTGGCCGTCACGAATATCTGGAACGCACGCGGCGTTAGCGTCAGCTGGTAAATGAACACGGCAATATTCGCCAGGATCAGGCACACGGTTACGAATGGGAATTTGCCGGAAGGGTTCTCGTCTCGTAAAGGAATGAACATGTTTTATTGGATTATCCTTTTGCAGAACGACGAGTACAGCCATCTGTGCGTTCAGCCGCCTGCCGCAGCGCTTTCGCTGAGTACTGAGCTGGGTGGCGTTTCTTACCGGCGCGCAGCCGCTCGATGGCTTGCAAGGAACCGATCCCGCCTCTCGCGCCATGCGCCATGCAGTTCAAGCCGGCTGCCGCACAGCCAAATTCCAGCACCCGCTGCGTGTCCCATCCGCGCAGCGTGCCGTAGGCAAACCCCGCGTGAAACAGGTCGCCCGCTCCGGTCGTGTCAACTACCGCGACTCGATAGGCGGGCGCATAGCAAAAGCGCCGGCCGTCCCACGCCAACGCTCCGTGCTCACCCATCGTCGTACATACCAACTTGCAACCGTACTCAGCGCGAATATTCGGAAGGGCAACCAGCGGATCGCTAGAACCTCCCAGCGCCTCGAGAATTCCCCTGGACAGAACGGGGAAGTCGACTTGTGGCAGGAGGAAGCGCAGCTCTCTCGTAAAAACGTCCAGGTCGCACATGACCGGCACGCCAGCTTCGCGCGCCCAGCCAGCAGCCAGCCGGGAAGCCTCAGCGTGCTCGCCGTCAACGTGCACCAGCCCTGATCGCTGAAACCATTCCTTGCGCAGCCAGGATTTCTCGATTTTCACCTTACGGTCTCGATGACAGAGGACCGCCCGACTGCCGGTCGCTTGTTCGACAAGAATGTAGGAAAGCCGGCTTTCTGCCCCGCCTACGCGTAATAGGTGAGTTTCCACGCCGAGGGCTTGCAACTCCGCGAGATGCAGGTGCGCATTGTTGTCCCGGCCCGCTGCTCCGATATAGCGAGTGCGCAACCCCCATTTTGCGGCGGCGACGACTGCCGTCGCCACTTGGCCGCCCAATCGAATCTCCCTGGAAACTGTATCCGTTTTCCCGTCGCGGGCAGGAAATCCCGCGAGCCCTATGACGATATCGGTGGCATTTTCTCCAATGCCTGTGAAATCCGCGATGGGAATGGGCATGACGCGAAAGCCTACCCGATATCGGTCTGAAATCAAAAGGGAAGCTGCTCTGCGAGGCGCGTCCTATAATTGTGTCCGCGACATATTGTGGTTAACAGATTAATTTTATGCGCCTAAGTCCCCGAAACGATAGGGCTTGCGCGTATTAGAGCTTTCGCGCCAGATGCGGGGCAGCTACTCGTTTTCTGCCAAGTCGTGCAGACCGACCCCGAGCACTGCGGCGCCTCCGCACGCGCGCAGACGGCCAAAACGACGGGTCATGAGGAAAGAATTAGAGAATTTTTCACAAAGAGCGCTGAGAAAGTTGCGCAACCGGGAAGCCTATGGTAAGAAATTTGATTCGCATTTTGCGCTTACTTGTTATTGCCCTTGCGCAGAAGACGAATCGCAGTCGGCGCGCCGACAAGATATGCCCGCCAGGGAAACGGAAGCGATCATTCTGAAGACCTTTCCTTTGGGCGAGGCGGACCGTCTGGTCAGCTTTCTGGGGCGTACGTCGGGACGCCTGCGTGGCGTGGCTTCAGGCGCCCGCCGCATCAAGAACCGCTACGGCTCCACGCTGGAAGTTCTTTCGCACGTGCAGTTGTGGTACGTCGAGAAGGAGACCCGCGACCTGGTAAGAATTCAGCAATGCGAATTGCTCGAATCCTTCAACAAGTCGCAAAGCGATTACGGTCTCAGCACGGGCCTCGCTGTGCTCAGCGAAATCGCCGAACGGGTGCTGCCGGAGCAGGAGGTTGCCGACTCCATGTTCCGGTTATTATTGCTCACGGCGCGCGAAGTCGAACGCCGAGGATCATGGCAACTGCCGGTGACGTATTTCGCGTTCTGGACAGTGCGTCTGGGCGGCTGGCTGCCGCCACTCGATCGTTGCGCCATTTGCGGCGCGAGTTTTGCCGGCAACCTTGGGTTTCACTTTTCGCAGTCGGCGGGACCGCTTTGTGAGAACTGCCGCAAGCCCGGCATGCGCCCACTGGGGCAGCGGGCCAGGGAATTGGCCGAACTGTTCGCGGGCCGGAAACTGGACCAGATCGAGATCGGCGAAGATTTGAGTCGCGCCCTGCTTGAGTTGCGCGAAGCATCATTCAGCTGGATCGAATTCCATACCGAGCGGAATTTGCAGACGCGGGAATTCTTGGAGATGACTTGAAAGCTAAAGTAAAACTTGAAGGTCGCCGCAAGGGTTTAAATTTTCAAGATTTGATTCTGGCTCTCTCTCATTTCTGGGTAAAGCAAGGCTGCGTCCTGCAGCAACCCTACGACATTGAAGTCGGTGCCGGTACCATGCACCCGGAAACATTTCTGCGCGTCCTCGGACCAAATCCTTACCGCGTCGCTTACGTCCAGCCCAGTCGTCGGCCCGCCGACGGTCGCTATGGCGAAAATCCTAATCGTCTTTACAAACATTCGCAATTTCAAGTAATACTTAAGCCATCGCCCGCCGATATCCAAGACATCTACCTGAAGAGTCTGGCAGCCATAGGCATTGACCTTCGCGAACACGACATCCGTTTTGAAGAGGACAACTGGGAATCGCCGACTTTGGGTGCCTGGGGTATCGGCTGGCAGGTTCTCCTCGACGGCCTCGAGATCACGCAGTTTACGTATTTCCAGCAGAGCGGTGGCCTGGACCTCGATCCCATCTCGGTCGAACTCACGTACGGCCTCGAACGCATCTGCGCTTTTCTGCAGGGCACTGACAGCGTTTATGACCTGCGTTGGTCGGACGACAAAACTTACGGCGATATTCGCTTAGCAGAGGAGCAGCAATTTTCCGAGTACAGTTTCAACCGCAGCGATGCCAAAGCCATTCGCGCCGAGTTCGAGTTGCACGAGAAGCAGGCCAAGGAACTCCTTGACGGCTGGGGGAAGGCCGAAGGGAAGCAGCGGACCCGATACCCGTTGCTTGCAGCCTATGACCATTGCCTCAAGTGCTCGCACCTGTTCAATTTGATGGACGCGCGCGGAGTCATCTCCACGACCGAGCGCGCCGCGCTGATGGCGCGGGTCCGCGTCGCTGCTTGTCGCACTGCGGCGAACTACCTTGAGCAACTGACCGGTATCAGCGCGAAGTCAGAGGTGCGCTCGTGAGCCCGGCCAAGAAAGCGCCAGCCGCGAAGAAATCCACCACTAAGCCGGTGGCCGAGAAGACGGTGGAGTTGCTATTCGAAGTGGGCTGCGAAGAAATTCCCGCAGGGATGCTTCCACGCGCCGAAGGCGAGATCAAAGCCGGCCTTGAAAAGCAACTGACGGCGGAGAATCTTATGGGAGGCGTGACGGTCGAATCGTTCAGCACGCCACGCCGTCTGACGCTGTGCGCCCGAGGGCTGCCAGTCTGCCAGGCCGATGTCGTCAATGAAGTGACCGGTCCGCCAAAGTCGGTAGCCTACGACGTTGTCGGCGCGCCGACACGCGCCGCTGTTAGCTTCGCCGAGAAGCAGGGCATCGGACTACACGAAATCTACTTCGTGCAAACTCCCAAGGGCGAGTATCTGGCCGCCAAGAACGTCAAGAGAGGCCGCGCCACCGAACACATCCTCGCCGACATTCTCCCTCGCATCCTCCACGACCTTTACTGGCCGAAGACCATGACCTGGACCGGTCTCTCCGGGGCACGGTTCATCCGGCCTATCCGCTGGATAGTCGGCCTTCTGGACGGCAAGCCCCTGAAATTCTCGTATAGCGGAATTGCCGCGGGGGACAGTACTCGCGGCCATCGCTTCCTTGGATCAGCTTCCATTCGCGCGCGTGCCTTCGCCGACTACGAAAAGCAGCTTCGTTCGAACGGTGTGATCCTAAAGCCAGCGGAGCGCCTCGATAAAATCCAACGCGAGCTCACGGCGCACACCAAGCAGGGTAGCATCCGGGTGCACCCGGATGCCGAGCTACTAAAACTTGTTACGTACCTGAACGAATTTCCGTCAGTGATCAAGGGTGACTTCGATCCGGCGTTCCTGAACTTGCCGGACGAAATCCTGGTGACGGTTATGCGCGGGCATCAGAAATATTTTGCGGTCGAGAAGCGCAACGGGGAATTGGCGCCGCACTTCCTTGCAGTCGTCAATCTCGGCAAAGATGCAAAAGGGTTGGTCCGTGGCGGGCATGAACGCGTCCTGAAGGCGCGCTTCGCGGACGCGCAGTTCTTCTGGGAGTCGGACCAGAAATGTCGGCTCGCCGACTATCTTCCCAAACTGGAGCGCGTCACCTACGAGTCACGCCTGGGCAGCTACCGCGACAAAGTTGAGCGCATTCGGTCCCTCGCCCGCTGGCTCATGGAGCAATGGTTCAATCTCGGCATGGTGCAAGCGCACGTTGCCGAAGCCGACCGCGCCGCTGAACTTGCCAAATGCGACCTTGCGACCGAGATGGTGCGCGAATTTCCCGAGCTACAAGGCATCGTCGGTGGGCTGTATGCCAAGGCCCAGGGCGAACCCGACGAAGTTTCTGATGCTGTCTACGACCACTATCGTCCGGTCGGACTTGATGATCCTATACCGCGCAACCTGATCGGTTGTGCCGTTGCCCTCGCTGACAAATTCGATTCCATTGTCGGATGCTTTGCCGTCGGCGTGGTGCCTACCGGATCGAGTGATCCGTTCGCGCTGCGCCGAGCCGCTCTGGGTGTTGTGAAAATCATCTTGGAAAAGAAGTTGCCGCTTTCCTTGTCGCTGACCATCGCGGCAGCCGCCAAGGGCCTGCACAGCAATCCGCCGAAGCGTGCGGTTAGCACGGAACAGGAAAAACAAATCCTGGATTTTCTGTTCGATCGCGCGCGCTTCGTGGTTCGCGAAAAGGAAAGTTTCAGCTACGACGAAGTGAACGCTATCTTCAGTGCCGGCTCCGATGATCTGGTGGATGCGCGCCGCCGCCTCGACGCACTCCGCGCCATCCGCAAATCAAAGAACTTCGAACCTCTTGCCGTCTCCTTTAAGCGCATCCGCAAAATTCTCGAAAAGGCCGCCATCCCTGCCGGAGAGCCGCAGCAAGCTTCGCCAGCGCTTTTTGAAAATGACGCTGAACGCAGCCTTTACTCCGCGATGCAGGCGGCTGTGCCGCGCGTAAATGAACACAAGCGCGCTGGCCGCTATAGGGAAGCGCTGGAAATCATCGCGGCGTTGCGGCCGGAGATCGATAAATTTTTTGAACAGGTCATGGTCATGGTCGAGAAGGAGGAAGTTCGCAAGAATCGCCTGGCGCTGTTGTCAGAATTGCTCCGAGAATTTACTACCATCGCAGATTTTTCCGAGATGGGAGGAGAAGGACGCAATTAAAGCATTACTTTAAATCGAAAAAGGCTCGTGACTTTGCATTTTGTCAACGCGCCGACATTTTGAAAATAATTTTCAGAGGGCGCCACGCATGCACTCGTCCTCTGGTTTGCGCAGTCTGCATGCAGCTTCTTACTCCACATTGCTAGTGAGGCATAACGTGACGAAATGGGTTTATTTTTTCGGTGCTGGAAAAGCAGAGGGCGACGGTAGTTGGCGCGAGCTCCTTGGAGGCAAGGGTGCCGGATTGGCAGAGATGAGCCGGATTGGTCTGCCAGTCCCTCCGGGATTCACCATTACCACTGAAGTCTGCACTTACTACTACGGAAACAAGAAGACATATCCAAAGGTGCTTGACGCCGAAGTGAGGGGAGCTGTCAAACGCGTAGAAAAAATCATGGGCACGAAGTTTGGCGACAAAACCGCGATGCCCATGCTGGTATCTGTCCGTTCCGGCGCCCGCGATTCGATGCCGGGCATGATGGACACCATTTTGAACCTCGGTCTGAATGACGAGACCGTTCTCACACTCGCCAAGGCCACTAAAAATGAGCGGCTCGCATGGGACTGCTACCGGCGTTTCATCCAAATGTACGGCGACGTGGTGATGAACGTGCAGAAACGCGCGAGCGAGGACCACGAACCTTTTGAAGTGGTCATTCACGAACTCAAGCATGACCGGTATCACGCGGACGTTGATGATCCGAAGCTGACGGTGAAGGACCTTCAGGAGTTGGTGGGTCGCTTCAAGAAGCTGATCAAGGACCGTACTGGGCAGGAGTTCCCGCAGGACCCGTGGAAACAGCTCTGGGGCGCAGTTGGCGCCGTGTTCGGGTCCTGGATGAACGATCGCGCCGTCGTTTATCGCCGCAAGTACAACATCCCGTCTGAATGGGGCACTGCTGTGAACGTGCAGGCGATGGTATATGGGAACACCGGTGACCAGTCTGGCTCGGGTGTCGCATTCACCCGCGACCCGGCGACCGGCGAGAAAGTTTTTTACGGTGAATTCCTAATCAATGCGCAAGGAGAAGACGTGGTCGCTGGTGTGCGGACGCCCGAACCAGTCTCTCAACTCAAGAATTATCTGCCGAAGGCCTTTCACGAATTGGAGAAAATTCGCCAGACCCTGGAGAAGCATTTCAAGGACGTGCAGGACTTCGAGTTCACGATCCAGGACGGCAAGGTGTTCATGCTGCAGACTCGCAACGGCAAACGCACCGGCCTCGCCGCAGTCCGCTTCGCCGTCGAAATGGAAAAAGAGAAGCTGATCGACTGGAAGACCGCCATTCGACGAGTCCCTGCCGACCAACTGGACCAAGTGTTGGCGCCGGTGTTCGATCGCCAGGCCGTTCAAGCGGCCAAGGTTATTGCGAAGGGGTTGCCCGCCGGGCCTGGAGCCGCAACCGGGAAGATGTATCTGAACGCAGATCGCGCTGCAGCTGCCGCAGCAGCGGGCGAAAAGGTCTTGCTGGTTCGCATCGAGACTTCGCCCGAAGATTTGCGCGGCATGATCGCCGCCGAAGGCATTCTCACCGCCAAGGGCGGTGTCAGCTCCCACGCCGCACTGGTCGCGCGACAGATGGGTAAAGTCTGTGTATGCGGTGCTGCCGCGATGCAGATTGATTATGCCGCCAAAACCATGAGTGTTGATGGCGTGACCTACAAGGAAGGAGACTTTCTTTCCATCAATGGCACCGCTGGCGAAGTCTACGCCGGGCAAATCCCGACGGCGGCATCGGAAATCGTCCAGGTGCTGATCGAGAAATCGCTCGACGGCAAGAAGAGTCAGACCTATCAAAACTTCCAAAAGCTGATGGACTGGTGCGGCAAGGTAACGCGGATGCAGGTCCGCACTAACGCCGACACGCCAGAACAGACTGCTCACGCCATCGCGTTCGGTGCCACTGGAATTGGTTTGTGCCGTACCGAGCACATGTTCTTTGAAGGCAATCGCATCGACGCCATGCGCGAAATGATTCTGGCCGACACCAAGGAACATCGCGAAGCAGCACTAGCCAAGATACTGCCGTACCAGCGGCAGGATTTTGCCGGCATGTTCAGGGAGTTGAAGGGACATCCGGCCACGATCCGATTCCTTGATCCGCCGCTGCATGAATTTCTGCCGCACGAAGGCTCTGCCCAAAACGGCCTGGCAAAGAAGATGGGGGTGCCAGTCGAAAAGATCAAACAACGAGTTAAAGAATTACATGAATTCAACCCGATGCTCGGCTTTCGTGGCTGCCGGTTGGGCATTGTCTATTCCGAGATTTCCGAGATGCAATCCCGCGCCGTGTTTGAAGCTGCTGCGGAAGTTCAGAAAGCGGGCATCAAGGTCAACCCAGAAGTCATGATTCCGCTGGTGGGCTTCAAGAAAGAGCTGGACCTTCAGGTCGAGCTCGTTCATCGCGTTGCGGGCCAGGTCATGAAGGAAAAGGGTGTGAAACTGAATTACCTGGTCGGCACAATGATCGAGGTGCCTCGCGGTGCAATCACAGCCGACGAGATTGCCCAGACAGCCGAGTTCTTCAGTTTTGGCACCAATGACTTGACCCAGACCTGCCTTGGCATGAGCCGCGATGATTCTGGCTCTTTCCTCGGGCTTTATCAGGAATTGGAGATCGTGAAAAAGAATCCATTCGCCACGATCGACCAAGCCGGGGTCGGCCAGTTGATCACGATGGCCGTGGAAAAAGGGAACAAAACGCGCCCTGGCATCAAGCTGGGCATCTGCGGCGAGCACGGCGGCGACCCGGATAGCGTCAAGTTCTGCCATCGAGCCGGCTTGTCCTACGTGAGTTGCTCACCATTCCGAGTTCCAGTTGCGCGCCTGGCCGCAGCTCAAGCAGTGGTTGAGGAAGAGCAAGCCAAGAAAAAGAAGAAGTAGCACCTTGTGATTGGAGTCTCAACTGATTTAGAGCAATACTTTATATTACGAAAAAGGCAGCGCGGATTGAGTCGCGCTGCCTTTTGATTGGAATGGGGCACAGCTAAACAATTACTTTAGCTCGCGATTGTCAGCTCTTCGGACCCGCTGAGTGATGGTCGTAACTCAACACACGCGTCAGCTTCCAAACACCGTCCTTGCATTGCCATAGCTGGACGAAGCTCGCTTCACCTGTTCCGTTGGTCGCCTCGGTCTTTGGATGCATAAAGCGGTGCACACCCATTTCAATCGCTCCGTAGCCCTTCATGTAATAGATCTTCAGAGTGCCGGGCACCACCACCCGCTGCGTGTCGCCCGTGCAAATATTGTTTTTGACGCTCTCCGTGAGTTTCTGCCGGCCCAGCGTTACGCCGCCCTGGTCGTGGTAAAACTCAACATCATCCGCCAGCAGGCTCTCGAACGTCTTCAGGTCGCAGTGGTTGTAAGCATCGAAGAGCTTTGTATCCAGTGTTGTAATGGCCTTGTCCAAGTCGGCTTGATTCTTGATTTCGTCAAGTGTGGCTATCTTCGACTCCGTCGCAGCCTGAGCGTGCGCCGGCGATGCCCAGCCGCTCCATAACGCAACAACCAATGATCCTAATTTGAGTGAGTGCCGAAGCTTCATGCAGGATCCCCCGTGGCGCGTGGCCCGATTGCGCATCAGGAGATACGGTCGATTGTGCGGGACTGTTCCCTGAATTCTTCCATGCGCCATTACATGTACTTGCGCCTTTCTGCCATGGCGGGCTTCGCCTCACGTAGAATGTGAATGCCCCGGAGTGGGACTGTTCCTGTCAAACGATTGAAAGATCTGCCCAATCTCGGAAATCTGCGTATCGTGATGGTGCGTTCGCGTAATCCGCTGAATATTGGTGCCGCGGCTCGCGCCATGAGCAACTTCGGTGCGTTACATCTTCGGGTGGTCACGCCGTATGAAAAAGCCTTCCGCGAAGCGGTCTCCGCCGTCGGTGCAGCGCCGCTGCTCACCAAAGCCGAAGAATACGACTCCATCGCAGACGCTACGCGCGATTGCAGTTTAGTGATCGGCACCACCGCAATTGGTCACCGCGAATTGCAGCACGAGCTTTACTCGCTCGAAGAAGCCGCAAAAAAGATTCGCAAGGCTCTAGCCTCGGGCCGCGTGGCGATCCTCTTCGGCTCAGAAAAGACCGGTCTTTCCAATCACGATTTGAGCCATTGCCACTTTCTTCTGCGTATCCCCACGCGCGAAGAACACCGCTCGATGAATCTGGCTCAGGCAGTGGCAATTGTTGTTTATGAGGTTTCGCGCGCCGGTGCCTCTGCAAAAGCAAAAAACAAATTGTCCTCGGTCGCTGCCGACATGGAATCCGTCAACCGCATAGCCGAAACGCTTCTCGAAGCGTTGAACCTGAGTGGTTACGTCCATCGCCGCTCTGCCGCTACCGCTGAGGAAAAACTTCGCCGCATGCTCCGCCGCTTCCAGCTAAGCTCCGCCGACGCTGAAGTCCTTCTCGGCATGCTCCGCAAAATCCTCTGGAAACTTCGCTCCGAGCAAGAATCGCAGTAAAGACGCAACACGACGGAGTCTCTGTACTAATATATCTTGTGCTGTTTTTTTAAGTCGGCATCCTGAAGAAGAAATACATTCCCGCAAAATAAAAGATCAAGTCCGGCGCGAACGCCGCAAAAGGCGGCGGCATTTGACCTACGCCGCCCATCGCCTCCAGCAGCCGCGCCAGCGAAAAGTATGCGATTCCGACCGCAAGCCCCACCGCTACGCCGCCAATCGCTCCGCGCGCGCCGACTCGAAACGCGTAGGGAATCGCCAGCAGCATGCTCACTGGCGCAATCAGAGGAAACGCAATCTTCACGTACCATTGCACGGTCAGCGCGGAGACGTCGAATCCGGCATGCCGCAGCTCTGCGATATAGCTGCCCAACTGGCGGAAGCTCAACTGCGAGGCTTGCAATACTTCTCGATTAAAATAGGTCGGCGGTTCGGCAAGCTCCGGCAGGGCGGTCGCGCTGAATTTGTCATATTTCTCGATCGCGCCGTCACGGAAATCACGCACCCAGCCGGACTCCAGAATCCACACATTCTGCGAGTCGCTCCATAGCGCTTGGTTCGCGAACACCCGCCGCTTGATGTGAAACGTTCCCGGCTCCAGCTCTAGGACAGTGAGTCCGGCAAAGAGATTCCTGCCGGGATCGAATAAGTCGTAATTATAGATTTTCCCGTTTTCGCCAAAAATCCAGCGCTGCGGACGCGTGTACGTCTGCGGAGGCTTGCCTTTAATCTGATTGCGCAGCGCGTCCTGCCGCTGGTTGGTATACGGCAGGTACACATCATCAACAACGATCATGGTCGCGGCAAGCGTCAGTCCGGCAAGCAGCAGCGGCATCGCCAGGCGGTACAGGCTGATGCCGCTCGCTTTGCATGCAACGATTTCGTTGTTCTTGCTCATAACGCCAAGCGTAACCAGAACACTGACCAGCGCGCCCAGCGGTGACAGTTGGTAGAGAAGATATGGCGTCAGGTACCAAAAATATCTCACTACCGTTAAAAACGGGACGCCATGCTTCGCGATATCGTCCAGCAATTCGAAAAAAGTGAAGACGTGGAACAGGAGCACGAACGCCAGCATCAACAGACCGAAATACCCTAGAAATCGCCGCAACAGATAAAGATCAATCAGCCGGGGAAAACTCCCCTCCGATGTTCTTGCCCTTTCCTGCTGGCCGTTGACGACTTTTGCCAGTTCTGCTACCCGCTTTCTGGCCTGCGTCTGACGCCGGCGGATCAACCGTTTCCAAGTTTCCAGCCTGCTGATTCTCTGGAACCATCCTCCGTCTCCACGCAACTGCTCCATGCGCGGCAATAAGATTACGGCCAGCACAGCCAGCGCGATATTTGCCAGCCAAATGCCAGTCCAGGGACTGAGCTTTCCTTCGCGAGCGAATCCTGCGCCCATGACCGACAGCGAGTAATACAAACCGATCAGCAAAACGGAGAGCAGGGTTCCCGCCGCACGACCGCCTCGCCGCGGCTGCGCTCCCAGCGGCACCGCCACCAGTGCGAACGCCAGGCAGGCAAACGGAAACGCCAGCCGGCGCTGAAATTCCACTCGCGCTTCGCGCCAGTTCTTGCCTGTTTCGGCAAACAGTTCCCCCGTTGGCCGCTCGACATTGCTCAACGTCCGTTGTTGATTGGAAACCAGTCCAGTCACTTCCAGCGGCCAATCGCTCTGTCCGAAGTCCGTCAGTGAATAGTGGCTCGGATCTTGCCGGCTCACCTCGTGTGTAGTTCCACCCTGAAGATGCAGCTCAAGCTTGCCCTGCTTCGGCTCGGCAATTACAATCGCATTCTCCGCCAGTGTCAGCCGTGAGCCGCTCTCCTCGCCAACTTCCGCGAGGAACACGCCGTGCCACTGCGTTCCGCTCGCGGAAACGTCGTTCACGTAGAGAACGCGTTTTGGGAACCGCTCGTCGAATACGCGTGGTTGTATCTGGAACGAAGCTTGCGACGCCAGCAGCGTGGCTTCGATTCCGCGCAAAGCACGGAATGCGGCAGGTCCGAGCCATAATGTAAGCGTTCCCGTGGCGATGGCTCCGGTGAGCGCCAGCACTGCAACGGGGACGAGCATTCGCTGCCGGCTGATTCCCAGCGCGGTCAGCGCGATAATTTCGCTGTCCGCGGACATGCGGCCCAGGCCGAGCAGAACTCCGACGAGCACCGCCATCGGAATCGTGAAAATTAGTACGCCGGGGAAAATATAAAGAAAGAGTTTTACGATCTGCGCGCCTGATCCGGAATGGCGCACCAGGAGCTCCATGAGCCGAACCAGTTGCGGCACAAAAAGCACGAATGTGAAGACGATAAGTCCGAGGAATGCATGACGAAAAATTTCGCGGACGATATAGCGGTCAAGAATGCGCATGGCGCGAATCGTGAGTGTAGCACGGCCCCCGCGCTGGCAGAGATTGCCGCGCTGCCGGAGCGCCTCTCACGATGAACAAGATCCATCTGGTCGTTCTCTGGCACATGCACCAGCCGCAGTACCGCGACCCTGAAAGCGGGCGCTACGTCCTGCCATGGACCCGCCTCCATGCCCTGAAAGATTACTGGGGCATGGTGAAGATCCTCGAGGAATTTCCGAAATTTCACGCCACGTTCAACGTGGTGCCGGGGCTTGGTTTGCAGTTGGAAGAATATGCCAGCGGCACGTTCAACGAGCCGTGGTTCGAACTGGCGTTCCGCGATGCCGAAAAACTCTCCAAGGAAGACAAAAACGAAATTCTGCAGCGGGCGTTTCAGGTCAACCATGAACGCTTCCTGGCCCGCTGGCCGCGCTTTCAAGAACTATATGAATGGACGCGCCAGGCCGGCAGCGCTCAAGCGACCGTCACGTTCACACCGCGTGACTGGCGTGACCTGCAATTGCTGTCGCAACTTGCATGGATGGACGAAGAATGGATCGCCAGGGACGCCACCATCAATAAGCTTTCCGCGAAGGGAAAAGACTTCACGGAAAAAGACAAAGCGGCGCTGAAGCAAAAACAATTGGAATTCCTGAAACTGGTGCTGCCCATTTATCGCGAAGCTGCCGGGCGCGGGCAAATCGAGCTCAGCACTACGCCTTTCTACCATCCAATCCTGCCGCTCGTTTGCGATTCCGACATCGCTCGCGTGTCGAATCCTTCGACACCATTGCCCCGCCGCGCCTATCGTCATCCCGAGGACGCGCGAGAACAGTTGCAGCGCGCCCGTGAATATCACCAGCGTGTTTTCGGTATACAGCCTGCGGGCCTATGGCCATCCGAGGGTTCCGTTTCCGATCAGGCCATGGCCATTGCCGCCGAAGAAGGCTTCAAGTGGTTCGGCACGGACGAAGGAGTCCTCGGTCGTACGCTCAATCTCGGATTTTTTCGCGACGCCACCGGTCTTGCGGCCAACGCCGATCGCTTGTACCGGCCCTGGCGCCTGAAAACACCAAAAACAGAAATTACTGGGCTTTTTCGCGATCATCACATTTCCGACCTGATTGGATTCGTCTACAGCCGGATGGATGCCAAGGCCGGCGCCGCCGATCTTCACGGACGCTTACGTGCGCTTGGTGAACGCGTGCAGAGCAAGCAGCCGCTCACGGTTTGTCTTTTTCTGGATGGAGAAAATGCCTGGGAATACTATCCAGGCAACGGCCGTGAATTTCTTCGCGAATTTTATGGCCGCATTCAGTCCGATCCGGATTTCCGCGCGCTGACCGCCAGCGAGGCCATTGCCGCGGCCGGAGAAATTTCCGAAACGCCGACAATATTTCCCGGGTCCTGGATCAATGCGAACTTCGACGTCTGGATCGGCCACTCCGAAGATGTGCAGGCGTGGGATCTTCTTTGGGACGCCCGCGAGGCTTATGCGCGTGCAGAGGACGCCAAGGCACAAGAGCGCAAGGACGCGCCGACCGAGGCCGCGCTCAACGACGCCAAGGAATCACTACTCGCAGCGGAGGGCAGCGATTGGTGCTGGTGGTACGGACCGGAACATAGCACCGCGAATGATGCTGAATTCGACGCTCTGTACCGCAAGCATCTGACCGGAATCTACCGTGCGATAGGAAAGATTGCGCCCGACGAACTCGCCAAGCCAATCAAGCGCCAACCCGAGCACGCCTTGCACTTGCCGCCCTCGGAATACCTGCGTGTGGATGTCAATGGCCGCGACACTTCGTATTTCGAATGGCTGGGCGCGGGATTATATTCGCCGGAAAGACGTAGCGGAGCGATGCACGGCCGTACCTTCTACCTGCGCGAGTTGCGCTACGGATTCGAACCGGAACGACTTTGCATCCGGTTGGACGCATTTTCTGGTGCGCTGGCGGAGCTCGAAGATGCCGAATTCCGCGTGACCATTCACGCCAACTACGACATCACCGTGATTGCCAAACTGTCACACGGAAAATTGGTGGAATACGCCGTGGAGCAGGGTCGCCTCTGCTTGCTGAATCCCGCAGGGGCGGCCGAAGCGGCCTTCGAACAAATTTTGGAGTTGGCCATCAGCAAAGAACTTTTTGATTTGCGGGGAATCACCCAGCTGCAGCTTAGTGTCGCGCTCTGGCACGGAGGATTACCGGTGGACGTGCTTCCCGCCGAAGGTACATTGCAAGTCGCTCTCGAAGAAGAACACTTCGCCTGGCCGACGGAGCCGTTGGCGCCATAGGTTCGGGGCTGATCTTGAGTGCGGGTGCTACTAAAAGGCGCGCGATTCAATCAGGGAGTTGTTTTAAAACAACTTCACCGCCAGCTCCCGCGGCTGCTCCCCCACGGGAATTATCGTCAGCAGACAGCAGGGCGGCGACGAGTTTAGGTCATTCGAGCGGTCCGCAGCGATGCGAATCACCGAAAGACCTCCTGAAGCCTGGCTCACGACGAGCAGGAGGCGCGCCGTGTCTCCGGGATCAAACCGCAGCGCGCCCGGCAATTGTCCCGCAGCGATGGGACGCCCAAGGCGGCGATAGCCGATGTCGACCGGCGTTACACTGCCGGCCGCCGCGTCCGAAACATAAAGTTCACCGGTGTCTGCAAGCAAAACGCCGCGCGTCGGCGCCGAACCCAACACCACGTAATCACCCACTTCGTGGGTCCAGGTGTTAATCGCTTGCAGTCCATGCGATTCTGGCGACAGCACATATAACTCACCACCATCGGGCTTCAGTATCATCTGCGACGGAATTCCAGCGAGTTCAAGATTCGTCAGCAGCAGCCCTTTTCGCAAATCAATAACCGAAAGGCGCTTCTGGGTTCGGCTCAGGATGAACGCGGCGGAATTGTCGTCAAGGATGGTGGCGTCCTCGGGATCGGGAATGACGCTAACTGTATTACGCAATTGTAGGGACGCCGCGTCGTAGATGCCGACAGTGGCATCTTTCTTGTTGAGCACGAGCACCAATTTGCCGTCAGGCGATACGCGAGCAGCCGCAGGCTGCTTCCCGGTCGCACTCTGCGCAATCACTTGCCGTGTGTTGCAATCGATCGACGTGAGGAGGTTGTTTCCGGATGCCGGCACATACAGCCGTCTGCCGTCCGGCGAAAAATCCAGCGAATAGGGAAGGGCGCCCACGGGAATACGCGCGATGATTTGCGAGGTTCGCGAGTCGAGCGCCCATGCGAATCCTCCCCTGGAACTGACGCCCCAGACCTCCGCCCGTGTGGGATGTTCACGCATCGCGGAGATGACGCCGCCGACGGGCACATGCGCAACGGTCGCAAGTTTTACCAGATCCACCACCGAAACGGCATTGTCAGCCGTGCTCACATAGGCGTAAAGCCGCAATCCCGGCCTCAAGAACGATGGCCGATGCTCGCGTGCAATCACGATAATCGCCGCGACAAATAGAATTGCGAACAGAAAAGCAACGCGAAATTTGGACGGCCGATTCATATCAGTGATTGAGAATCAAACTTAAGAAAGATCATGGTATGACTAATTGACTTCGCGATGGACCACCGCGGCGATCTGGCGAATCTCCGCGGATAGCTCGGCGAATTCTTCCGGCAAAATCGACTGAATACCGTCCGAAAGCGCCTTCTCGGGTTGATGATGCACTTCGACCAGCAAACCATCCGCGCCGACGGCGACCGCCGCACGAGACAGCGGCAGAACTTTGTGGCGTTTGCCTGTACCGTGGCTCGGATCAACAAGAATTGGCAAATGACTGCGTTTTTTGACGGCCGGCACTACGGCAAGATCCAGCGTGTTTCGCGAAAAATCAGAGAACGTGCGCACGCCACGTTCGCACAACATCACGTTGTAATTTCCTTCCGACAGAATATATTCCGCGGCCATCAGAAATTCGTCGAGCGTAGCCGACATTCCGCGCTTCAGCAGTACCGGTTTTTTCGCTCGCCCGGCCCGTTTCAGAAGCGAAAAATTCTGCATGTTGCGAGCGCCGATCTGAATCACGTCGCCGTATTTTTCCACCAGGTCCAGCGACTCGTTGTCGATGGCTTCCGTGATAATGCCAAAACCGAATTCTTCGCGTACTTTGGCAAGAATTTTCAGTCCAGCTTCGCCCAGGCCCTGGAAACTGTAGGGGGAAGTACGCGGCTTGTACGCTCCGCCGCGAAAAAGTCTCACACCGGTCGGCTTCAGCCTCTCCGCGATGGCCATGCACTGCGCTTCGGACTCCACGGCGCATGGCCCGGCCACCAACGCCAGATGCACGCCGCCAACGAGTACGTCGCCCGAAGGCGTGGGTATTCGAATGACTGAATCTTCTTCCTTCGCATCCCGGCTCACCAGTTTGTAAGGTTTGCTAACCGGAATGCATTCCGCTACGCCGGGCAGCGATTCCAGGATCCCAAGATCAACAGCTCCATCATTGCCGGTAATTCCGATGGCGGTGCGCGCGGCTCCCGGAATGGGGTGCGCCTTGAGGCCAAGGGATTCGATCTGCCGGCAGACAGCGCGAACCTGTTCCTCCGTGGCGTGCGACTGCATGACAACAAGCATGGCGTCTCCTGAAATCGCGTGGAACCAACGAGTTTAGCGGAAGCAAACATCTCGCGGCAAACTGGCGATTATTAGGAACTGACGGAATCTCGCCGTCATTCCGAGAGCAGCTCTCTCTTCGTCGCCTGCACCCAGGCTAAAACCTCGTCGCCGGCCCGACAATATTCCAGTGGATCGCAAACCACATCAGGAACAAGCAAGCCAGCGCCACTAAGGAAAATTTTACTTTCGTAATCCTGCGTAAAACAGTTCGCGGCCAGACCAGCAACGCAGAAAAAATCGCCAGCACACTGAAAAAGATCGCCAGCGCTGTGACTATATTTATCAGGTAGAAGTACTTGTCCCACGCATCAGTTGGTGGCGCCAGATCGTCGCCGGTGGCCGCCAATATCGCGAAGAGGGTCGAGAGCAGCAGTACCCAAATCCACGCCGCCAGTTGTGTCGTAAATGACAGCCAGCGGGTGCCAGGTTGAGGCGCCGGCTGCGGCCGGTTTTTCAATAGCACTCTGCGGATGGTTCGACTGAGCGCCGCAAGAACCACCGAAAAAAGCACGACTAGGCTTAGCCCAGCCGCAAAGAACACCGTTTTCGAGTCTTCATACCACCTGACTCGTTCCGCCTGCACCCCCGGAAAATCGTAGGCCAGGCGAAGCACATTTCCCTCTCCATCGCGAATTGCAAAAATCCGGTGCTGTCCGTCTACCTGCTGCAGTAGGTCTTTGCTGATCGGTTTCCACTTGATCATATGGCCGCGCAAATCTTTGACATCCTCAATTTCCAGCACGCCGTCTTTGTCGAGCTTTGCGGTGCGCTGCGACATCAGGTTGGCCAATCGCACCTTGGTGCTGTCTGCGCGTCGCGTGGACTGATAGGTACCCTCAATCGCTTTCAGTTCGTCGCGCGATTCCTTGACGAATTCTTGCGGCTGATTAAAAGGAAAGTATCGGTCAGAAAACATTTGCACCAGTTCCGGCCGGGGCTTTCCGCTCGCGCTGGCGGTATTGAAAGAAACGAACAATATCAGTTTCTGGGTTCGTTCCAGAAAAAAAAGGCTGTGAAACGCTATCAGATCGCCCTCGTGGCCGATCCAGTGCAAACCATTTCGCCAGGTCTCATAAAAGCCTATGCAAATCGGTGGCATTTGATTGCTGGCACGGAACTGTGGCGTGTACATCGCGTCCAGAGTTTCGCTCTTCAGGATTCGTTTGCCGTCCAGCGCGCCGCCGTTCAGCAACGCAGTTCCGAATCGGCCCATGTCCGAAGCGGTGGAAGAAAGGCCACCAGCTCCGGCTGGATTAAAAACTTCGAAACCCAGCGCCGGCTTTTCCGTGCTTCCGCGATATCCCGCCGATGGCAGTTTTTCCAATTCTTTCGGTAACGGTTGATAAAAACTGGAATGGGTCATGCCAAGCGGCGCAAAAATGTGCTCGGCCACGTACTGTTCGAACAACTCTCCGCTAATTCGTTGCACAATGTAGCTGGCCAAGCCCACTCCGTAATTCGAGTAAGCCGGAATGGTTCCCGGCGCAAAAAGGCGTAAGGGCTGATTTTCGATTAAAAAATCGCGCAGCGTCAGGGTCTTTTTCGTCTTAATAAGCAGTATGTTGCGGGCTTCCTCCTCGAATCCGCCAGTATGCGTCATCAGGTTTCTCAGGGTGATCGGTTTGTCAAACGTCCGGCGAATCCTGAAGTCGAGATAATTATTTACGTCGGTATCCAAATCCAGCTTGCCTTGTTCTTGCAACTGCATCACGGAAACCCAGGTAAATAATTTTGAAACGGATGCCAACCGAAAGATCGTGCCGGTCGGATCCACCGGCGTTTGTTCTTTCGCGTCGGCGAACCCGTATCCTTTCTGCAGCAGCAGCTTTCCGTCTTTCATCACCAGCACGGAAGCTCCCGCGATATCTGAATGCTCCAGCTGGAGAGGAATGATGCCGTCGAAGAACGCGCCAAGGTCAGCGGCGTCCAACGGATGAGCGACGCGCGGAATCGAAGGTGGAGTCTTTACCGCTGCCTGCTCAGACTTTTTTTCGGGAACCACTGGAACGCGCGACTGCGGCTCCTGTGCCAGCGCCGTACACGAAAAAAGCATTGGCACAGCCGCAGCTAAACCTAGCCGTTTATGCATACCATCTCCCAGGCGCGAATTGTGGAGCGGACAGATTCTAACCAATGAAAGCCGGCCGGGCGAGCGATGTCCTGCACCGGCGCAAATTTTTCTGCGCCTGTTTTCAGATTTGCTGTTTTTTCCAGTATCCGCGTTTGAAAAGAACGATGCTTACCGCGGCGATAGCAGCCTCGGCAGCGACGATGGAAATATATGCGCCGCGTGCCTGCATTCGCAGTGGGATCGCCAGTAAGTAGGCCAGTGGAATTTCCAGCAGCCAAAATCCAAAAAAATTGACGATCGTTGGCGTGACCGTGTCTCCAGCCCCATTGAACGCTTGCAGCATAACCATTCCGTACGCATAGCCGATGTTCCCGTAGCTGATGATGCGCAGGCAGCTCGCGGCCAGCGGAACCACCTGCGGATCGTGCGTGAAGAGTTTCACGATCGGCTCGGCGAACGCCACAAATATCAATCCGATTATGCCGAGAAAAACCATATTGTAGAAACCGGTTCGCCATACTGAACTGGCCGCGCGCTCCGGCTGCTTCGCGCCAAGATTCTGCCCAACCAGCGTAGCGGCGGCGTTGCTCAGTCCCCACGACGGCAAAATCACAAAAATGACGATGCGAATCGCAATTGTGTATCCCGCCAATGCGGCTGAGCCAAAAATGCTGACGATGCGCACCAGCCCAATCCAACTGGTATGCGCTATGGCAAATTGCAGTATTCCAGTCAGTGATACTCGCACCAAGCGAAGCAACACGCCAAAGTTGACTCGAGCGTGTTGGCGCAGGATTCGAATGCGTTCAGTTCCACGAAGTAGCCGATAGAACTGATAACCCACTCCGATGCTGCGTCCGGTGAAAGTGGCTAGCGCCGCTCCCGTAACGCCGAGCTTTGGGAATGGACCCAGACCAAAAATCAAACAGGGATCGAGCACCAGGTTGATGATGTTCGATACCCATAACAACCTCATGGCTATCGCTGCGTCGCCTGCGCCGCGGAAAATGGCGTTGTTCAGAAACAGCATCAAGATCGCGCCACTGCCGCCCAGTGCGATCCGTGCATAACCCGAACCAACCGTGACCACCTCCGGCGACGCTCCCATAATCTGCAGCAATCGCGGCGCCAGGAAGAAGCAGGGCACTCCGATAGCCAGGGATACACCCAGGCCAAGCACAATAGCCTGCACTCCCGCGACCGCCGCTCCACTTGGATCTTTTTCCCCGATGCGCCGTGCTACCATCGCCGTCGTCGAAAGGCTCAATCCCAGCCCGACGGCAAACACCAGGCTCAACAGCGATTCCGTCAGGCCCACCGTGGCGATGGCATCAGCTCCCAGCCTGCCGACCCAAAACACGTCTACCACCGCGAACAGTGACTCCAGCACCATTTCCAGCACCATCGGGATTGCCAGCAGCAAAATTGCCCGGTTCAAGCTGCCTGTGGTGTAGTCCTGGTGCGAACCGCGAACCGCTTCGCGAATCGAACTCCAGAGCGACGGCTGCACAACCACGACTGCTTCTTGTGTTTCCATAGAGTCCTGTGCATTTCCGCGCACGCGCGCAGTAAAGACCAGCGGGCAGCGCCGTCCGAAAAATATGTGTAGTTGAGGAGGGGAAGGGTCTCGGCCGCGACGAGCGCGGATTAAACCAATGAGACGATTTGGATGACGGACATCTTCATGTTCATGTCCTTTGCGTCAGTTCGCCAGCACAAAGGAACGAAGGCCGAACGACAAGGAAAGTGAAATCGCTTCGCAGATTATACGAGCCACTACGCCGGACCGCCAGCAAAAAGTGTCAGCCAATCAGGCCGATACCCTCATGCAGGAGACAGGGTATGGCCCAAAAGCCGTCAACTGGATAATACTCATCGCACTGATTCTCGCATCCGTCCGGTCGAACGGAACTCCGCCCAGCGATTCGAAAGCCCTAGCCTACCGCCCAGCGAAATCCCTCAAGAAGGAGGACATCATGCTGAATGCTGCGCTGGCATTTCCCGGAACGGCGTTATCCAACGTCACGGCCTTCCAACTTTTGATCGCGGGCGGCCTGTTGCTGGGAGTAGCTGCGTTTTTGCTGGCTCTCAGCCGCGAACGCCGCGTCTCGATGAAGCGCTCAGTCGTAACCGACGAACTTACAGTCCACACCGGCCGAATTGCGGAGGCTCTGGAACGCATCGCGAATCAGGCGAACGAAAGGGCGCATCTTGCAGGCTCGCATAAGCGCGAGCAACCCGAGCCTGAGAGAGCTAGCGAAGAGGCTCATCATATTGCATATTCGATGTTCGGTCGCTGAACATATCGAGACAGGCGGCCGCATCGCTGACCAGTCCGCGAATTCTGGGCCATCTCGGTGGAATCGCGGATTTCGGCGCACCCTTTTCCGTTTAAACGCTCCTCAGTCTGCTGGAGCACTAACCTCAGCTGTCCTTAGTCCTTAAAAGTCCTTAAAGCGTGCGCGACATGTAAGTGGAAATCAAGCCGCCCGTCGATCTGCCCAGTAATCTTCAAAGCGGCGGTTGAGATGACAACAGCGCAGAGCGAGAATCGCGTTGGCTCCCCGCATGGTCCAGAACATACCAGATCGTTTG
>WNFR01000573.1_pt1 | contig 37595 bp, 35 predicted proteins | sample 5400221 | NCBI WGS metagenome assembly WNFR01 (sample SAMN13153357, study PRJNA577476) | soil metagenome | isolation source: 40 cm soil under Madrone tree | place: USA:California | collected 2016-06-14 | reverse complement strand
TCTGGTGTGTCGAGCGAATGCAGCAGGCTCTCGTCCTCGGCATCGGCATCGGGCACCATGGCTTCGACATACTCAGAAACCTGATCCTCATCGAGTGCCGCGCGAGGCTGGGCCCGCTCGTCGGCGCGGATTACATCAAGACTGACGGTTCGCTTTTCGCCTCCGCCCGGGTTAGCACCGTCGCCGGTCGACTTCGGTGCGTACAGTCGCAGAATGCCGGCCACCGTCAGCATTTTAGTCTTATCGGCCAGCACAGCCTGGAACTGCTGTTCCGTCAGCCTGGCGAAGGCCTGCAGGTCCTGGCTTTTCTTTCTTTCGATACCAATCCGCGGGGGCTGCCCCGCGGCATCAAGCCTAATGAGGCCCGTCGGCGCACCAAACTTGGTATTTTTGGGCCGGATGTACCGGAGGCCCTTCTTTTCGGTGTCGGTCAGCCATTGCCCGCGTAGGCGCTCGACGCCCAATGCGATCTCCCAATATCTGCGCTGGCTCTCAATGTTCTTTTCTCGCTTGTAACGAAGCTCTAAGACTTGTGCGTCCGTCAGAATCTGGTGTGCCCGGAGGAAGACACACTCGATTTCGGGAACATCGCGAGCCTCGATCGCAGCGCGCATCGCATGGCGAGCTTCCTCGAGCTCGCGGCGCATCGTGTCTAGGTCCGGTCGTGGTGTCGCAGCATCCATCATCGAGCCCTCCTGAGGGCCGCCTCCGCCAACAGCCCCGCCGCCGCCAGCCAGGTTGCCGCCATCTGGCAATCGCCATGGAACCCGAGGATCTCGATTTCGTCGCAGCTATCGACGACATGTTGAGGCGAGATGTTTTCCAAGGCGTCGCAGAGATCGCTGAGCGCAGCCTTCGCCGCATCGGCAGATGACGGTAGCGTCGCCATGGCGGCATCGGTGGCGGCCATCGGCATCGCCATGGCGGCAGGTGCCGTCGCCACTGGCGGCGCGGTGAATTCGCTAAGCCACTGCCTTGCCGTGCTACGACTGCATCCCCACCGGCGGGCCGCGCCAGATATGGTGGACGCCAACTCCGGATTTTGCTGGAACTGGACGAACGCCTCGGCCTTGGTGAGTCGGCGGAGGGCGCGCACGCTGATGGAGCGCGCGTCGACGCGGCCGCTTTCTCGGGTCTTCGACGTCATGGCTGCACTCCCACCCGCTCACGCGCAACCACCTCGATGTGGTCGCGCCACTCGCTCTCAGCCTCCTGCTCAAAAAGGTGCTGGATGCCTTCCGCAAGAACGGCCGGGCTCGGCTTCTCGATCGCCGCAATGGCGGTGGCGACCTGGTTATCGAGGCCGGCCTCGCGCAAGATGCGTTCGGTGATGGCGGCGCGGACCTTGGCTTCGACGCTCTTGCTCAGTTCCGCCTCAATCACGTCCTCGGGCGGCACCAGCTTGTCGTAGTCGGCCATCTTCCCGTCGAGCCATTCGATGAACTGCGGGGTAGTCATGGCGTTGAGTTCGACGCGGTTGGTCTGAAGCCATTTCTCCCAATTGCTGGTCCAGTTGGCGACTGGGATCTGCTCGTCGCCGAAATTGCCGGGGTGGTTGCAGGCATATTCCGCGACAGCCCTGCGCCGCTCTTCTGCCGGGATGGTCTCAACTTCCAATCCCATGGCCACGGCTTCCCATGGCTCAAGACCGAGGTTCACGATCTTGATCTTGCGAGCGCCGCGCGCCTTCGTTTCCTCCTGAAAGGTTTGATAGATCATGGTCCCGGGCGCGTCGGCATCATGAACGCAGAATATGGTGACCGGCTCGTCATGCGCGGCCAGCTTGTCGACCAGGTCGCGCGCCGCACGAGTCGTGAATCCCTTCGAAGACATCAACATGCAATCATGCCGTTCTGGCCACTGCACCGCCTTCAGCGCTTCCGAAAAACCTTCTTTTTCGATGTAGACAGTCTTGTTGTACAGCCAGACCGGCCGCTCGTATTTCTCCACCATCAGGTCGCCGAGCGTAATCGTCTCGCCCCTGTGCGGATGGTAGATCGACCCGCGCGGCTCCCGGTACATGCCGGGGATTTCGCCATGTTCAGCTTCGTAATCGGTAATGATGCGGGAGAAATTGTTTCTCGTCAGTTCCGCGTCCAACTTGTTTCGAACGATCGGCCGCAGTTGATATAGAACCTGACGCTCGTTGAAGCGGTACGCGCCGTTGCCGCTGGTTTTCGCAATGGCGTCGTCGAGGTTCTCAAGAACAACATTCTTCTGTGAAGTCTTATCAGTGCTGCCGGGACGGTACGCCGAACGCACCGCCTTCGACACCGCCTTTGTGATCTCATCAAAGAACGGCGCCAGATCCGGCGCCTTGCCATCGGACGTGATCGGCATGTACGGGGTCGTGATGTTGACCCATATACTGAATTGAACGTCCTTCAACGCCTGCGCAATGCGGTGGTGCAGGCCACACCCGTACGCGTCAATGTCGCGCCTATCCCGCGCCGCGCGCACGTCTCCCGTTATCGGAGTGCGGTTGACACAGACGACGATGCTCGTGCTGCTCGCGACCGCGACCCACGCCTCGACCACGAACGGAATGGCGGCCTGCGGGGATCTTGCGCCAAAGCTGGCCTCGCCGTCAGCGACCGCATACGAAAATTCCGGGAACGCGGACGGTCCGATTGTGCCAAGACGCTTCGGGTTGACCTGCTTCGCGAAGCCGCGCGCCGCGAGCAGAAGCGTGGCAGCCTCCGCCATCGTGACGTCCCGACAGGCGGTCCGGCCAAGACCTGCTGCGGCTACGATCTCGCCTGCCCTGGCGCCGCTGCACCCGTCAAGGTTCGCAATGAGATCGCGCACCGGCCGGTTGCCGCTGCCGAAAAGCAGTTCGGCGAATTGATCAACGTCGTACCACCAGGGCGACGACTTGCCGGCGTACTGTGTCCCGCACTGCGCCAGTCGACACGCCAGGTCACCCCAGAATCTGTCGTCGTGTCCGGCCGGTAATGCCGGGCCCAGCCGGATCTCGACACGGGTCCCAACCGGAAAGTCGACCTTCTTCGTGGAGAGGACCGTGGTTGTGCCGTCGCGCTCGGGACGAAGCTCGATCCGGCGATTGCGGGTGGTGACGACAAGGGATCCGCCGGAGGCAAGGATGGTACCGGTGACTACACGCAAGCCATTACCGAGCGCGCCGCGCGTCGGCAGCCGCAAGAGCTTCGTAGACATCATAGGACGGCTGATGGAGAACAGGCGGGGTACCGCGTCTGGGTCAATCCCCGGCCCGTCGTCCACAATCGCGTACCCGTTGTTCGGTAACGTCTCGATCTTCACGCTGCCGCCGCTGTCGAGCCCGTTGTCGACCGCTTCCTTGACGATCAGGCGCCGCAACAGGCTTTTCGGGACGCCGGCCCGCTGCTGAAGACCCTCGAGGGTCCTGAACAAGCTCCAGTCGCCTCTTTCAAAATTCAGGATCTCGGGGAACCCAGGTTCGACGGTCTCGGATTTTTGAAAATTCATCTGCCACGCCCCTGTTTTTTGGAGCGGCGCACGAACTTTTGCCAATCGCGTGTTTCTGGACTATAGAGGCGCATCTGCCCGCAAAGCTGATACGCCTCGGTGCCAGGACCCCCGCAATAGCGACGGGTCCGCGCGCCGGGCTGTTGCTATGCCTAGGCGGGCGCGGACTCGCTGGCGATGTGCTGTTCGGCCTGCGCTGTGGCGGCATCGGCCTGCTGAATGTTCGAGGCTCGATCCAGCGCCGTGTCAGGCATCTTGGGATGGGTCGTGCGTCGCCATGCCCACGCTAGTAACTCATCGGGGATAGCGGTGGGCAGCACGCCCCAATAACCCACAATCGGAAGTCGCTCGTCGGGCGGCAGTTGCTCGCGGACCGACGGCGCGCCAAGCTTTGATAACGTCGACTTCGATGTTTCGAATCCGTGACTGGTGAGAAATTCCGCCATGGAGGGATAGCCGGTGAGGACCTTTTTACCGGCGAAATCGCTGGAATTCATAGTACCCATCCTGCGCTTCTAAGTGTTGCGTCAGGATGTGGAATCATCACGCCGTGCTGGTGAAAGTCTAAGCTTTTCTAAATTTCACCAGCTAGTTTCCGCCGCTTTGCAATGCGAAGCGCGATGGGAATAGGGGTTGTAAGCCTCTAGGCCTTTGGCCTTCAACTCCTCCCGCCACAGCTTCTTGTCTTTCTTAATTTTCATCCACCGTCGCCAAAGCGCTTTTTCGTATTGCGTTTGGTGATCGGACTTGGGTGTTCTTCGGCCATTTTGGCGTTTGTAGGAGGAAAAGCTGTAGGCCGGATCGGCAGCAATCCGTCTGATGGCCTCGCGCTCACTGCCGCATTCGCTCTTCAGCCCTGCGACTGCGCGCTCCAGTTTCTTGTCGTCTTCCCAGGCCCAGCTCGGGTGTTTGGCGGTCTCTTTATCCATCCGCAGGATGCAGTGAAACATCCAGACGAGCATGTGGAATTGGAATTGCTTGGCGTCTGGGCCTGCAGGATCGACGCCAATAGCTTCGAAATCCCTCAAATGGTTTTCGGATGTCAGTATCCGCTCTAGCGTCCGCTCTGGCAGATCACTAGCTTTGCCGGCTTTGAGCGCCGCCGCGATTCTCTTTACGTCGGCAGATACGTCCTCAGCCTCGGTTGATGCGGTGACCTCGGGCTTCTCAGGCCCGCCAGATGGGGCGGCGCCGGCGGCTTCGGCATGACCGGGGTGCGCTCATTTCCTGGGAGTAGTCGACATGCGCCTCCGCGTGGCGTCCGCATGGGGGAGACGCGGCAGGGGGTGCGGTACCCCTTTTCGGCTGGCCGGCCTATCCGCATCGGCCAGACATATAAGGCGGCCGCCAGACCGGCGCTATGAGGACGGGCTGGCTGTTCGGGCGGGTGGCGATCGGCCGGATTTTGATGCCTGTGCTTACAGAACGCTGATAGTGCTTTTGCAGAAATGGCCTAAGATGTTGAAATAACGCGAAGATATCAGCTCTTTATACGTTATGCCCGGTTACGCCCTGCCGCTCAGGGATGTTAGCCACAACCGCCGGTGGTTGACCCGGCTGTGTTTCGAGATGGTTGCCTGATTTTGAGTCATCGAACTGCATGCCTCCGTTTCCGTCGACGATGTGCCCCGGTGAAAACAAACCAGCGCTGCTCGCAGATGGTTCCGATTCTATTTACCCTCCCCCACTCGTGGGGAGAGGGGTAGCGTGGGGATTGTCGCGCCGAGGCCGCCGGGCGTGCGGCAGTTGCCCGATCGCGGCCGCGACGGCATCTGCATCGACGTGATGCGGCATGTGACCGACCCCCGCCAGCACGATGAGGCGGGCATCGGGCACGGCCGCCGCGACCGCCCGCGCATGGATATGCGGCGATACCGTCGTATCGGCGCTGCCTGTCAGGATGACGGTGGGGGCGGCGATCTCACCATAGCGCGGCGCCTGCGCGGCAACGAACGCCTTGAGCGCGGCGACGTCCTGCGCATTCGCCACGAATTGCGCCGGCCGCAGCAGCAGCCGGATGGCGGCACGACGGACGTAATCCGCCGGCGCTCGCTGGGGCGCGAACACCGACGCGACGCCGCCGTCGAGCAGCAAGACGCTGAGCGGGAGTGCGACGGTGTGGGCAAACAGCGGCCCGATAACGGGCGTCGAAAGGATGGCGTTGTACCACGCCAAGCCGCCCTCCCAGGGATGCGTGACCGGCGCCAGCAGCACAAGCCCCGCGACCCGGGCCGGAAAGGCAAGCGCAAGCGCGGATGCGACCGCTCCTCCCAGCGAATGGCCGAGGAGCACGAAGCGCTCGACGCCGATGCGCCCGAGCGCCTCCGCGATCAATGCCGCCTGCCGTGCCGGCGAAGCGTCCGCAACGCCGCCCGGCCGGTCGCTCCAGCCATGTCCGGGGCGGTCGACCAGGATGACGCGGCGGTTCGCTGCCAGCCGGTCGCCGAGGGCGAGGCGCAGGTCCTGGAGATTGCCGCTGGCGCCATGCACAAGCACGATAGGGAGCTGGTCTTGACGCGTCGAGGCGCCAAGCTCCAGCACATGCAGCTTGCCGCCCTCGACCTCGACCAGGCGCCCCGAAGCCGGATGGGCAGCTTCGATGCGGGCCGCTTCCAGGACCGTCATCGCACGAGCGGCGCCGAGGACTGCCACAATGGCGAGAAGAAGGAAAATCGTCATTCGTCGTCGGTCGCCTCAGCCGATCTGAAGGGATGGAGCCATGGTGGGAAGGCGCTAACAGTGCAGGTTGATTTAAGGATGATGCAGGGGCGAGCCTTGTGGCCGCTCTGTTTTCAGTGAACGAACCGGGGCGACCACAAGGGTCGCCCCTACGGCGATAATGTCGGAGGACGCGCTTGTGCGGGCCCCTCCAACGTTATGGGTCTGGCCGATGTTCCAGTCCCTTCAGATTGGCTCTGAAGCGATCGACTGGCTGCGCGCGAAATGCCCATGCTCGGGACTTGGCCGGGCATCGGGGAAACGCCGAAAACTGCGGGTCGGGACGTCAGAGATCGCGCCCTTCGACCTTTTCCTTGAGGGTCTTGATCTTCTCCTCCATGCCCTTGAGGCGGGGATAGATATCAAGCGCCTTGCGGTAGGCGTCCAGCGCGTGCTTGTCGTCGCCGACGTCTTGCATGATGAGGCCAAGGCCCGATAGCGCCCCAAAGTGCCGCGGCTCGCGGGCCAGCACCTTGGCGATATCGGCCATCGAGTTGGTGTAGTCCTTTTTCAGGAAGTAGATGGTGGCTCGCCGGTTCCACGCCTCGGTGAAGTCCGGCTTGATCTCGATGATGGAACTGAGCATCCGGATCGCGAGGTCATAGTCCTTGTCGTCAGCCGCCTTCTTGGCGCGGCTCATCAACAGGTTCGTGGTCTCGTTGTTCGCTTCGGTCCACAGCGACCAGATGCGATTCTCGATCTCTTTAGCGCTGGCGTCGTCGGGCGCAACTTTGAGTGCGCCAAACAGGAAATCGATGTTCCGGTTGCGCTCGCCCTTGGGAATGTTGGGCAGCTCGTCGGGCGGTTTGACTAGACCCTCATGCGGGTCCGCATGAGGGTCCGGCAGGACCTGCGCCTTTGCGGCGGGCGCTAGAGCCGAGGCAGCGAGCAGGGCGGAAAAAACGACACAGGCAAGACGAGGTCTCATGCCGCTCAGCTTAGCCGGCAATCTGCCGCCCGCAAGGGCGCTGTGGTCAAACCGATGTGATTGCCCCCAATCCCTAACCTTGTAGGGGCGACCCTTGTGGTCGCCCGGCTTGCGCACGCGCGTCCAACGGCAACAGGGCGACCACAAGGGTCGCCCCTACAGGGCAGGGAGCAGACGGGCGTTCAGCCTTGCCGCGCTTTGAAACGGCGCTGGGTCTTGTTGATGATATAGACCCGGCCCTTGCGCCGCACGATACGGTTGTCGCGGTGGCGCCCCCGCAGTGATTTCAATGAGTTACGAATTTTCATCGGACCAGCCTCTTGTTTCCTGCGCACGGGGCACCGCGGCCACGGCGATTTTCGGCGCGGACCATAGGGGCGCGCTCCGGCGGCGTCAATGGCGCGCTGCTCCCTCTCCCCGCTTGCGGGGTCCTTCGACGAGGGCTCAGGAGGGTCGGGGTGAGGGGGCCTCTCCACAGGGGCGGACTCGCGGAAGGCTAGTGTGCCTTTCCGCGAAGCTCAGACTCGTGGAGAGGCCCCTCACCCGGAATTTGCGCGAAGAGCACAAATTTCGACCTCTCCATAGCCCGTCGAAGACGGGCGTAAACGCCCTAATGGCAAGCGGGGAGAGGTAAGGCGGGCCCGGCTGTCGCTTAACCTAACGCCTATGAGGGTCGCCCTACAGCTGAACCGTTCAACAGAGACACAACACTTTATCAGCGGCCGATCTCGCGGCTGACGGCGTTCTCCTGCTGATTGAGCGACCGCTGTTCGCTGCGGGTGATGTGACCGCCGTTCTGCCTTGCCATGAAGCGCTCCTCGCGGCGGATGAAGTGGTCCTGGGCATGAAGCGCGCGCGCCTGGCCCGCGGTGATTTCGCCTTCGCGGCGCTCTTGATTGATGCGGTGGTTCTGGTTGTTGAGGCGTGCATTCACCTCGGCGCGGCGGGGATGAGCCTGGTTCCAGGTCTCGGCGTTGGCGAGTCCGGCGGTGCCGGCGACGACGCCGAGGGAAAGGATGATAACGGCAATGCGAGAACCATAAGAGACGGCAAACATCGGGGGCTTCCTTCTGCTGGTCGAGTGTTGATTCACCCGACGCCGGAACCATGCCGCGGCGGTCGTTAAGCCCGGCACAACAGAGCGTTCATAAGCCCGATAAGTCGATGGCGCAAAAATGGCGGTGGCGCTGCTGCGGCGCTGCGCGGTGTCGCCGGGTGCGCCAGGCGGAACGCATTTTCCGCAATGATGATCGCGTGTTACGCCATCACCGTTGGCCGGTTCGGGTAATGAAAGCGTCGTGAAATGTTCGCAGTTCATCGGGCTTGCGAAGCCAGCGCCGGAATGAAATCGATAAAAGTGTGATGGCTATCACATGGCCGATTGCGCAATGCCTTCCGACGGGCCGAGTCGGCAGGAAGCCTTGTCGATCTCAAACGTGCTGCACCACCACCGACATATCACCCGCCTTGCGGCGACGGGGCGCGGGCTTGACCGTCACGTTCACGTCCTGCCCTAGCATCGTCAGAAACTCCATTAGCCGCCCCACCGACACCGATACCGGCTTGCAGCGCATGAGCGCCGACACCTGCGCCTGCGTGGTGCCAAGCAGCTTCGCTGCCTCTTGTTGCGTGACGCCCCGCGCCTTCAGGAGTTTGTAGATCTCCACAGTGAGCGCTGCCTTCAGCAACTCTTGCTTGGAATTCCTGAAGCCGAGATCGGCAAACACGTTGCCGCTGCTCCTTTCGTAATCAGGCTTCATCATCAACTCTCCTTGCAAGTCTCCAAACCAGTGACTTCACATCCCCGGCCCTTATCTAATTATACAAATTTCTATATAACCTGCAAGCTCTGTCCATGCGGCTCTTGCCGAAATCTGAACGCATCGAAGCGAATCGACATCGACGTACATCGTCTCTTGAAAATAGCGGACTATTGTGATAGGATAAATCATATAATTGATGGTCACCATCATGATCACTATCACCGGGCAAGCACACGCAATGGCTTCGGTTTTGAAGCGCGAGAAGGCGGAATTCCCTGTTCCGACAGGTTCATTCCGTGTTCCTAAAAAGAAGATTCCCTGTTCGCGTCGATCAGGGAATTTGCGTTCAAAGGATTGGAATAGCTGCGTGATTTGGCATCAACGGTCGCCCCAAATAGTCGAAATTAAAAAAATTCCCTGTTATTTTCCCTGTTCTCAGGGAATCGCGAACTTCCAGGGTGCGGATCGCTTGTAGGGTGGGCAAAGGTGCATCGCACCGGGCAGGGTTATCGGCACGAACCGTCACGCGCCTTTGCCCAGGCTGTCCGACCTCGCCGCCCGACCGCGTGGGCAAAGTCGCGCGCGGTCAGCGCGCCATGTCATGAGCTGCGGCAGGCGACTTTGCCCACCCTACGAGGCTTGACCGGATTCGACATTCGCAAACACCGCGGCTAGCCTCGACGCCACAAAATAACTCATCGGGACGGAAGCCAGGAGAGCCGCGATGCGTCACCTAGCCGATGGTTTGCTCACCAGCATGTTGCTGAACACCGCGTTGCGCGCGGCGGCGACCGCACTGATCGGGGCAGGCGCCGCACTGCTGTCGATTGCCGGCGCCGCCGCCCAGACCGAGCCGCTCGTCATCGCCAGGCAGGGCTATTTCTTCGTCGGCGGCGCCATCGACACAAGCCGCGAAGGCTCCCCGACGGTCGGCCACATGTATGTGGAATTCCAGGTGCCGCAAAAGGTCGCCCATCCGTATCCGGTGGTGATGATCCATGGCGGCAGCCAGACCGGCACCAACTTCACCGGCACGCCCGACGGACGTGAGGGCTGGGCGCAGTATTTCCTGCGCCGCGGCTACACGGTCTATGTGGTCGATCAGGTGGCGCGCGGGCGCGCCGCGCAATGGTCTCAGGCGAACGGGCCGGTGTCGGCGGCGAATCTCGCGCGCCTGGAGCAGCGCTTTGTCGCGCCGGAACGGTTTAACCAGTGGCCGCAGGCGCATCTGCACACCCAGTGGCCAGGCGCCGGCAAGCCGGGCGATCCGAGCTTTGACCAGTTCTACGCGAGCCAGTTTCCCTCGCTGGTGGATTTCCCCCTGCAGCAGGCGCTCAACCGCGACGCCGCCGCGGCGCTGCTCGACCGCATCGGCCCCGCCGTGCTGCTGATCCATTCCCAATCCGGCGCGTTTGCGTGGCCGATCGCCGACAAGCGGCCGAGCCTCGTCAAGGCGATCGTTGCGGTCGAGCCGAACGGCCCGCCCGCGCACGACGTCGAGTTCAAGGGCGCGCCGGATTGGTTCGCCGACAACCCGCACCTGAAGGCCTACGGCCTCGTCGACATTCCGCTCACCTACGATCCGCCGGTGAGCGAGGCTGCCCCGCTCAAGTTCGTGCGCGAGGACAAGCCCGAGCGGCCCGACTATGTGCGCTGCTGGGCGCAGCCGGAGCCCGCCCGCAAGCTCGTGAACTTGCAGAACACGCCGATCCTGGTCGTCACCTCGGAGGCGTCGTATCATGCACCCTACGACCACTGCACGGTCCGCTACCTGGCCCAGGCCGGCGTAAAGAGCACGTTCCTGCGGCTGCCGGACGCCGGGATTCACGGCAACGGCCACATGATGATGCTGGAGAAGAACTCAGACGCGATCGCCAGGGCGATGGCGGATTGGCTCGATCGCGCCTTGCCGGGCGGGCCGAAGTAGGGGCGGTGGATGGGTTAGCCCTGCTTGGGGCAGGACTCTTGGTACTGACGGTGTCAACTTAGTTAAGCTGGTCATTCCGGGGCGCCGGAGCGAAGCGGAGGCGAGCCCGGAATCCATACTCCCTGACCTGTGGTTATGGATTCCGGGCTCTCGGCCTACGGCCGAGCCCCGGAATGACTGGACAAAGGTTTCGCCTGAACATGCCTGTCGGTCTAAGACGAAAGCCTCGTTAGAACTTCTCCTGACCCGCGACGCGGTTTGCATCCGGGAAGTCGCGGTAAAGCGCGAAGAAAATGTCCTGCACCTTCGAGTTCACTGAATGGTGAAAGCTTTCTACCGGGTCTGCGCGCGAAGACACGCGGCCGAACGCTTCGTCCATCTGCGCCATGTTGTGGAAATCGAGGGTAATGTGCCACTCCGGCAGCTGCGGCGGGGCGAGGCCGAGCTTGCGCCGGGTCATGCGATAGCCCGCGATGTGCTTCGCTTCCTTCAAGTGACCAAGATAGGCCTGAGCGCTCTCGGCGAATTCCAGGTCACGGACGCCGGGTTTCAGGTTGAACCAGATATGGTACACGTCCATTGAGCCACCTCACTGTGAACGACTACAGCGGTTTCCCCTCCGCAAGCAATCCCATGCCTGACCTCACAATCACCGCGATCCGCACCACCCTGCTCCGCGTCCCCTGGCCCGCGACGCCGTGGCTCAAGGGGCACGCCTTCGGCGAGGCCCGCAATCTCCTCGTGCTCGACGTGGAGACCAGGGACGGCATCGTCGGCATGGGTTATCTGTTCTCGTTCCGGCCAGGATTGCGCACCGTTGCGATGGCGTTGGAAGAGACGATCCTGCCGCGCGTCATCGGCAAGGACGCCACCGCGGTCGAGGGCATCTGGAATGATCTGTGGCGCGCGACCGCGACCTACAACCGCGGCGGCATCGTGACGATGGCGATGTCGGCGCTCGACATCGCGCTGTGGGATGCGATCGGCAAGCGTGCCGGGCTGCCGCTGCACCGCCTCTGGGGCCACGTCCGCTCGCAGCTCCCAGTCTACGGCAGCGGCTGCTTCCGCGGCTCCGGCGGCGACGGCATGATCGCGAAGGCGCTGCACTACAAGTCGCAGGGCTACCGGGCGATCAAGATGCAGGTGGCGCACACCGACAACCTGCGCGGCGACGTGGACAACGTGCGCCGCATGCGCGAGGCGCTCGGCCCCGACATCGACATCATGATCGACGTCAATCAGGGCTGGAGCGCCGATGTCGCCATTGCGATGGGCCGCAAGTTCGAGCCCTACGATGTCTACTGGCTGGAGGAGCCGGTTCCGGCCGACGACTTCAGCGGATACCGGCGCGTCGCGGACGCACTGCCGATCCGCATCGTCGGCGGCGAGACCCATTTCACCCGCTTTGATCTGCGGCCGTTCTTCGAGAACCCGTGCATTCCGATACTGCAGCCCGACCCCATGCGCGGTGGTTTCACGGATCTGCGCAAGATCGCGGTCGTCGCCGACACCTGGGGCATGACGATCGCGCCGCACCTGTTCCCGGAGTTGAACGTGCAGCTCCTCGCCTCGATCCCCAACGGCACCTGGATCGAGGACATGGGCTTGTCGAACGATCTGTTCGTCGATCCGCTGCCGGTGATCGCCGGCATGATCACCGCGCCGGAACGGCCGGGCCACGGGCTCGCGTTCAGGCCGGAGATATTGCGCGAATGCAGAGTCGTGGATTGACGCAGGCTAGAGGGGTTGACCGACCTCTAGTAGAGCGATTCGAAGTTCGAATCATATGCTGGTCATTCCGGGGCGCCGCGAAGCGGCGAGCCCGGAATCCATAACCACTGGCCGAGGGCTATGGATTTCGGGCTCGGCACCTTCGGTGGCGCCCCGGAATGACCAGGCAGAGCATACGATCGGTTTCATAGAATCGGTCCACTAGGCTGTCATCGCCCTCCCCCATCAAGTCGGGGGAGGGCAATGACACTGGCAAGGTCAAGCCGCAAGACAATCGCGCTTCATGATTTGGCCGCGAATTTGTCGGATTAGTTGGAACAGCACGGCGGGGGTAAGGGGTTGGCAAGGGGGGGCACGCAACGATAGGAGCTTCTCCATGTGTGACTATAGTCTCCATGAAGTCCCGTCACGACCGGCCAAGGTTGGAGACAAGTTGGTTTCGACGCAATTTTGGAACACGACGACGCACGGATTCTCCGCAGTCGGAGAACCTAAGAAGGCCGTATGCCTTCTCCCCGGCACCGAGATTGCGTTCGACAGCGATGTCCAGCGCAAGGAGACCGGATTTCTCCTGAGTCTTTTCAAGAAAGAACCTCGGCACATCACTCACCGGGTCGGGCGGTTCCGGCAGATCAACTTGGATAATCCATGCACGCACCACGATGCCATTGAGTTTCCCGGTGGCCAGATCGTGTTGCTGACCCATCTCTGCGTTGGTCAACACGCGACGGTGTTGCAACTGCCGGCGCAGGCGACGGCGAAGGCTCCGACGGAAGCTCGCGCGCCCGTTATCCACGGCGCCTGAGGATTGAGAGCAGTCCCCCCACCGCCCTCCCCCGCTGACGGGGGAAGGGTAGGATGGGGGACCGCCTTTCTGGCGTTGCGATTGCGCGCCGATGCCAGGCTTCACGATGGTCGCAGGCTTCACGATCGTCGTCGGCAGGCGCCCGACGTATTGCCGAACGGCCAATCGGCGCCGCCGGTGATCGAGATACCGGCCCGGCTGGTCGAGACCGATGATGTTGCGCGTTAGTGCCGGTCGCGCCCCTCAAGCTCATCAACGCGAACCGTCAGTTCGATCACCTCAGTCCGCAGCCGATTGATATCATCGTGCATGGCCTCGACTTCGCCGGCGGTGACATCGACCCTGGCGATGTCGTTGACGGCGGCGCGAATCATCCGGGTATCTTGTGAGAGGATATCGAGCGTCCGGGCGTGAATATTGCCCTGCCGGCGCAGTTCCGCCACATCTGTCTTGAGGCCGGCAATATCGGTCTGGATGCCGCGCAGAATTTCGAGCACCACGTTCTCCGTCATCGGGTCTGCTTTCCAGTCTTCGATGATATGGCGGCGTTGGCCTCGCTCGCAAGGCCACGCGATTTGCCGGTGGGGCTGATTCGACCCCAAGGCCGCGGCCCTGCTAGGGCGCCGGGGAGCTTCCTGAAGGCATTGGGCCAGCTGCCGCCGGCCCTTTTGCCTGGGCGCTTACTGGGCGCTTATTCGAAGCACGACCTTGTTAGGGTCGCTGAGCGATTATCATAGCTTAGCCATTTCAGCCACGTATTCCCAATTGACCAGGTGATCGAGAAACGCCTTGAGGTAGTCGGGACGCCGGTTGCGGTAATCGATGTAGTAGGAGTGCTCCCAGACGTCGCAGCCGAGGATCGGCTGGGCGCCATGCACGAGCGGGCTTTCGCCATTCGGGGTCTTGGTGACGATGATCTTGCCATCCTTGATGGCGAGCCAGGCCCAGCCCGAGCCGAACTGAGTGACGCCCGCCTGGATGAAGTCCTCCTTCATTTCGGCGACCGAGCCAAGGTCGGCGACGATCTGCTTTTCAAGCCCGCCCGGAATCTTGTCGCCGCCGCCGCCCGGCTTCATCCACTTCCAGAAATGCAGGTGATTGTAGTGCTGGCCGGCGTTGTTGAAGAGCCCGGCGTTCCTGCCGAAGGAGCCTTTGACAATGTCCTCCAGCGATTTGCCTTCCCACTCGGTATCCCGGAGAAGATTGTTGCCATTGTTGACGTAGGCGAGGTGATGCTTGTCGTGATGATATTCGAGCGTTTCGCGCGACATATAGGGCGCGAGCGCATCATGCGAATACGGCAGATCGGGCAACGAGAAAGACATCTTAAGTTCTCCTCAAGCTGGGTCTTTTGGCGCGGGGTAAACGCAACCGACCGTCGAACGATCAAACGGTCAGGCCACCTAATAGGGCGCGTCAGGCGGGGCGGCAACCTCGACGCCGCACAACCGGGAAACCCCCTCCCTACCCTCCCCGGCAAGCCAGGGAGGGTAAATCGATTTTGCCCTCCCCGGCTTGCGAGGGAGGGTAGGGAGGGGCGCTGCACCCGACATCGTTTTGCCACAGGGCAACTCGCGAATACACATCGCAAAAGCAACAATACTTGCTGCGAAAGATAATGTCGGGCTATATTGCCCACGGATCGAAGTTCTTCTTCAATTCGATCCAGTCGGGGGGCAGGTTTTTGCGCGGGCTCATGTCGCTGGTCTTGCGCGGGGGCGTTCACACCATTGCACACGGGCGTCTAGACCATGGTCTTTCTGTTGGCGTTACTTAGCTTCATCACCGTGGCTGCTGGTGTGTTCGGGCTCGGACTGGGAGTCCCTATCCGCGAAACCTGGTTCGGCGCGGCACTGCTGATGGCTGGCAGCGTCGCCGTCACGGGCGGTTTCATCCTGGTGGGGCTCGCGGCGGCCGTTTATGAATTGCGGCAGGTTGGGCAAGGGTTCAAAGCCCCGTCGGCGGGGATGCCGCGGGCGGTCCGGCCGTTAGAGCGCAGGGACGAGGAGCGCTTCGACGGTGTCGATGGGCAGGTGGCGTCGCCGATGCCCATGCCGGTGCCGCTTAGTAGCGACGCCCACGATATGATCCCGGCTAATTTCGATGGCGCGGACACGAGGGAGCGGTGGCGCAAAGGCGGACCGGAAGAATGGTTGCTGCGTGCCATGGCAGAGATCGAGTCCGCCCCGCGCCATACCGACGCCGCGCCTGCGCCCATTGATTACCACCCCGGCGATATGCGACGGCGGTCGAATTCGTGGCCACGCCCCGCCATCACGCTGCCGCCCGATCGTCCCCCACCCTACCCTCCCCCGCTTGCGGGGGAGGGTAGGGTGGGGGGGACATCGGCTGTCTCCTCACACGACATATTCTCAAAGGAGATATTCGAGACGATCTGGTCTTCGGAACATCGCAGCTCCGGGGCGGGGCCGGGGCAACGGACCGAGCCACGACGCGAGAGCCGGATGCGCTCGGCCGAATCAAAATCGCCGCCGCTGTCGCCTGCCCCGGCTGCCGCGTCGGCGTCGACTAAGCCGGTGCATGTCGAATCGCGGCCGTTGCCGATCCTTAAATCCGGCGTGATCCAGCAAACCGCCTATACGTTGTTCACCGACGGTTCGATCGAGACGCAAATGCCCGAAGGTGTCAGGCGTTTCGCCTCGATCGAGGAGTTTCTTTCGCACCTTGAAAAGAGCGACGGCTGAAAGTGCCTCAGGTCCCCGGCAGCGCTCCCTCGACGGCCGCAATCGCGAATGCGTAGCCGAGCGCGACCTCTTTCAATCGATCGAAGCGCCCGGGCGCGCCGGCATGCCCGGCGTCGAGATTGATGCGCAGCACGACGGCATTGCGGTCGGTCTTGCGGTGGCGCAACCGCGCTACCCATTTGGCGGGCTCCCAGTAGGTGACCCGCGGATCCGTGAGCCCGCCCAGCACCAGCATGGCGGGGTAATCCTGCGCACGCACGTTATCGTAAGGCGAATAGGCACGAATGGTTTTGAAAGCGGCCGGATCGGTGATCGGATTGCCCCACTCGGCCCATTCGGGCGGGGTGAGCGGAAGGGTATCATCCAGCATGGTGTTGAGAACGTCGACGAAGGGCACTTCAGCAATCAGCGCCGCGTAGAGGTCAGGCCGCTGGTTGGCCACGGCCCCGATCAGCAGGCCGCCTGCGGAGCCGCCCTGGGCCACCACTTTGTCGGGCGCAGCGAATTTGCGCGTCACCAAGTGTTCCGTGGCTGCGATGAAATCGGAAAACGTGTTTTGCTTGGCGGCAAGCTTGCCTTCGCGGTACCAGCGCCAGCCTTTCTCGGTGCCGCCCCGCACGTGGGCGATCGCGAACACAAAGCCGCGGTCGACCATCGAGAGCCGGTTCGAAATGAATGCGGCCGGTATGGACATTCCGTACGACCCGTAGCCGTAGACGAGCATCGGCGCGGTGCCGTCAAGCGGCGTGGTCTTGCGGTAGAGCAGCGAGACCGGAACGCTCTCGCCGTCGGACGCTTTGGCAAGCACGCGTCGCGTCACGTAGGCGCCCGGATCATGCCCGCTCGGAATTTCCTGGCGTTTGCGCAGCGTGCGCGTGCGGGACGCGAGATCGTAGTCCCACACTTCCGACGGGGTCGTCATCGACGAATAGAAGAAGCGCAGGGTGTCGGTTTCGAACTCGAAACCTTCATGCAGGTCGAGCGAATAGGCTTCCTCGTCGAATGCGATCGTGTGTTCGTCTTCGCTCCCAATCCGGCGGACCACGATGCGCGGCAGACTGTCCTCGCGTTCCAGCCAGATGAGCCAGCCCCGGAGCACGGCGAAGCCCAAGATGAAGACGCCTGGACGGTGCGCCACGACATCGCGCCAATGCTCCCGGGCTGTGGCGGCAAGCGGCGTCCACGCAATTTTGAAATCCTCGGCGTCGCCCGCATTGGTGCGCATCAGCAGCGCCGGGTAGCCGCCGAAATCCGGATGATGCTCGACCTCGTAGCGCATCGCCGTCTCGCGCGGCGCGACCAGCATTGGCCCGGCATCCGCATCTTCCAAGTCGATGAGCAAAGCTTCAGACGTGTCGTGGTCGTGCACCGATATTGCGGCGAAGCGGCCAGATTGCAGACGCGACAGCGAGACGAACCGGCCGCCGTCGTCCACCGCATAAACCTCGATATCGTCGCGCACGTCCGCGCCGAGGCGGTGGCGATGCACGCTCGACGGGCGATGCTGAGTGTCGAGGCGGACGTAATAAAACGCCGAGCAGTCGCGCGTCCACACGACATCGCCGGCGGTCTCCGGGACGACGTCCGGCAATTCCGCCATGCGGGAGAGGTCGCGCACCCGAATGGTGAAAAGCTCGGCGCCCGTCTCGTCTGCGCTCCATGCAAGCAATCTGTGATCAGGCGAATGCGCGGTGGCGCCTAACCGGAAGAACGCCTTGCTGACCGCGAGTACGTCGCCGTCGATCAGGATTTCGCCAACTCCGCCGCCGCGCGGCTCCCGGCATACCGATGGATGCTGGCCGCCATCGCGGTAGCGGGTGAAGTACGAGAACGCGCCGTCGGCCGCGGGCACGGTAGCATCTTCCTCTTTGATGCGGCCCCGCATTTCCGCGATCAGGGCTTCCTGCAGCGGCACCGTCGCGGCAAGCACGTCATCCGCGTAGCCGTTCTCGTTTTCGAGATGCTTTCGGATCGTCGGGTCGAGCAGGCGCGGGTCGCGCATCACCCGTTGCCAGTTAGGGTCCTTGAGCCAGGCAAATTCGTCCGTGAGGACAATGCCGTGCCGGCTTGTCTTGACCGCAGGCGCCGCCACCGCTGGAGCCGCAAAAGGCTTGATGGCTCGTATCGAACCGGGCGCACGAACTCGAGGACTGTCCGTCATCGTGGCGGAGGGCTCCGCTTAAGCGAAAACGATGAGACCCGATCCCGTCTGGCGGGCGGGCACTGACCGCGTGTTGAAGCCCGGGTGGTCTGCTGCAACGTGCTGGCCGCGCCGGTTCTGAATAAGTTTTCGGCTTTTTTGCGGCATTTTTTGCTGTGACCAAGACCACCTGATTCTCATTTTCTGCTTGCCAAAATGCCTGCGGGAGGATGTAAAAACGCCGCGTATTCTTGTGTATCTTCAACAAAGCTAGTAAACTGATGTGTTGGTCATCAAATCGCGTTGAGGGCGCAAGATCACCACCGCAACATCACTATATAAGACCACTACGAAGGACTTCGAAATGGTACCGTGGACGCGATAGCCGCGTCCAGCCTCTTGTGGGGAAGGGCAACGACCATGAACGACAAGGTGCCGAATAGCTATATCGAACTGACGGCCGGCATCGTTTCCGCGTATGTTAGCAATAATGCCGTGGCGGCAGGCGACATCTCATCGCTGATCAGCCAAGTCCATATGGCGTTGCTACGCATTTCCAACGGCCAAAGTGAAATCCCTGTGGATCTGGTGAAGCCCGCTATTGCGGTGAAAAAGTCAATTACGCCGGACTACATCGTCTGCCTTGAGGACGGCAAAAAATTCAAGTCGCTCAAACGGCATCTGCGTACGCAATACGACATGACGCCTGAGCATTATCGCGAAAAGTGGGGCCTTCCGCCGGATTACCCGATGGTGGCGCCGAACTATGCGGAAGCGCGTTCCCAGCTGGCGAAAAAAATGGGCCTCGGACAACAACGCAAACGTCGCGCGCGCTGATTGTGGGACCGCGGTCCGGTTGGAGCAGCCCTGGTATCACGCTCCTGCCAGAACGAGTGCCTTGCGCGCTTCATCGCGGATGCGGCCGACCATGGACTTGAATCCGTTCGATCGCTGCGGTGTGAGGTGCTCGCGCAGTCCGAGGCGGTCAAACAGCGCCAGCGCGTCGACATCCAGAATCTGGCGCGCCGGCTTGCCTGAGTAGACGGCGAACAGAATCGCGATCAGGCCGCGTACGATATGAGCGTCGCTGTCGCCGGCGAAACGCAGGACCGGCTCGCCCGGGCGGTCTCGTTCGATGTCGGTCAAAAGCCACACTTGGCTCGCGCAGCCCGACACCTTGTTGGCCTCGGTCCGCGCCGCCTCAGGCAGCGGTTGAAGTGTGCGCCCCAGCTCGATCACATAACGATAGCGATCCTCCCAATCGTCGAGCAGGGCAAAATTCGCGGTGATTTCGTCGATCTTCATGATGATCCGGGGTGGACGACACCCGTTGCCGCCCAACCCCTACATATGACGGATAGGCAGGGTTGGCGATAGCGCAGACTGCCGTTTATTTCGTTTCCGACGCCTTGAGTCTCGATAGTTTCATCGCCGCGAATGCGGGCGATGTGGCGCTCCCGTGATTTCGTCCAGGGCGCGCCCTCCCACCGTCGCCGGCGGGCCACGCGCAGGCATCGGGGGCAGGCGCCCGCAGGTGCGGCTGTACACGTTTTGCATGCTTTTGTATTCATGCACAATCTACCGTTGAGTGAGACGGATTGGCCGTTCGGCGGACGCCCTCAACCCGGCGTTCACCATATCGGAGAATTTCGTTAACCCCGCGCTTGGCCCGCGAAGTATTCAACATTGCAACGGCGCCGCCTCAATCCCCCTTAGCGTTAACTTAATCGGCATTTGCCAGGATCCGGGCCATGCGTCTCCAACATCGACCTTAAGACATCATCGTGAACCTATCGACGCCCATTCGCGAATTTCTCGATGCGCTTGTGCATCCGTCTGCGGGCGAGGATCCGCTTACGGCGGAGCGCCATGTCGCTTTCATGGCGCCGCGTCTGTACGGGAGCTTGCTCGCGCTCGGCGTGTTCCCCGTGTTCCTCGCGTTGCATGGCGCGCCGAGCGCGCTCGAATTCTTAGTGCTCGCGTGGATGATCTTTCCGATTGCCGCAGCGTGTTTCCTTTCGCGCACCGGCCGCTATGACGCTGCGCAGGCGCTTTCTGCATTGGCGCTGACCGGCATTGTGACGACCGTGGCCGCCAATTCGGACGGCATGAATTCGGTCGCCGTGATCTGGCTCGTGCTGATCCCGCTGGAAGCCGCTCTGTCGGGCTCGCGCCGGGCGGTGGCGGTCGCGGCTTTGCTTGCGGTCGGCGGCGTCGGGCTCCTTGTGGTTGCTGGCCCGTGGCTTGGTCTCGGGTCCGGCGTTGAGCGCTCGACTGGCGCTCTGCCGGCGCTCGGCACCGTGTCGGCCTTGATCTATGCGGCAGGCATTGCGCTGAGCGCGGATGCGCTCGTGCGGGCGAATTTTATGCGGTGCGGCCGTGAGGCGGAACGGCAGCGGCCGCCTGCCTTAAGCCCGACCGACGTCATCACCCATCACGGCCATGGCGGTCGCATCGTTCGCGCCTCGGCGAATGCGCAAGCCGTGCTCGGCGCTCCGGCCTCCGATCTGCAGAACTACGGCTTGTTCGATCGCATCCACATCGCTGACCGGCCCGCCTATCTGCGGGCCTTGTCGGAGGCGGCAGCGAGCGGCGACACTTGCGAAATCGCGTTCCGCTTGCGCCGGGAGGCCAAAGCGGAGTTCACCTGGATCGAAATGCGTTGCTGGTCCAGCGACGGGAATCTTAACCGCGGGCGCGACGCCACGAGCGCTGAGGTCGTTGCGGTGATGCGCGACATCACCTCGCGGAAAACCCGGCAGGACGCGTTGCTTGAAGCTCGCGTTGAGGCTGAACGCGCCAACGCCGCCAAGAGCCGCTTTCTGGCGTGCATGAGCCATGAGCTGCGTACGCCGCTCACTGCCATCATCGGTTTCTCTGACCTTTTGCGCAACTCATCAGAAAATCTCATCGACGGCGCGCGTCGGCTGGAATATGCGCGCATTATCAACGAATCGGGACATCACCTGCTTGCCGTCGCGAATGAAATCCTCGATATGTCGCGGCTGGAGACCGGCAATTTCGGACTTTTCCCGGAGCCGCTTCGCCTCGATGCGGTCGTCGCAGGTTGCGCCGAATTGTTGGCGCTCAGGGCGCAGGAGGCCGGCGTCGCGGTCAACATCGAAGTGCCGGCTGACCTCCCCGAGATCGTCGCCGACCGGCGTGCCCTAATGCAGATACTGATCAATTTGGTCACCAACGCCATCAAGTTCAGCGACCCCGGCGGGACCGTGGCCGTCAGCGCGGGCGTGGATGGCGAGCACGCATGGCTTGAGGTCGCGGACACCGGCATCGGTATCGCGCCGGACGACCTCACGCGCATCGGCAACCCTTTTTTCCAGGTCCAAGGCAGATACGGGCGCAAGCACGATGGCGCCGGCCTTGGGCTCTCGATCGTCAAAGGGCTCGTCGATCTCCACGGTGGCGAGCTTAAAACCGAGAGCGGGCCTGGCGAAGGCACCCGCATGGTGGTGCGGCTGCCTCTCGATTGCGAATGCGCAGCCACGCCGCGGCGCCCGATCCCGATTGCGAACGGAATCCGCGATGATATCCCGAATGCGTTTTCGGAGAGGCCCGCGACATCGGGCCATGCGACTGATCCGTCCGCACCTCCGCCGGACGGAATGAATTCCCCGGCCAGTTTCCCACTCCCGGTGCAAAGGCGTGCGTAAGGTATCTGTCGCAGAACGCCTGGTAGACGGCATTGGCGAAATGCACCGCGCCCTCGTGCGGGTGCGGTTGCCGCGCATCTTCGCACTGGTGTTGCGCAATCCGCGCGACAGCATGTGCGCGCTGGCCCTCATGACGGCGGTCGCGGCGATCGTGGCGAACAGCCTGTACTTGCAGCCGGGGCGACATCCGGCGCCGATTTTTGCGATCCGGCCGCTGCCCGTGCTGTCAAGTGAAGACGCCGGAACAGCCACTCAACTGCCGCGGCGGCGGCCGCCGGCATCCGATGCGCAAAAGCCAGAATCTGCGCAGAAGAGCGATCCGGTTCCGTTGCCGCGCCCTCGTGCCCAGAGTGCGCCCTCAGCTTCGCGCCCCGATCCGTCCGGCGACGCCACGAATCCGTTGCGGCAGCTAAGCGCAGTGCAGCGCATTCTCAACGAATTCGGCTACGGGCCGATCCGAGTGAGCGGCACCCTCGACGATAATACACGCGATGGGATTGCGCGCTTCGAGCGCGACCACAATCTTCCGGTAACTGGCCAGAATACGCCCCGCCTGCGTCATGCGCTCAGCGTCGCGACCGGGCGATCAGTGGAGTGATTTCAGGCGGATGCGGCTATCCGTGTTTTCGTTTAAGATTCAGCCCCCTCGTTTTCGAAAGAAGCAGCGATATGCGCCTCAAATCCGGAATATGGGTTTTGGCTTATGTGCGGCGCTGCTACGTCGAAGGCGTATTCGCAGTGATCCGCCGGCGCGGTGCCGATGAAGCGGGCGCGATTTTCATCAAGGTCAGCCGCCTTGACGACACCGCGGACGTCTATGGACCGGCCCCGCAATCCGCGTTTGATGCGGAGTATCCGGTCGATCGCTCCTTCAGCCCGGCGATGAAAACCATGCCGGCGCCCGATGCCGAAGCGGAGGCGTATCTCGCCCGGCAAATCCGCTTCGACCCCGACCTGTGGATCATCGAGACCGAAGACCGCGCCGGGCGACACTTCCTCGATCGGCTCGTGCATTGACGGCGTGGCTCTGGACGCGCGCGGTCAGCGCGCCAAACCGTGCACGCAGGCTCACGGCCGAGGTATGGCTCGGTGCGCCGTGCCGGCAATGTGCCGTAATGGGTCCCGTCTCCGGGACAGGATCGTTGGGCTTTACCTGCGTTCGCCACAGGGCGAGGATATTGCGCGCCGGGCGGCCATCGAGCCTGTGATAGAGCTCCGTGAGGTCGTATACGCGCTCAACCGAATAGCTCGCCGAAGCGCTGACCAGCAGCAGGATGCGCTGGAGCATCGCGATCGGCATGCCGGTTGCTTTCGCGGCGACCACCATGGGTTCCCCTGACGGATCGTTGAGTATACGCTCGCACAGACTCGTCGGAATATCGATTAGCTGCCCGAATTCGCGGGCGAACTCGCCGATTTGACCCGGCAACGCCGCGGCATCGACCTTCCCGAAGCAGCGCTCGCTGTCTTCGGAGGCGGCCTCAACGTCGTCGCAGCAACCCCGCTCGACCAGCGACAGCAGCCTGCGCCGCTCCTCCGCCGACGCTGCGAAAAATGCCCCGCCGAATTCAGGCGTTATGGCCGGTTGCCGCCCCGCAGGAGTGTCCCGCGGCGCGGGCGTCGGTGCCCATTCCCGATCGGCCAAGTGCAGATTGCCTTCAAAGGGTTGATCGCCTGCGGCGTATTGATCCCGCGTGAGCTCACCCTCCGGGTCGCCATCGCGCGAGCATTGCCTGCCGCCGAGACGCTCGACAACCTCGGCAGGTGCGTCCGGGTGTCGTTGCAGGATGCGGCCGACGGCGGTTCGCGTCACCGCCTCGACCTTGTCGATGAGGCGCAGCGCAAGCTCAATGTATTGCTGCTGTTCTTCCCCCGTGTGGGTCGGCCGCTGGATATAAAGCGCCGTCAGCGCAAGCAATAGGCGTGCCGTCATTTCGGCGCCGGGCCGGTCGTCGAGTTCAGTCAGAATGTCGCGATCGGACGATGTCGCAAAGGCCACGTTACTGCTCTTCTGGCTCGTGAATTTCGATGCGCCGCATCGCTATAGCGGTTTGTGTTTGACGGACCGTTAACCAGTCGCGGCGGACCTTTTCGCGCCAGTGCCTCACCATAAGAGTGGCGCGACGACAGCCCGCCGCGATTTACCGCAGCGGCAGTTTCCTGATAGCTTTTCGGCCGAGCGCTCTCCGCCGGTAAGTCTCCCTACCTCGTTTTGTTGAGTAGGAGGCCAGACCTTTGCGTGGTTTGGGGAGGGGAGTATTAGAGCTATGGTTGCGGAATGCCGCTGTCGGTCCCTAAATAGGTGACAAACAGAGAGACCGTTCATGAATATCAATGTTTCGCTAAGCGACGAACTTGCAAAGTTCGTCGATACTCAGGTTGCAACCGGCCGTTATGCCTCCTCGAGCGAGGTCGTACAGGAAGCATTGCGCCTCATGGAGCGCCTCGATCGCGCGGAGGCCGAACGGCTTCATTGGCTGCAAAATGCGTGGCGGGAGGGGATCGACAGCGGCGATGCGGGCGAGATTGATTTTGCCGAGCTGAAGCAAGAGGCGCGCCAGCGTCTCGCAGCGAAATCATGAAGCAGTGGTAAGGTCCATTATACGCGCCGGGCGCGTGAGGACCTACTGGAGATTTCGGAGTGGATTGCATCGGACAGTCCAGAGATCGCCGATCGAGTCTATGACGCGATCGAAGCGCGATGCGGTTCCTTGCGGAATCGTTCAGGGCTTGGAAGGCCGCGACCAGAGATTGGGGAGGGTGCGCGGTCCTTGGTGATAGAGCGTTGGATTGCGTTTTACCGCATCATCGAAGATGGCGTGCAAATCGTGCGCATTGTCGATGGCGCGCGATCTCTCGAAGGTGGAATGGACGCCGGAATAGTTGCATGGCCGTACTTCCAGTCTGTAGTCCCGCCCCTACTTCCGCAAATCCAGCGTGACCGGATACTCCACCGACTCCTCCGCCGCCGGAATCTTTGCGATAAATCCCGGCGTGTGCCCGTGATCCTGGAACCGCGCCCGCCGCCTTGCTTCCGCCTCGTACGAGTTCACCGGATAGGTCTCGTAGTGGCGCCCGCCCAGATGGGCCACGTGATAGACGCAGCCGCCGAGGGAACGGTGGCTCCAACCATCGAGAATGTCGAAGGTCAGCGGCGCGTGCACCGGCACCGTCGGATGCAACGCCGCCGGTAGCGGCCACGCCTTGCAGCGGACGCCCGCGACATACTCACCGGGTCGTCCGGTCGCGGTCAATGGCAGGCGGCGGCCGTTGCAGGTGATGACATGGCGCGCCGCGTTGAGGCCTTGCAGTTTGACTTGCAGGCGCTCGACCGAGGAATCCACGAAGCGGGCGGTGCCGCCTGTCGTCGCCTCTTCACCCAGGACATACCAGGGTTCGAGCGCCTGGCGCAGCTCCAGCCGGACGCCGCCGTGGGTGACCTCGCCGTAAACCGGAAAACGGAACTGGCGCTGGGCGTCGAACCATTCCGGATCGAAGCGATAGCCTTTGCGGCCGATTTCCTCCAGCACGTCGAGGAAATCCTCCCATACGAAATGCTCCAGCATGAAGCGGTCGTGCAGCGCCGTGCCCCAGCGCACCATAGAGCCGTCGAGCGGCTCGCGCCAGAGCCAGGCGACGAGCGCGCGCAGCAGCAATTGCTGGGCGAGGCTCATGCGCGCATCGGGCGGCATTTCGAACGAGCGGAACTCGACAAGGCCGAGGCGGCCGGTGGGACCTTCCGGCGAGAACAGCTTGTCGATGCAGATTTCGGCGCGGTGGGTATTGCCGGTGACGTCGACCAGAAGATTGCGGAACAGCCGGTCGACCAGCCACGGCAGTGGCGCCGGACCATCGCCGCCGGGCACGAGGCCGAGCGCGATTTCGCATTCGTGCAGCATGTCCATGCGGGCCTCATCGATGCGGGGCGCCTGGCTGGTCGGGCCGATGAACAGGCTGGAAAACAGGTAGGACAAGGATGGCCGGCGTTGCCAGTACAGCACGATGCTTTTCAAAAGGTCGGGCCGGCGCAGAAATGGGCTGTCGGCCGCAGTGGCGCCGCCGAGCACGACATGGTTGCCGCCGCCGGTGCCAGTATGGCGGCCATCGAGCATGAACTTATCGGTGCCGAGGCGGGAGAGCCGCGCGTCTTCGTAGAGCCCCCGGGTGATCGCGACCGCGTCGCGCCAACTTTCCGCCGGATGAATATTGACCTCGATCACGCCGGGGTCGGGCGTGACCTTGATGACATTCATGCGGTGGTCGAAAGGCGGCCCATAACCTTCGACGTGAATCGGGATTTTCAGGTCCGCGGCCGTCGCCTCGACGGCGGCGAGCAGTTCCAGGTAATCTTCGAGCTGCTCGACCGGCGGCACGAACACGCACAAGTGACCATCGCGCGGCTCGACGGATAGCGCGGTGCGCACCGGCACGTCCGGCGCGGCGCGCTCGCGTGCTTTGTGGCCCTCCGCCTTCGCGGCTTCCTCGGTCGTCCCCCCTTCGTCCGCGTCCGCTTCGGCGAAGTGATCATGGGCGCGCTGGAACAGGATGTCCGGATGCGGAAGCTCGCCGCGCGGCATGAAGGGATCGGCCGGTATGGTGACGGGTTGCTCGTCGGCCGGTAGACGCGGCAACGAGTCGAGCGGCAAGCGCCAGCCAATAGGCGAATCGCCGGGGATCAGGAACAGATGCCGCCGCCGCAGCGGCCAAATTTCGCTGAACCAGCGCGCCCGCGAAGCCGGCGCGTTCGCGGGCTGCACCGGCAGCACGAAACCGCTCGGCACAGTGAGCCGCCGCTCGAATTCGCGGATGATGCGCGCACGTTCCGCCGGATCGTCGATCTTGGGATCGCTCGGATCGATGTTGTCGGGCCAGTCGCCCTCCTTGAGCATCCGCCGTACCGGATCCTCATAGGCGGGGATGATGTAATTGCGGCCGATGCCGAGGCGCGCCGCGACGCCCTCGGCGAAGCGCTTTGCCTGATCGGCGGTGGGGGCGAGGTCGCGCCCCTCGGGCGCGATCAGGGACTGGTCGTGCCAGATCGGAAACCCGTCCTTGCGCCAGTACAGCGCGAAGGCCCAGCGCGGCAGCGGTTCGCCCGGATACCATTTGCCCTGGCTGAAGTGCAGCAAGCCGTTGGGCGCGAACCGGTCGCGCAGTCTGCGGATAAGGTCGTCGGCGCGGATGCGCTTGGTCGGCCCCAGAGCTTCCGTATTCCATTCAGCCGACTGATAATCGTCGACTGAGACGAATGTAGGCTCGCCGCCCATGGTGAGGCGCACGTCCTCCCCCGAGAGATCGGCATCGATGCGCTCGCCCAGCCCGTCGAGGGCCTCCCACGCGGTATCAGAAAACGGATAGGTGACCCGCGGCCGCTCGGCGATGCGCGAGACCCGCATCTCGAAGGAAAAATCGACTTCTGCGAAATCCGCCGCGCCGGTGATGGGCGCAGCCGAGCGGTAATGCGGCGTCGCGGCGACCGGGAGATGCCCCTCGCCGCACAGGAGGCCCGAGGTCGGATCGAAGCCGATCCAGCCGGCGCCCGGAATGTACACCTCGGTCCACGCATGGAGGTCGGTGAAGTCACGGTCGGTGCCGGAAGGGCCGTCGAGCGCCTTCACGTCGGGGCGCAGCTGGATGAGATAGCCGGAAACGAAACGCGCTGGCATGCCGAGATGGCGCAGAATCTGGACGAACAGCCAGCCGGTGTCGCGGCACGATCCGGAGCCCGCCGCGAGCGTCTCCTCGGGCGTCTGGACGCCCGGCTCCATGCGGGTGATGTAGCGGATCTTGCGCTGGAGTTCCTGGTTGAGCGCGACGAGGTAGTCCACCGTGTTCGCCGGCCCGCGCGGTAGCCCGGCAAGCAGAGCCTTCAATAACGCGCCAGCCGGTTCCGGTTCGAGAAACGCGGCAAGATCGGTGCGCAGTTCGCCCGGATACGCGAATGGAAACTGATCGGCATAAGGCTCGACGAAAAAATCGAACGGATTGATGACCTGCATGTCGGCCACGAAATCGACCGCAACCACAAACTCCGTGGTCTCTTCCGGAAACACCAGCCGGGCCAGCCAATTGCCGTGGGGGTCCTGCTGCCAATTCACGAAGTGCTGGGACGGCAGGACCTTGAGGGCATAGCTCTTGATCGGCGTGCGGCAATGGGGCGCCGGGCGCAGGCGGATCACCTGCGGGCCAAGACTGATCGGCCGATCGTAGCGATAACTGGTGAGGTGGTGGAGGCCGACGAGAATCGACATGGAACGCCCTGGTTGTCGCCCGGGTTGTTTCGGCGCGTGCCGGAAGCGAGGCCCGGAGATTCGCAACGCCGTCTCTGACGGATCAATGGCCCTGCGATTCCTTATTCGGTCTATGCAAGTCGCGGGCCCCCCGGAGATAGCACGTCAGATCGTTTTTCGAATCGATCAATTATTCACGTCGCGGTGGCGCAGCTATGTTGCAACGGCTGTCATGTCGGAGTTGCGCGCAGGCCTTTGATTGGAAGCGATTTTTTAGGGGTATTTCGTTTTGCCAAAATGCCGCCGATCGGACCTGAGCATCGCGATGAGATAGACCGAAAAATGCTTTAATTAACGCCATACCGGGAATCTGCCTAAAAAGTCGGCAAATGCCCATTCCGCGCGGTCTTTTGGAGCCGGTCAACACATAATTGTCACGGCAGGAAGCTGCCGCGGAAATGGATCAGCGGCGCGGCGCTGGCGCCCTCGCGAACGGCCACCACTTGGCCGATGGCCATGACCACGCCGTGCCGCTCGATCGTTTCCACCAGACGGCAATCGATCGCCCCCACCGCGTCAAGCAGAATCGGTGCGCCAGTGCGAAGGATCCTCCACCGCCCGCTCGCGAAACGCTCTGAGCCCTTTTGTGGTCCCTTGCCGCCGAACATGTCGGCGATCTCGACGGCCTCGCGCGGTAGAAAGTTGAGGGCGAAATGGCGAGCCGCCAGGATGGTTTGCAAGGCTGAAGTGCGCTTATCGATCGATACCAGCATCAGCGGCGGGTCGGCGCAAACATGGGTGGCAGACAGCCCGAGAAATCCGGCAGGCCCCTCATCCGAGCGCGCCGTCACCACCGTGCTGCCGGTGGCGCGATTGCCGATGGCGCGCCAGAATGCGCGCGGATCGATGACCGGGTCGGTCAAGTGCGCAGGCTCGGTCATGGGTCGTTGCGCCCCGCAGCATCGAACCGCCGCCTCGCATCCGCAATGGCGGCGCGGTTTTGCCGGGCCCACAGGCCTAATCCGTTCACCGGCTTGAGCAACGATCGTCCAAGCCTGGTCAGCTCGTAATCGACGCGCGGCGGAATGGTGGGGAACACGGTGCGGGTGACGAGGCCGTCCCGTTCGAGGCCCCGCAGCGTCAACGTCAACATCCGCTGCGAGATGCTGCCCAGCGCCCGGCGAATTTCGCTGAAGCGCTTCGGACCGTCGCCGAGCACGCCGACGACCAACACCGTCCATTTGTCGCCAACGCGCGCCAGTATTTCGCCGAGGGCGCGGCAGTCCTCGGGCACATGCAGGTTACTCGGTATCAGCGCTGTGCCTTCTTGCGGTCTCGGATCAGTCATCTATTTAGCCTCGGTATCGAATCTTAACCGAGGTAGGCTCGCTATGGCAAAGTTCAAGGTCGCAGTCATCGTCGGCAGCAATCGCCGTGAATCCGTCAATCGCAGGCTCGCGCACGCGCTCACGAAGCTCGGCGCGGACAAATTTGCCTTTAGTTTCATCCAAATCGATGACCTGCCGCTCTATAATCAGGACCTGGAAGGCGAGCTGCCGAACACCGTCGGCCGGTTCAAGTCCGAGATTGCGGTGGCCGACGGCCTGCTGTTCGTGACGCCGGAGCATAACCGTTCGATCCCGACCGTCCTGAAGAACGCCATCGACTGGGGTGCACGGCCTTACGGCCAGAATTCCTGGAACGGTAAGCCGGCGGCGATCACCGGCACGTCGCCCGGCGCAATCGGTGCGGCGATCGCGCAGCAACATCTGCGGCAGGTTCTTGGCAACTTGGGCGTACTCGTCATGGGCGGGGAGGCGTATGTCAGCTTCAAGCCCGGCCTCATCGATGCCGATGGCGCCATCGCGGATGAAAGCGCCCGAAAGTTCCTGCAGGGCTTCGTCGACCAGTTCGCGACGCTGGTCGACCGGTTTGCTGATCCGCCTCGGGCGGCGGCCTGAGACGTGGGCTTTCAGGGCGCATGCGCGCCGGAGACGGCGCGCTTGATCGCATCCACTCGGTCGGACAGGCTACCCGGCGCGATGAAGACACACTCGAAGCCGTACTTGCGATAGGTTTCTTCATGCACGCGTTCGAAACGTAGCGCATCCTCAAAGCTGATCCGCCGCGATTCGGTCGGCTTGATGAAACCAAGGTTCTGGATGAAGAAGACACGTCGCTGAAAAACTGCCTCCTTGTCCAGACGCGTCAATTCGCGCGAAAGCGCATCGGAAGGAGGGTATCCAAGGTAGACCGCCAGGCCAGCTGTGCAGATCGCGGATCGATCGTGAAATTGTATCTCGTCCGTCTGGCGCGACGCACGAGCCTGCCGCCGTCTTTGCAGCTCAACAATCGAATCGATGAACGAGGGATGCCTCCATGGTTCCGCGACGCCTTGCGCCTGCTTTAGCGCAATGACATCGGTCGCCGCTTCCTCGACGATACTGAAGCCATCGAGTTCCAGCTGACGGATTATAGCCGTCTTTCCCGAACCGGGCGCTCCTGTCAGTATAAACCTTGTCATACAACACCTCAAAAGTGTGATAGCAAGCGTAGCCGGATTGAGCGTAGCGAAAGCGCGTTGAACAGGGCGAAAATCCGGGATCTGCCTACAGATGCGGCAACGCCGCACCCGGGTTTCGCTAGCTCTCAACCCGGCTTACCGGCCCGAGAACGCGCGAATGTTGCATTAAACGGCATGGCTTCCGCCCCGCTCATTGAACTCATCGACGTCACGAAATCCTTCGACGGCGAACGCAGCCATGCGCTGCGCGACGCATCGCTGCGTGTCGATGCCGGCGGCTTCATCGCCCTGGTGGGAACATCGGGGTCCGGCAAAACCACGGCGCTGAAGATGATCAACCGGCTCGTCGAACCGGACCGCGGCGAGGTCCGGTTCGAGGGTGAAGCGGTCGCGAACCTGGACGCCCCGACGTTGCGGCGGCGGATCGGCTATGTGTTCCAGGGCATCGGCCTGTTCCCGCATATGACCGTCGGGGAGAATATCGCAATCACGCCGCAGCTCCTTGGATGGACGAAAGGAGATATCGAGGCCCGCGTCGCGGAGCTGCTCGATCTCGTGGAATTGCCCCGCAGCTATGCGGCGCGATTTCCCCATGCGCTGTCCGGCGGCCAGCGCCAGCGCGCCGGCGTCGCGCGGGCGATCGCAGCGCGACCGCGCGTCATGCTGATGGACGAGCCGTTCGGAGCGCTCGATCCGGTCACCCGCGATACGCTCGGAACCTCCTACCGGGCGCTCCATGAGCGGCTCGGGATGACCACCGTGATGGTCACTCACGACGTGCAGGAGGCGGTGCTGCTCGCCGACCGCATCGTCGTCATGAGCGCCGGCCGCATCGTGGCGGACGATACGCCGGGAGCGCTGTTGTCCGGAGACGCCAGCGCGGAGGTGTCGGCCCTGATGGCGATGCCGCGACGGCAGGCGGAGCGCATCAGCAAGCTTCTGCATGGAAGCGGCCGCGAAATCCCTCGGCATCCCCCACATGGATGAGCGGTTCACCGACGCGCTCTCGCAGCTCGCGGATTACACTTCGCAGCATGTGCTCCTCAGTGCCGCCGCGCTGGCGCTCGGCGTGGCGATCAGCCTGCCCCTCGCCGTGCTGGCGTCGCGCCGTCCGCGCCTGCGTTTTACAGCGCTGGCGGTCGCGAGCCTCGTGCAGACAATTCCGGGGCTCGCCCTGCTGGCGCTGTTCTATCCGCTGCTGCTCGGGCTTTCAGCGCTCACCGTCAAGCTCATCGGAACTCCCGTGCCGGCGCTCGGCTTCCTGCCATCGGTGCTGGCGCTCACGGTCTATTCCATGCTGCCGATCCTGCGCAACGGCGTGACCGGCCTGCTCGGGGTCGACGCCGCCTACCTTGAGGCGGCGGATGGCGTCGGGATGACGGGCCGCCAGAAGCTCCTGCGGGTCGAGCTTCCGCTCGCGGCGCCGGTCTTCATGGCCGGCATCCGCACCGCGGCGGTATGGACCATCGGCATGGCGACGCTCTCGACCACGGTCGGCCAGGCGAGCCTCGGCAATTTCATTTTTTCCGGCTTGCAGACCGAGAATTGGATCTCGGTGCTGATCGGCTGCGCCGCTGCCGTGGCGCTGGCGCTCGTGGCCGATTGGGCGCTCGGCCTGATCGAGGCGGGTGCGGTCGGCCGCCGCATGGCCCCCACGGTCACGGGGCTCGCGGTGCTCGCCGTCGGCATTGCGGCGGCCGCAATGCCGATCACCGGATCAGCGAGCCGCGGCTATGTGATCGGGGCGAAGAATTTCTCCGAGCAATTCATCCTTGCCGAGCTGATGGCGGAGCGGCTGGAGGCGGCGGGCCAACGGGTGGAGCGCAAACAGGGGCTGGGCTCCGCCATCATCTTCCGCTCCTTGGTGGGCGGCGATATCGACGCCTATGTGGACTATTCGGGCACGCTGTGGACAAACGTGCTGGGGCGCAGCGATGTCTTGCCTCGCGAGGCGATGCTCGAGGCGCTCACCACCGCCCTGCGGGAACGCTACGGCGTCACGGTTCTGGGTGCGCTCGGATTCGAGAACGCTTATGCGCTGGCAATGCGGCGCGCGCGCGCGACCGGGGCCGGTATCGCCACCATTGCGGAACTCGCACCGCTGACGCCGCATCTTAAGCTCGGCAGCGACCTCGAATTTCTTGGCCGGCCCGAGTGGGCAGCGTTGAAACAGGCCTATGGGCTCAGGTTCGCGGAGGAGAAGTCGTACAATCCGACCTTCATGTATCGCGCCATCGCGGACGGCAGCGTCGACGTGATCTCGGCGTTCTCAAGCGACGGCCGGATCGCGGCGGACAATCTCGCAGTTCTCGCCGACGTCAAGCACGCCATTCCGGCCTACGATGCCGTGATCCTGATCTCGCCACGCCGCCGCAATGATGAAACCCTGCGCGCGGCGCTCGCACCGCTGATTGGCGCGATCCCGGTCGAACTCATGCGGCAGGCCAACTACATGCTCGATCGCGACACCGGCAAGGCGACGGTACGGGAAGCGGCGCGGTTTCTGGAGGCGGGGGCCGGGTTGTCGAGGCGGTGAAAACGACATCAACATCCCTTCTTCTTCGTCAGTTCGATCGCTTCCTCATCGGTAGCGGCGGTCACGACCGTGTTCACCTCGTCGCCGCTCTCGTCGATGATGCAACTGACGCGGTAATCGAATTTGCCGGGTTCCTTGGCGGACGGGGTCTTGGTCTGGATGTTGCACGATGAGCAGACCGCGTAGGCGGGCGAAGCGATAGCGGTTGCCGCGATGGCGAGCAGGATGGCGGGGAGGGCGTGTCTCATGATCGAAGGTTCCATGTTGGAGGCGGGCCGGCCCCCTCCCTACGTCCCTGGGAGCGCGGGCGTCTCGCCCGCTCTTCGTTCATCGCAACAAGGGGCGGGCGGGACGCCCGCGCTCCCAGTGGAGAGTAGGAAAGGGCGGCGCTTTCACGGCTTCTTGTAATTGGGATCCATCAGCTCGAAACGCGTCCAGCTCTCGAACTGGCCGGTCGTGGTCTCGCCGGTGGTCGGATTGATGTCGCTCTGGCCCGGCTTGCGCAGGAAGCGCGCTTCCACAAAGAAGCCGCGCTCGGCCGTTCGCTTCTCGCAGCGCTGCTTGATGAACACGCCGCCGCCCACGGGGGTCTCTCCGACCGCCGGCGGCAAATCGGTGCAGGTCCAGCCTTCCGGATCGTAGCGGTTGATGATGGCGAGGCGCAGCATGTGGGCCATGCGCCGCTCCATGATCGACCCGCGCGGGTCGCTGACCATGCGAATGCCCCTCAGTACGCCGTCCTTGTCAAACAGCACCGAAAGGATCACCGGATGGCCGGCCACCCGGGTGCCGAGGCGGCCTTGCGCGTACAGCGGATCGTCAATGGCGCGGCCGATGTATTCCTGCTGGTCGTCGAAGCGGGCATTGACTTCATAGAGCCCGTTCGGCTCCGGCCGGCATTTGCGAAACTCGCTCCAGTCGTCGATCGCCTGGCGCGGCGGTCCTCCGTTACTGCCGCAGGCGAGGTCGCCGAAGGTGTCGGTGGACATCTCCTCGGCCTTCAGGCCGAGCTTGAGGCCGTGAATCTCGCCGGGATCGCGCCGCGGCTGGGCATACGTTGAAGACGCCACGAAAAGCACGACCAGAGCGACGAGCGCGGCGCCGTAGGGTGGGCAAAGGCGCATGCTTTGCGCCTTTGCCCACGCTGTCGGATCGCGCGGTGTGACCGCGTGGGCAAAATCGCCGGCGAGGTCTGCGCCAGGACTGCGACCGAGGTCGGCGATTTTGCCCACGCTACCGCTCACTTCTTCATAGGATCGCACTGCTTGGTGTCCTTGCCCCAGAAATCAACGCAGTCTTCGTAAGTGGCAGGGCCCTTTCCGACATCCTTGGCGAACAGATATTTCACCACCGCATCGACTTCGCGGTTGGACAGGAAGTCGTTTCCGGCGGGCGGCATGTCCTGGCCCATCTGTTCGCGCGTGTAGCCGTAGCAGCGCTTGTCGGTGTAGGCGAAGCGGTCATGGTACGGCATGCCGGTGCCGGGCCGGCCGCATTTCACCACTTCGGTGAGCTGCTCGGGCGTGAGCTGGGTGACGCGCAGCGACAGCGCATTGCCGCCATAGCCCTGGTCGCCGGAGGCATCCCATTTATGGCAGTATTGGCACACGGCCTTGCTTTTGAAGATTTCCTTGCCGAATGCGATGAGACGCGCCTCTTCGGCGCTGAGCTGCGCCTGCGCATTGGCCCCGACGGGCATCAGGAGTGCAACAAGAGTAGCGATTGCAGCTACGGCTGCACGCCGACAGAGTTGTGACACGACTTTCATTAGGCTCTCTTTTTCAGTAATGACCGCAGAGCGTGTGAATTGGTTCGGACCTCATCCTGAGGGGGCCGCCCACCGAAGTCGGGCCTGCCCGACTTCGGCACGAAAGATCGCCGAAATCGGCTGCAGCCGATTTCGGTTGCTCGCTGCCATCCTTCGAGACGCGCCGCAAAAGATGCGGCGCTCCTCAGGATGGGGTTGCAAATGTTTTGCTTCGCTTTGCCCACCCTACTTACTTTCGCTCACAGCGCGAACACGTAAAGCATGGAGGCCGGCGCCATGTTCTTGATCTCCGGCGCCAATCCGTAGATGTTGACGTTCTGGCGCGAGCCTGCGAGCACCGCCACATATTGTTTTCCGTTCACCGAATAGGTGATAGGCGGCGCGTTGATGCCGGTGCCGATATTGAAGCTCCACACCTGCTTCAAGGTCTTTGCGTCATAGGCTCCGAAGGTGCCGTCGGGCTCGCCGAGGAATACCAGGTTTCCGGCAGTGGCGAGCGCGCCGCCGTAGTTGGGGTAATCCATCTTCAGCGATGCCTTGGTCTCGCCGGTAACGGGATCGACCGCCTTCAGGCTGCCGTAGAGCCGCTGGACCGTCTTGGCGCTGCCGCCGGTGAAGCGCTCCCGTGCTTTCGAGGTGCCGCCCTGGTCCTCCATGTCCTTCTGCTCAAGGGTCTCGATGGTATTGCAGCCCTCGATCGAAGGAATGAACATGAGGCCCAGCTCCGGATTATAGGCAGACGGCTCCCAGTTCTTGCCGCCCACATTCGACGGGCAGGTGCGCACCGAGGGCTGCCCGCGCATGCCGTGCGAGCCCTGCGCATAGATCTGGATGTCGGTGTTAGGGTTGTAGTTGAGCGGGCGGCCGGTCTTGGGATCAAGGCCCGGGGTCCAGTTCAACTCGTCCACATACTGCTTGCCGGTGACGAACGAGCCGTTGGTGCGATCGAGCGCGTAGAAGAAGCCGTTGCGCGCCGCGTGAACCACGAGCTTGCGATCTTCGCCATTGACCTTGGCGTTGATGATCGGATGCTCGGAGATTTCATCATAGTCGTACGGGTCTTGCGGCGTGTACTGGAAGCCCCACTTGATCTTGCCGTCGTTCGGGCTGATGGCGAGCACGCTCGCGGCCCATTTGTTGTCGCCCGGGCGGTATTGGATGTCGTAATCCGGGCCGGCATTGCCGATGCCCTGGTAGAAGGTGTCGGTTTCCGGATCATAGGTCGCGGTCTCCCAGATTGAGCCGCCGCCGTGCTTCCAGCGCTCCTTGCCGTCCTTCCACGTCTCGTTGCCGGGCTCGCCGGTCCCCGGGATCGTGTAGGTACGCCACGCGGACTTGCCGGTGTTGAGGTCGGTTGCCTCGATGTAACCGCGGATGCCGAATTCGCCGCCGGCGGCGCCCACAATGGCGAGATCACGCACGATCAGGGGCGCGATGGTCAGCGTTTCGCCGATGGCGGGTTCGGCGATCTTGCGCTCCCACGCTACTTCGCCGGTCTGCTTGTTGATCGCGAACATGCGGCCGTCGAGCGCGATGGAGATCACCTTGTCCTTCCACAGTGCGACGCCGCGATTGTTGACGCCACAGCACGCCACGTCGCCCGCCCAGGCGCGGTCAGTGCCGGGGTCCATCTTCCATTTGATGACGCCCTTCTTGCCAGCGGTTACGTCGATTGCATAGACCGAGCCCCAGCCATCGGGCACGTACATGATGCCGTCTTCGACCAGCGGCGTTGCTTCAAGCGCGCCGGACGCATAGCGCCCGCCACTCTGGAATCCGCCGAGCGCCACCATGAATACGGGCTTGAGGTTCCTGACGGTGTCGGTGTTGATCTCCTTGAGGAGCGAGAATCGATGGCCCTGGTAATTGCCGTGGTGAAGTATCCAGTTCTGCGGCTCGCGTTGCGGATTGAGAAGGCGGTCATTGGTTACGTCGGCGGCGCGCACCGGTGTGAGCGCCGTTGCGATCAGCAGCGCAGCTGCAGCGTTTCCCATAACGGACTTGGTATTCATGTCGCTTTCCCTTTTTGCGCCGCGGTTATCGCCACGGCAAAAACTAGAGCGGATTCCGGACTAACATTCCACCCACCAGCTCTGCGCTGTCATTCCCCGCGAAAGCGGGGAATCCAGTACTCCCCGGCATCTCTTGGGGTTACTGGATCGCCCGCTTTCGCGGGCGATGACACCCCAGTAATTCCATTCGAACGAAATGAGCCGCGCTCACAGGCTGAACACGAACAGCATGGAGGCGGTCGACGTGTTCTTCAGCTCCGGCGAAAACGGAATGACGTTCGCGGATTGCCGCGAGCCTACCAGGACCGCGATGTATTGCTTGCCGTTCACCGCATAGCTGATCGGCGGCGCATTGATACCGGTGCCGGTGTTGAAGCTCCACACCTCCTGCAGGGTCTTGGCGTCGTGAGCCGAGAAGGTGCCGTCCACGTTGCCGATGAACACGAGGTTGCCGGCGGTGGCGAGCGCGCCCGAGTAATTCGGGTAGGTGAGCTTGAGGGCGGCCTTGAGTTCGCCGGTGGTCGGATCCACCGCCTTGAGGCTGCCGTAGAGCCGCTCCCGGATCACGGGGCCGCCGCCGCTGAAGCGCTCCCGCGGCTTCACGGTGCCGCCCTGGTCGGCGAAGTCCTTCTGCTCGACGGTTTCGATGTAGTTGCAGCCTTCGATGGA